>ENA-ORDP01001446-ORDP01001446.1-marine-sediment-metagenome-genome-assembly--contig:-NODE-1446-length-13015-cov-10.918133_pt1 | contig 13015 bp, 12 predicted proteins | sample MGYA00248627_ERZ508539 | MGnify/ENA primary metagenome ERZ508539 (study PRJEB26208, sample SAMN05571518) | marine sediment metagenome | biome: deep sea; feature: Hydrothermal vent; material...
AACGGTGGATAGTTGAGCGTGGTCCGGTATTGAGGTCAATTAACTGGCTGCGCCGACGTGCCGGTCATGACCCCTTAATTATGAATATCGATGGCAGCCCGTCTCCCTCTGATCGCTGAAGTCAATCATGCGGTAGATGCCCTGGGGATGTATCGTGCAGAGCTGGCACGCATACTCTGTTTGAAGTGTTACGATGTTTCTGACTCTATGCAGTTGGAATTATTGCTGGGGGAAGACCCTGAAATTACATACCGGGCAAAGCGGTTTGTGTATTTATATGCTCTTCTGGATAAGCAACTTTCTGGAGATACCGCAAACATGGCGCACTGGATCCGACGGGAAAATGTATTCCTGGGTACTACGCCGTTGCTGGCGATGGTCGATCAGGGCAGGCTGGAAGATGTTATTGCTATCATATCAAAGGGTGTTTAATAAAGTACTCATAAAAGAGGAGAAATTATGTCTGATATAAAGTTTAGCGGGAGTTGTCTTTGTGGCTCGGTAAAATACGAAATAGCCGGTGAAGTGGTGCGCTTTTCTCACTGCCATTGTCAAAGGTGCCGTAAGGCAACAGGCACCGGGCATGCAAGTAATATTCTTATTTCCTCGATTGCCAGTCTTTCGTGGATAAGTGGTGAGTCATTGCTGACGCGCTATGACGTGCCAGAGGCGAACAGGTTCTATAATTACTTTTGTGCCAAATGTGGCAGTCCCATGCCTAGAGAAGTAAAAGAGCTGGATGTAGTGCTTGTCCCTGCGGGATCGATAGACGATGAATTACCGGATTTGCCACGACAGCACATTTTCTGGGACTCGCGTGCGCAGTGGTCGTGTCCAGCCGGTGATCTGCCTGTCTTTTCAGAGTATCCCGGGTAGTTGTGTTTACTGGGTATAGCCCTGGGAGCCACACAAGAAGGAGGTCTGGAAGGCAGAGTTTATAAATTAGGTCTTTATCTCGACCTTTGTTATCGCACCTGATGGAAAGATAGTTTACGGGGTTAAAGGGGGGATACACTGGGACACGCCAGGGATTGTGGAAATGATCAGGGCGCTGATGGGTAAGAAGTCAGATTAGGTCTCAATTAAAAGAAGCGCCCTATAGTCTGATGCCGCCTTCAATCCACTTGCGGATACGGTTTGAATCGCCAGTGGGTGTCAGTTTGCCATAGGAATTCAGTAAAATAATCACTAAAGGCTGGTGAGCAATTTCTGCCTGCATGGTCAGGTTACGGCCTGCCTCGCGGATATAGCCTGTCTTGCTGAGGCGTATTTCCCAGCGTTTACTTTTAAGCAGGCGGTTGGTATTGCCGTAACGGAGCGGACCCCGTCCCCGGTAAGGATATACTGCCATTTTACGTGTTGTGCTTGCTTTTCTGATGAATGGATACTTCAGTGCGGCACGTACCATGGTAACCAGGTCTCTGGCCGAGGCAACATTGTCTGATTTAAGTCCTGCTGGACCAGCAAAGTGGCTGTTTTGCATGCCGAGAGATTTTGCCTTTTGATTCATTGCCCTGATAAAAGCATGCATGCCGCCGGGATAGGTGCGTCCGAGTGCGGCAGCAGCACGGTTTTCTGATGACATCAGCGCTAGCGTAATCATTTCCTTTCTGCTTAATCTTGCCCCGTATTTTAGCCGTGAGCCCGTACCGCGTATACGATCCCTGTCTTCTCGGCTGATGGTGATTTTTTGCTCCAGTGGCAATTTTGCATCCAGTGTGACCATTGCTGTCATTAGCTTCGTGATGGAGGCGATTGGGCGGACCCTGTCCGCATCCTTGGCATAGACATCATTACCATAACTGTCGACGACCAGGGCTGACGCCGACCTAAGTTTTAATTTTTTTGGGTTTAGTGCACGCCATTTCATGGTAATAGCAGCTCTTCGGGCCAGGCTGTAATTATCTGATTTTGCGATCTGTACCGAACGATACGCTGCTGTATCCTCTGCCAGAGCGGCTGTGTACAACAGGGGAAGTACGAGCAAGCAGAACAGGATTATTTTATTCATCAGGAACACTCAAGGGCAGCTCTATTAATTCTGGTCAGGTAGGTAGTAGCAAAATACTGCATTCGCAGAGTCTAACTTATTCCACCGCATGATTGCAGCGGGAATTATGAAAAAATAATTGTATATACTAACCCGAGCCATAATTAGGCGACATTCGCCTAATTATGGCTCGGATTAGTGGGTACGCTTTACTCGAACTGTCGCAATTTAGTGGTATTTTGAAACCTTATTTCTACCCGTTTGCTTGGATTGATACATGGCATGATCAGCTGCGCTCATCAGTTCATCGATGCTTATACTCGAGTTATACTTCTTGCTCAGAACACCGATTGAAAGAGTAACGTGTATCTCTTTCCCGTTCCATATAAAGGGAGCTTTCTCCACCGACAGCCTCAGATGTTCAGCTCTCCTGAGCAGTATTTCCTCATCACAGACAAAATGCGCGACAAATTCATCACCACCATAGCGTGCAACGATGTCGCCGGGTCGTGTTGATTTGTATAGTTCTTCTGCCACCCTTGTCAAAACATAATCACCGGCAGCATGCCCAAAATTGTCATTTATCTGTTTGAAGTTATCAACATCAAGTAACATGATGCCAATATTTTCTGCAAGAGGTTTACTTAGTGTCTCACTCAGGGCGCTTTCAAAGTATCGCCTGTTGCCAATTTCTGTCAGGTAATCTCTTGCACTTAACTTCTGCAGGCGTTCATTGGCGTTTCTCAATTCTGTTGTTGCCTCATCTACCTTTTTCTTCAGGGAGCTATTAAGTTCTACAATCTCATTGTTGGATGAGCAAAGGCGATTGATCAACGTGGATAAGGCTTCCCAGAGTTGACGTACTTCCATTGGACTATGTTCTGGTACTTTGCCCAGCGTCCCACATCCTGGCTGCAGTTCTAGCTTGCTGGCATTGGCAGCAAGCGTGTTAATCGGCTTCGTGATCCAGCGTGTCAGAAAATAAGCAGCCAGGATGGCCAAAATAATTCCAAACACTGACCACAGCAGTAGTTTGGCCATCATTGTATTGACGGCAGTTTCAATTTCGGACTTTGGTTGAGGAACCATAACACCCCAGCCCAGGCCTTTGATACCGGCGTAACCTGCCACCATATCGGCTTTTATAAAACTGGAATAAAACTCCATAACGCCGGTTTCACCCTTGATCATTTTCTGTACGATAGGCCAGTCTGAGATGTCACGCATTTCCTTTACCCACTCCGGATTCGGGTGAGCAAGCACCCGGCCCTTGCTATCGACAATGGCGGCATGCCCTTTTATACCGAACTTTATTTTACTGCGAATAACTTCAATAGGACGTAAGTCAAGTTCAGCGAAAAGTATTGCTTTAAGCTGGCCGCTGGAATCCAGCACAGCCTGGCTCAATACTATGACTGGCTTACCGGTGATGAAGCTGCGATGTAAATCTGATACATCAGATGTCTTTTTATCCCTCAGAATATGTCCGAAAGAGGGGTACTGACTGTAGTCTGGTGCAGGGTTGTAGTCCTGGATTTTGTCATTGACGGAGAGTGCTTTCAGATTGCCATCGAGATCAAGCACAGCTATTACGTTGAATCCATCCAGATAACGGACAGATTGATCAATTAGTTCCTGGTACTGGTTTAAAGAAGGATATTCCAGCTGATTGAATGTACTGGCCAGTATCTTCAGGGACTGGCTGTGACTATTGATGTACATTTTAAGGGGTTCAGCTAAATTCTGTGCCAGCAGCTGGTGTTTCTCAAACAGCTGCTGACGCTGATGCGCCAATGCCGTTTTGTAAAGATAGGGCGCTATAATCCCTACCGGTACTAAAGATACCAGCACGATACTGATAAGAACCAGATGGGAAATCGAACGGTTGTTTCCGTTTCGGAGTTTGATATCCAACACCCTCAAATAATTTTTTATTTCTTATTTTTCTTATTTTCTAATGAAAGGGTTATATATACCCTTCTCCCCTACATAAAAAAACTATAGTCTATTTTGTTCAGATAGATAGTCGATTTAGTACCGGTTTATTAATTATCTGGAGAGGATTGAGAATGATTCCTGATACACAGTACTCCTTCAACCTGATAATGACGGGTTCAGCGTCATTATCAGGTTGAAGGAGTACTATGGTCGCCGCGGTTTGACATGGGGAAATACACCGAGATATTCACGTGTCCACCAGTTTCCTGTTTGTTTACGCTGTTCCGGGGTAGTGAAGTGATAACGGTAAGCCAGTACCCTGAGATAGCGCGGTGGTCTTCCCTTAAACGGATTGTATTCAAGCAGTGACAGTACCTGCGGTGAACCTTCACGTAATCGTCTTAACAACTGACGGAACCAGTAATCATCCATGCTCGATTGAGGGGGAATAAACCACATCATCCAGTCCAGCCTGGGTTGATGGGGCACGTTAAAACGGGGGGCTCTGGCAATGGGTCCCGGTTTATATTTAAAGATATAGCTTTTCCAGTTCTTACCATCATAGGAACCCTGAATCTCGAGTTCCTGACGTTCTGTTTGCATGGTAGGGAAGATGTGGAAAATATTACCAATACCATAGCGGTGTGTGATGTTGGTCAATTTGGCAATAACAGCAGGTACTCTGTTTCCAGTTGTACGCCAGTAGAAGGTCGTCAGGCTGGCAGACAGTATCAATACTGCTGACAGGCTTAACAGGATCTTTGCCGGGTAGGTCGCCGCTTTGCCCTGATCCAGTATCCGCCGCTGTAGTCGAGCAGGGAGTATGCGCTCAACGATACGGTCATCCAGCAGGAACAGACTTAACAGAATGATCAGCAGATTGACAAAATTGTGATTACTGGTTGCGATGATGAGCAACTGCATGAAAATGGTTACACCTGCGGCAAAGAGCCTGAATCGGCGCGGTAGAAATATAAAAAAAGGAATAATCAGCTCCGTAGCAAAGGTCAGTAAAACGCCTGCTTTCAGAACAATCTCCGGCAACTGCTGCATATACCAGCTACCTATGTGTGGTAATGGCTGTGTCTCAAAGTAGGTGTTCAGTGCGGTCAGGCCTGACCAGGCAGGATCGCCGCTTTCCAGTTTGAAAAAACCCGACATGAAGCGAAAACGGAATAATAGCCAGTGATAAAGAAAGATGATCAGACCCGTTGGATTGCGTATCAGAAAGATTGCCAGGAATCCGGTCTCAAGTAGCAGCGTATCCCATTGAAAGCTGAGAAATATGCCGCCGGCATAGAACAGTGAGAGATACAGAATAAACATACCGGCCAGCGAAAAAAATTGAAAACGTCCGATAAATAAAAGAGCGGCAAGAATCACTCCTGCATAGGCCGCGCCTGTCAGCGCAGTATCCGAGGCATCTAGCCAGAATATATTTGGTATTAACCACCATGCATTCGGTCCTGCATCCCGGTAAGCATTGGTGAGAAATTCGTTAAAGGGTAGTAGACCATTGGGGCCGGCGAGACCGCTAATTTGAACGGCAAGAGACAGAAATGCGACAAAATAGATCAATGCCAGAAATTTCAGAAATAGCCAGCTGGTGAGGCGATATTCATCAGCGGTACTGAAAAAATTACTGATTCTGTTTGTCATCATCCTGTCCAGTGGGCGTAAACTTTGCGGGCACCCCTTAAGGGGATGTAGGAAATGAACGCATTGTTTAAAGTTTATGATTTCAAGTTTCAAGTTTCAAGACGAAATCTGAAACATGTAAGACAAAGCACGAAGGACCGATGTCACTGGACGGTCTCAATAAATCAGATAATACCTTGCCTTTTAATGTACCCGGCTGAGTTTTATCATTTACTGGGTGAGGATTTTTTTGCAGGATCGAGAGGAAGTATTGTGTGAGTCGAGGTATTTGCTGGGCCGGAAAATATCTGCCGCCGATATCGCTAATATATCTTTCTTTTATCTTGGCAGTTCGCCTGTGTCGATAAACAGTGGCTTGTGCTCATTACCCAAAACTTCAGGCATGGTTGCGGGCGTTCATGGATTCCTGTTTATTTGATTCAATTCTGCCGAAGCCACCTGTATTGCTGGAGTGTGATCAGCTCATAAGATTTGCTGAATATCGGCTGAGACTAGCTGGCATCGGAAATGACTTCCTTTACTTTATCATTACCTGCTAACTGTTGTTCTGCCAACTGTGTTTGAGTTTTGTGGACAGGTCTCAAATATGACGTCCAGTTTTCAAACCTGCGTTGTACCCTGAATTCAGAGAGCAACATACCACAAACCTTGCATCGTGCATTCTGGCTTTGAGAAGTCACATCCTTCTTGCTGAAATAGTGCTTATGCTCACCACGAAGTGCATGATTGATTTTCGATCTGAAAATCTTGTTCTTCTTCTGTATGAGTTTACTTTTTTTCTCAATATACTCACTTACGGTAGTGGTTTCTTTGCTGTTAAGGCCAAACATTATTCCCTCGGCATGTGAACTATCAGATTTTCTATTAAGTCTAGAGTGTTATTCTTAAATTACCATGAAGGGGAGGCGCAGCTCATCGGCTTTACTTATCCATTCATCTCAAAGCTGGGTCTACCAGGGAGCCTCTGATCAATTCTGGATATATCGGGTGTTGGTTTCAATAGTCTTTGGTCTTAGATCCTCATTTTTTGTTGTCGAGTACTACGGCTAATGCAACAAAAAAATCAGTGTCAGTCAAGAAATTTACCACTACGTAGTCGTTGAGCTTCCATCTTTTCCAGTTCTCTTGAGCCCGAGATGACAATTTCAGGATCTGGTACAAAATCCAGATTTTCGTTCAGGTGTTCATACGGTACAGAATTCAGAATCACTTTCATCGCATTTAGCCTTGCTAGATGTTTATCATTTGAACGAATAATTTTCCACGGAGAGTATGTAGTGTGTGTTCTTTTCAGCATCTCATACTTTACATTGGTGAAATCATCCCAGCGCTCCTGTGCCTGTACATCAACCTCACTGAGTTTCCACTGTTTCAATGGATCATGTTTGCGGCGACTGAAACGTTTTTTCTGTTCTTCTTTGGTGACACTAAAATAAAGTTTGATAATGATAGTACCCTGGCGCACAAGATCTTTTTCAAAGCCATCTACTCCATGCATAAAATTCTTGTATTCTTTTTCAGTACAGAAACCGAAAACAGGCTCGACCATGGCGCGGTTATACCAACTACGGTCGAAAAGTACGACTTCACCTCCACGGGGGAACTGGCGTATGTATTTCTGGAAAAACCATTGTGTTTTTTCATGCTCAGTTGGTTTCCCCATAGCAACGACACGATAGTGTTTTTCATTCATATAGCGTGTGACCCGTCGGATAGTTCCGCCCTTACCTGATGCATCCCTTCCTTCAAATAGAATGATCATACGCTTACCTGTTGTTTCCAGGTACTGTTGCATTTTGATGAGTTCTGCCTGGTAGGGCTTAAGCTCTTCTTCCCTGAGATACTTTTTCAAGGCCTTTTTCTTAAGTTTTTTTAAAGAAGGAGCCGTAGGCTCTGGAATAGTCTCCTCTGCTGTTGATGAATCCAGTGTTTCAGAAATACTGCTTTCCGTTGGGGCTTCCTGATCTTCCTGTATTGGGGTGGTTTCATCGTTCATTTTTCTAACCATCATATTTAGGGTAAATTTCCGGAACAAATGTTTGATCAGACATAGGTGGGCGCACATAACCGACTGTTTGATTTCGTACAGGAAGTACAATTCTCTCAGGTGTCAGGTCTTCATAGGGTATAAGACTTAAAAGATGAGAGATACAGTTTAGGCGGGCATGTTTTTTTATATCAGAATTTACCACATACCAGGGTGCCTGCTTGATGTCGGTGTGGGCAAACATCTGATCTTTTGCTTTTGAATATTCCTCCCAGCGAGAAAGAGATTCAAGATCCATAGGACTTAGCTTCCAGCGTTTGTGAGGTTCCTCAAGGCGTGCCAAAAAACGTTTTTCCTGTACATCATCAGAAACTGAGAACCAGTATTTTATGAGAATAACTCCTGATCGAACCAGCATGCGCTCAAATTCGGGGCAGGAGCGCAGGAATTCCTCGTGTTCCTCCTCTGTGCAAAAGCCCATTACCTTTTCCACCCCGGCACGATTGTACCAGCTGCGATCCAGCAGAACTATTTCACCGATTGCGGGCAGGTGTGCTGAATATCGCTGGAAATACCACTGTGATTTTTCTCTTTCTGTCGGTGCGGGCAGGGCAACAACGCGAGCAATACGTGGGTTCAGGTGCTGGGTGATGCGTTTAATTACACCTCCTTTTCCTGCCGCATCCCGACCCTCAAATATAATAATGACTTTCAGCCCCTTAAGTTTAACCCAGGCCTGCAGTTTTACCAGCTCAAGTTGAAGTTCAAATAAGGCCTTTTCATAGGCACGTTTGCCGATGACCTTTGATTTTTTTGACATGAGGGCTTCCTGTAGCATTTTGTAGCAGGCTAATGGTTTATAATAACGCAGATTCAAAAGTGTGGCACCTGCCAGGTGACACTTAGTGGGTGTGATCAGCATGCATGATGAAAATATGTACGAAGAGAATGATGAGATAGCTAAGAGCAAGTCTCAGGTTAAGCGTGAGATGCAGCACTTGCGAGACCTTGGCGAGGAGCTGGTTGACCTTCCTCTGGTATCACTTAAAAAGTTCGGCTTTGCTGAGTCTCTGCATGATTCGATTATCCTGGCACAGGGCTTAAAGCGCGAGGCACTGCGCCGGCAGATACAACATATCGGCAAGTTGCTGCGTGAAGAAGACGATGCGGCTATTCGCCAGATGTTAAGCCAGATATCACAGCCGCAAAGGAATGAGCTAAAGGCCTTTCATGAAATTGAACAATGGCGGGATAAGTTGCTGAATGGCGATGATGAGGTCATTAGTCAGGCAGTAAGCAGATTTCAGGATGCAGATCGCCAGCACCTCAGGCAGTTGGTACGCAATGCGCGTAAAGAACATTCGCAGGAAAAACCACCAAAATACGCCCGTTTGTTGTTTCAGTATTTGAAAGGACTAAAAGATTGAAGTTTCAAGTTTCAAGTCAGAAAACCATAAGAAATAAAGCCGTAAAGAATTTTGTGCCTGCATAAAATTAAATCTTGGTTTACAAGTTATTTTACTTTGTATACTGGTAATTTTGAGGTGACGACATTATTTTTTTGGTTTTCTGACTTGAAACTTGAAACTTGGAACTATTTTTTAAAGCTGTCACTTATTCTTTGCAAGCTATATCATTGCGAAACCAAAAATATAAAAGGATTTTTCTATGTCTGAGATGACATTTTTCTGGCACGACTACGAAACCTGGGGGCTGAACCCTCGCGCTGACCGACCCTCTCAGTTTGCCGGTATCCGTACCAACGGTGAGCTGGAAATCATTGGTGAAGAGGTGATGATTTATAGCCGCCCCAGTGGGGATTTTATACCGCATCCTGACTCAGTTATGATTACCGGCCTGTTACCGCAAGTGGCGAATGAAAGAGGCATTTCCGAAGCCGAGTTTTTTCAGCAGATACATCAGCATCTTTCCCTTCCTGGTACCTGTGGGGTGGGCTATAACAGTCTACGTTTTGATGATGAAGTGACACGTTTTGGTTTCTATCGAAACTTTATTGATCCCTACGAGCGTGAATGGAAAAACGGCAACAGTCGCTGGGACATTATTGATCTGGTACGCATGGCCTATGCCCTGCGACCGGAAGGCATCGAATGGCCGACACGGGACGATGGTATACCCAGTTTTCGACTCGAGGATATGACTATTGCGAATGATATCCCTCATGTCGGTGCGCATGATGCATTGTCTGATGTGCATGCAACGATTGGACTTGCCCGCCTGATCAAACAGAAACAGCCGGATCTTTTTAACTATTATTTAAAACTACGACGCAAGAATGAGGTTCTTAAAGTTATTAAAGACTTTAAAGATGCAACACCGATACTGCATGTGTCGGGTATGTACCCGATCGAGTTTGGACGTATTACACCGGTAATGCCGCTGCTCAGGAATAACCAGAACAAAAATGAAATAGTGGTGATAGATCTAAGACAGGACCCCAAAAAACTATTATCCATGTCTTCAAAGGAGATTAGTCAGAATTTGTTTACCCGCAAGGAGGAGTTGCCGGAAGGAGTAGAACGGGTCGGCGTGAAGAGCCTGCATATCAACAAGTCACCCGCCGTTGCACCGATAGCTACCTTACGCGGTGCTGAGGCCAAACGCTGGAAGATCGATCTTACAGCCATTAAAAAACATCGTGATCAGTTATTAGCGGATAAGGGTTTAGTACAGCGCATAAGGGAAGTGTATGAGGAACGTACGCCTATTGAACCGGGGGATGTTGATACATCATTATATGGGGGGTTTCTCGGTGATGCTGACCGTCGTATAAGCAACAAAATACTGAATTCCAAAGCTGAAGACCTGATGGACTGGCAGCCAGATTTTGAGGACCAGAGACTACAGCAGCTTTTCCCCCGTTATCGCGCACGCAACTGGCCGCATCTGTTATCAGAAGATGACCAGAAATGGTGGAGGGACTTTTGTCGAGTCAGGCTGCTGGAAGGTGATTTCGGTAGTACACTTACACTTGAAGCCTTTAATCAAAGGATGCGTGAGATTTATGATGAAGAAACGGATGAAGACAAGCTGAAGTTGATGCAGCAGCTTGAACAGTGGGTACAAGGTTTGATAAATCAGGTTAGTGGCTAAATGAGAAGGAAAGACAAAGGATTAAAGGTTCGAGACTAAGGACAATAAGTGACGGCTTTCGAGGCATGGCCAACAAAAATAGACAATCACTAACAATTTTAAATCTTCCCGGTAGCAGACATCCTGAGATGTTAGTTTGAATCTTGGTTTTGACCCCATCTCATATGTCAGTCTATGATAATCTTCAATGGAGTCTGACTCTTTCTTTTGGTTTGCAGAAGAATGCTTTTTTAACCAGGGTAATGGAACCACCTAGGATTTGGGTAAAAGGAAATAAGATTACTTCGATCTGTAAGTATAAGATATAGATCTGACCCCTAATTTTGCAGACCCAGAGGAAAAGGGCACGACCTGATCCGGGTTTCTATATACAATCAATTCACAGAAAAAATGATCTTTATAATTTTAAGCAAGGAGCATTAATGAAAGTTTTCAATTCTTTTATAATTATTGTATTGATATTGACCAGTATTGGTGCAAAGTCTGATGAAGGTGATAAAATTATAAGGTACTTCGACTCCAAAGAATTTTATAAACAATTATATGAATTAGGATTGTATTGGGATAGAAACATTTTAAAAATACAAACAAACTGCAAGAGTGAATACAGTGTAAAACCTATTGGATATAATTTTATAAAACCGTTGATATTTAATTCAAATGACATATGGCCAATACAGGGTGTATGGACTTTTAGATTTAATTTTTCTCGATGTGATGAAACCATAACCTACAATGCGTTGTTCTCAGCACGGCTGGATAAGCAACCACAAATTGGGGTACTGGTTCCTGGCACTACCAGAGCCTTACCAGTACTACAACGAGACCTATACTTAGGTGGCGTAGCCGCGATGGTAGGTGTTAAAAGCAAGAACAAAGAATGTAAAGAGACCAGAGTACTAAATACTAAAGTTACCATTGAGCCGACAGAAGCAAAGGTAAAAGGCGTATGGGAGGAGCTATGGACTGTGAGTCACTGCGGTGAAAAAATTGATGCTACTTTTTGTTTGATCCCAGATGGCGCCGGTGGAACCAACTGGGCAGCAAGTAAGTGCGCTGATTTGGGTATTAATAAATAGATATTCAAAGGTATAAAACCAATGGGGTCAGACTCGATTGATCCTGAAAACATGCAAAGGTATAGTCGACCCTATTAGATGATAGATTTCTCATTTTACACATGGAGGTGTAAATGGCCCGTCTACCCCGATATGTCCTACCTGGACATCCTCAACATATTATCCAGCGTGGCAATAATCGCAGTGCAATATTTGCGTGCGAAGATGACTATATGTTTTATCGCGAATGCCTGACTCGTGCCTGCAAGGATCATGATGTTCAAGTACATGCTTACGTGTTCATGACAAACCATGTACATCTCCTTATGACACCAGGCACAGAAAATGGTCTTTCAAAAGCCATGCAGTCAGTCGGTAGACGTTATGTGCAATATTTTAACTGCACATATCGGCGGACAGGTACATTATGGGAAGGCCGATACAAGGCCACATTAATTGATACCGAACGATACTTGCTTACCTGTTATCGTTATATTGAATTAAATCCAGTAAGAGCAAACATGGTATCCCACCCTGAGATGTACCAGTGGTCGAGTTTTCACTGCAATGCACTAGGTTTTTTTAATGAATTGATTTCGCCTCACAATTTATACCTGGCACTTGGTTCAACAGACAAAAAACGTCAATTAGTATATAGCAGACTTTTTCAGCATAGTATTGAGCCTGAGGTACTGGACACGATTCGAAGCGCCACCAATAAAGCTTGGGTGTTAGGTGATGATTATTTCAAAAATGAAATCAAAAACTTACTTAATCGCAGAGTTGAGCGTTTGCCAACAGGCGGCGATAGACGAAGTGAAGTTTTTAAGAATAGCGATTAAGAATAGCGATTAAGAATAGCGATTAATTCTTTTTCAATCGAGTCTGACCCCATTGGTTTTTAAGTTTTGTTGGAAGATGATTTAAGTTTAATGAGAAGGGTAAAGAAAATAATGCGTGAATATGATACTTGACCCCTATTTCCCCTTTTTCAACTGGCTTATATTCCTCTTTTAACTCGGAAAATGCCAACATAAGCACAACGAAAGATGAAATAGGAACAATAATCAGCTCGGCTATGAGGCTGAAACTTTGTAATGCAACAATGAATTCAAAAACCACTAATAGCTTGAAATGACCCATAATTGATTTCTTAAAATACCCTTCTTGATCATAAATGTTATTGGCTTTGAATAACTCTACAGACGCAACGAAAATGAACCATAGTATAGTAGTTTTAAACTGTTCAAAATCCCAAAGACCTGCACT
>ENA-ORDP01001447-ORDP01001447.1-marine-sediment-metagenome-genome-assembly--contig:-NODE-1447-length-13007-cov-2.724135_pt1 | contig 13007 bp, 11 predicted proteins | sample MGYA00248627_ERZ508539 | MGnify/ENA primary metagenome ERZ508539 (study PRJEB26208, sample SAMN05571518) | marine sediment metagenome | biome: deep sea; feature: Hydrothermal vent; material...
TGGTGTTTTCACAATTAGGAAAAAAAGACTAATGCAACAGTTTCCAATGTGTCTATCTTTCTCTAGGGCAAACACACAGGCTTGCCTCTACGAAAGCATCAGTCCATATTTACCACTACCAAAATTAGAAGGTCATATGATCAATAAATATCGAGAAGGCTCAGGCCAAAGAGCTAATACTTTTATTTTCACAAGACTGTTAGAAATAACGTTATAACTATTTTATAATTCATAACTAATAAATTAGTGTCTCGTAAATAGCAATTCATGAGTCACTATTTAATTTGTGTCTATTAGACGAGTCGCAAATCTGTATATCACATGCTATCAAATAGTTGAGGGCTTTATATTTTGTTCATGATTTTTCTGTTTTAATGATCGTAAGAACTCCTCCTGGAGATATATTTTTAATTTTATCCCATCAAACTTTAAGTTTAGAACTCCTAGGGACGATAGTTCAAATCAGAAGACTATAATTATCCACCGGTAAGGATGATAGAGTCTGACAATATCTTAAAGGATTTCCAAGATAATGAATTAATTATCTTCATAAAAGGAGTTAGAGGTCATGCGTTTTATGCGGATATTCATCACAATCGTCATACTCTCCGTATTGATGATTGATTGGTCTGCAAAGGCCTATTCAAAGGTTCTTCTGGAAAACATCATCACCATGACGGTCGATGGGTTTGAAGAAAAGGGGGCTTGGGTCATCAAGTTTTCCAGGTTCCGTGCTAAAAACTGGCGTGGGGATCAAAAAGGGGAGCGTGAGCCCTCCAATAACTGGATTAAGTGGTTAGCGTCCGGTGACAACCCTCCCTACCTAAGAGAGGAACTCTTACCTGACGGAGTTCAAAAAAATACAACTCTTAAAGAACGGGAAAAAACAATCCTGGCTATCCGAGGGAAATGGGATTTTCCTGGGTATAACTGGTTTGTGCTGGAACCTAATAATATTAGACCGGCTAAAGACTTATTAAAGAAATGGTTGCGTCTGGTGGCTAAAGGTGAAAAAGATAACTATCGTCCCAAGAGGCTGGAATGGAAAGAGGGTATCCATCCAAACTTTATCTGGATGACGGGAAAGATCAAACAGATGTTAATCTATGTTTGGGGCGGAAACTTTGATTATAGTATGGAAGCTCATTTCCAGGACTACAAAGGGAATGAATTTGTTTTGCCCGTTACCAAATTGAACTTCAAGGGATGGAGAAATATTAAGGTAGTTATACCAAATGCTATACGACAAATACAGCATATGACCCCAAGCACTCAGCCCTTAAAGTTTATGAGATTCAAGGTGATAAGTGATCCTTATGCTGATCCCACAGAGTTTTACATGTATTTAGACTATATGCACGCAATCACGGACACCTATGAGCCAAGTTATTTTGGTGAAGAGCTACAGTTTGTCGAGAATTACTGGGGCGACTCGGCGGCAACGGGTGGCGGTAACAATAAATAAGGAGAGAATGATGAAAAGCAATAAAAAGACAATCTTAGTTATTCTGGTCTTAGTCGCTGGGGTCGTGGTCGGCTCTGTCCTCTATGCCCAAAAAGACGACAAGAAAGGTGAGGAAGGGCGAACCAGCTTTATCACTGAAGAGTTCATTGGAAAAGAAGGTTCCAAAACCCTCCACCGTGTGGTGGTGGATACTTTTGAAGAGTCCGGTGAGTGGTACGCGGCCATGCCCAACGATCAAGGTCTGATCACATCAAGACGTCAAAAAGGGGTTCCACGTCCCCTTAGACTCAAGGATGGGGAGCACAAAGAAGTCAAAACGGCCCGTAAGGGAGATAACGCCAAGTATCGTAAGGCTGATGGAACCTATCAAAAAGATTATTTCCCCACATACATCGATAAGCGTAAGTTTGTGTTAGGTGTTCGAGTTGATTTTCAGAGAAGAGGGAATAACTGGTTTGCAACCTATCCTTATCGACCCATTAAGCTGGAAGGTCTTGTGAAAACCTTTGAGGTCTGGGTGGCTGGGAGACAAAAGAACCATAGACTTTTTATCATGGTGGAAGATATTTATGGGGATGTCAAACTAATCCCGATGGGTAAACTCAATTTCCTTGGATGGAAGAGGCTTTATGTCCATGTTCCTGATCAGATCGATCAGTTTGATTATACCCTCTCCCATCGACGAGGCCTTGTGTTTAAAGGGTTTCTCATAAAATGTGATCCCCTCGAATCGAGAGGAAGGTACTATATCTACTTTGACAATCTGACAGCTGAAGTCAGCCGATTTTGGGAAGAGTATCAAGATGAAAGAGACCCGGTGGATAACTGGTAAGTTTCCTTCTATTAAGCTATTAAAGATTGTGAAGACGAATGACTTGCTGAACGCATGACCTATAGATACAATGAAAAAAGGGAACAGATGTCTGTTCTCTTTTTTTAGTTAGACTTGTTAAAGCCTCTATCTATTGAGTAATTAGGTAGTGATAATTGCTTGTAGGGGCGACCCCGACGGGTCGCCCCTACAAGCAATTGGACAAACATGTCACTTATTAGTTTATCACGACTATTTATCATTGTGATTTTCAGGGTTTCATCAAGATGGCTGAAATAGTTAACTTTTAGGGGATAATTTGTTATTTTCTATAAGCCTATAAATATTTGTATTAAAGTTCTTCTATGAGATTAGTAAAGCTAATCCTCTGTATAAGTGACATTTACAATCTCATAGCCTCTCATTCCATTTGTTGTAGACTTGCTAAAGAAAACTTAAGATCATCTATAGTAGAAAGGTCCTGTTATGGAAACAAAAGAATCTGATCTCACCAGCAAGATAAAGGAATTAGGGGACGTCCAAAGCTTTGAAATCACTCCTGAAGGTGAATATATACCCATCACAGGAATAGAACTCCTATTGGATCAGCCCTTTGAAGAGAGTTTAGAAAAAAAGCCTGATAACGGCTACACTCCTCATTCCAATGAGACTCATGAATCAGTTGACCAGGATTCATTTGATAGCAGAGAATCCAACACCCATGACTCCGATCCTTCTCCTTCCAGTACATACGTTCAGGAGAATCATCCCCACAAGGAAGAGTCTCACCCCATAAATCCCGATGTTGAGTACAATACGTCGGGAGAGATTATCTCCTCTGAGCTGGATCTTGAGGATGAGTCCGGGGACAAGTCCTTTGAAGTAGAGAGTGAAATACAGTCCGGCATAAGCTCCTTATCGGCTCTCATCGAAAGCGAGAAGGATACGCTGGAAACAAAGTTATCAGAACTCCTTTCACCCTACATCACCTATGAGCTTACCTTTCTTCAGGCTATACCCAATAACATCACCCTTCTGTCCAGAGAAATCGAAGAGATTCACCAGAGACTTCTCTTTATTCTTGAGGAGGAAAAGACTCTTTCTGAGAAAACCTATCTGATTTTAGGATGTTACTATTTCATGACCTATCGCAATTACGAGGGTATTAAGCTTATTGAGCCGCATGTTCAGGGTTTGCGGCAGGTGGACTTTTTTTATAACCTGTTAGGTAACTTCTATTACAACATTGGTATAAAAGATAGAGGAAAGGAATACTATTTAAAGGCTATCCAGTCAACGAATTCTCTTGCGGCCCCTCATTTTTCTTTGGCTCACATTTATGTCCAGGAAGGTGATCATCATAAAGCCTTGAATCATCTGAATATGGCGGAAAGTCAGTTTTTGGAGAACCCCAATTTCCTCATCCTGTCGGCAGAGTGCTATGAGGCTGAAGAAATGTGGGAACAGGCCTTTTTTTATTACGAAAAGTATCTCTCAGTTAGTGAAAAACCCAAAGACCCAGCCCTCAGCAAAGTGGCTGATATGGCTTATCGTCTGGGTCAATTCCAAAAAGCCTTACATTATTTTGATTTAGCCCAAAAGTCCGATCTATCCATCAGTCACTTAGCCCATAAAAAGTCTATTTGTTACATCCAAACAGATCAAAAAGAAGAGGCTTTAAAGCAGTTGGCTGATTTACTCAATGAGTCAGAGCCGCAAGTTTATGATAATCTCTCTCAAGGGTTATTCAACTCATACTTAAAGGCCTATAAATTAGGTATCTATGACTCATACACCTTCCAGGTCCTTGAGATATTGGCGGATGAACTTCAAATATCCTATCAGGCAGTGATTGAAAAGGAAATCCACCTCAAAGACATTGAAGACCCCGATGCTTTAATCCTCCTGGCCAAGCATTTCCTGAAAAAGCAAAATTATCAGGAGGGTATAGGAATCCTGAAAAGGGTTCTGGAAGCTCATGACAAGCATCCTGCGGCCCTTGGTGAATTGGGGAAAATATATTATACCCAGGAAGAATCAAAAAGAAGGGCCATTAAATTCTTTCTATATCTGGAGAATAAGAAAAAAACAGACGGAGAGATTGATTTTTATCTTGGATTATATTACTTTGAATTGAAAAGATGGAAAAAATCAGCCCGATTATTTGAACAGGCCCTTGGAAAAGGTTATAAATCCTTAAATATCTATGAGTTCCTGGGAAATACCTATGCCCAACTCAAGCAATTCCAACAGGCCAAAATGTATTTTCTAAAAGCTCTTGAACTAAAACCAAATCAAGTTCAAAACATGGTTCAACTTGGTCGATTATATCTAAATGAAAAACATTATCAAGAAGCGATTACAATACTCAGGCAAGCTCTTAATATTGATCAGAACAATAAAGAAGGACACCTCTATCTGTCTTCTGCCTATAAATTAATCCTGGAGAATGAGTCGGAAAAGCATTATTCCAGATATATGGACTTAAATTAAAGGAGTGCCATCATGGCCGAATTAGATCATCAGCGAATCCGTGAAATGATAGATAATCTGGAAGGGGTTTTAAAAACGTCGGGTAGTGTTGATCAAAGGAGACGAGTGGCTGTTGAAATACACAACTTAAAAAAAGACCTTGAAAAAAACCCTTTAACGCTTCTGGATGAAGATGAGGTCTCTCAAGAATCTACAGACCCAGAAGAGGCCACCAAAGACCCTTTGGACTACTTCGACATCCTGAAACATATTCCTATCGTGGAAACCAGTCGTGGCTTTGTCAATCGAGAGTTGGATGAGATTTATACTTTTCTCAAATACTTTGAAGATGAACATCTTGGTATGCTGGGTGAGTACCACTTAAAGCTGGATTACAACCGATCTCTTGTTAGGGACGGCTTCTATAGCAAAATCCATGATCTTCACACGGTCATCAATCATTATGCGAATGCCCTGGCCAAGTATGAACACGATAAGGATTTGCTGGTCAGTAAAACCAATCAAAAGCTATTGGTCCAAGAAGAATATCGTAATTTATTAACTAAATTGGGTTCTTTTTTCAGAAAACTCTACCAATTTGCGGATGATCTTGTGGAAAACTATAATAATAATGGCAACCTTGTCCTGAACCCCCATGATAAGTTGACTTTTGACTCCAGCCTGGGCGAGTCCCAGGTATTAAACGGCTGCACAGTTATTGAGGGAATCCAGGATTTGCATCGCTTTTTAACAGAACTTCTTGAGTATTTAAATTTACCCGATCTCAAGTGATTAATCCTATAAAATGAGGAATAATAAAAATTAATGGCTAAACTCGACTCGACCAATAGTGTTATCGGAGAGAAATCTTATTTTGAAGGCCGCTTTCAGGTAAAAGGTTTACTTCACATAGACGGAAAGTTTGAAGGAGAGGCCCTTGAGGTGGAACAACTCACTGTAGGCCCCAAGGGGAAAGTAAGAACCAATATCTATGCAAATGTAGTCACTGTGGAAGGCCTTATCATCGGTGATATTGAGGCCAAGATCCGTGTATTCTTAAAGCCCACCAGCAAAGTTTTAGGGAATATCAAAACCAAAGAACTTATTATTCAGGGGGGCGTCGTTTTAGAAGGAAACTGTATGATAGGTAGTAACTTAAAGAAATCTCCCAAGAATATGCTGGTTCAATTGTTTAATGAGGGCAGTTAAGTTCCCAAAAGTCCTTATCACAGGAGGAGACCCCCATGGAATTGGCCCTGAGGTCATTCTAAAGGGTGTTCATGCAAAGTATTACTCTGACTGTCTGGTTGTTGCAAGCGAAAAGGTCTTCACCTACTATCAAAGACGATTAAGCCTATCTTTCCCAATCCATTATATTAAGTCTATTGAGTCCATTCCAGCTTCTTTTAACCCTAAGGCATTAAATGTCTTAGACTTACCCTATGATCACCTGGTCCAACCTGGTCTCTTGAGTGAGAAAGCAGGGGATTTAGCCCTGAGATCATTGGATACGGCCATCAAAATGATTCGTGAGGGACTCAGCCACACTCTGATAACAGGCCCCCTTAATAAGGAGGCTGTCATGCTTTGTGAACCCTCATTTATGGGGCATACTGAGTATCTGTCAGAGGCCTTCAATACGGACGTCACCATGCTTATGGCGAGTGAGGCCATCAAAGTGGCCCTTGTGACCACCCATATCGCCCTTCAGAACGTAAGTAAGCATTTAAGTAAAGATCAAATCCTTAAGACAATTAGAAATAGCTGGCAGTTTCTGGTAGACGGAGGTGTGAAAGAGGGATGTATTGCAGTAGCCGCCTTAAACCCCCACGCAGGGGAAGGAGGACATTTTGGGAGTGAAGAATCGATGATCCAGAAAGCTATTATAAAAGCTCGACAGATGGGAATCCGTGTGAAGGGGCCATACCCGGCCGATACCTTGTTTTGTGAAGCTCACAACAAGAAATACGCTCTATATGTTGCTATGTACCACGATCAGGGGCTGATTCCCTTTAAACTGCTATCTTTTGGAAAAGGGCTTAATCTCACACTGGGCCTACCCTTCAAACGGATTTCAGTAGATCATGGCACAGCCTTTGACATTGCGGGTCAAGGATCGGCTAATCCGGAGAGTATGATGGAAGCGTTAGATCTGGCCTTTCTACTAATATAGAGATGCATGGCCATGCATCTCTTTTACACGGATATTTAAAAGGCGTAACCGACACCCACACCCAGTGCCCAAAAAAACCCGCTTCCGTCACCTGCAAAGAAGCCTACACGTGTCAATGCTTGTAAGGATAAGTTAAAATCAAAGGTGTATCGCCAGCCAAACTCTCCAGCCGGTGTAATAACGACTTTACTTTGATTTCCCCTGTTCCCTCGATTGTTAAAAAAGAAAAAATCAAGGGAAGGGCCAATCCAAAAGCCGTGGGGACGTTTACCACCTATGATACCAAACCTAAGAGAAGCTCCTGGAGCAAATACATCAAAATCGGCCAAGCCTAATCTTGGGGCTATGCTTATTTTAGAGCTAAGGCCAATGTCGATTTCTGCTTCAGCACCACTATTGAACCTTCCACCACCAAACTTCCCTCCAACAAAATTAAGACCCACCACATACTTGGGCTTTGTATTTCCGCCTGATACAACCTTTCCTTTTGATTGACTTCCTTTTGCAAAAGAGAATGAAGTTGCAAGAACAAGAAAGATTGTGAGAATTAAAGTCATTCGCATTGTATACCTCAAGATAAATTGATTAAATGAACCATTCCATAGCTATGGATAGTTAACTCTTCTGTTAGGAAAGATTTAGAACCTTAAGAAAACTAACTGGTAACTGGTACACCATAAACATTAATGATACTATTGATAACGTTTTTGTAATCTTTTTCTAGTCTAAAAAATCGAAAGACCAGCTTTTTCCTGTTATCTTTATGGTCATCAATTCTTACGGGAGTAGCTTGTGTTAAAACAGGCCGATGGGATTTACTAAACTTGAAGCTCAAAAAGAAATGTTTTTCTAAAAATGGCTCCAGGCTTTCAGGAGATTTCTCATCAAGAATAATCTTGGCTTCTTTTTGGCTCAATTCAGAGATCGTGCCTGAAAAGCTTGTATTCAATGGAGTAAAAATCGGCTGAATGGACGTAGCGATACGTTTTCTGTTATTCTGCCGCCTCTCAATAAAACAGTCAATCATACGATACCCTCAGAACAGATGGATTTTAAAGGACTAACTTAATAAAGTATAACAGTTCATTGGATAATAATCAAGTTAATCATGAAAAAAAATGGATGGGGCAGGTTGCCAAAGGGTTGATAGCTTGGATCACAGAGGAATAAAAAAGATAATTTCAGGATTAAAAGAATAGCAGGTAATAAGCCGAGTTCTGTTTAAGGAATCATCTATCTGATAAATCGGTTGCCCAATTTATTTTGCGATCGACCCGCAGATAATTATTAGGATAATCTGCTGCTTGATTTTGCTACGAGGGGGGTTTACATTGCCCGATTCCATTGCTGGAAAAGGCGGTAAGCTCTTACCTTACCATTTCACCCTTACCCACAGGTGTGGGCGGTATTTTTTCTGCTGCACTTTCCATAGGATCACTCCTCCCGGGAGTTACCCGGCCCTCTTCCTGATGTAGCTCGGACTTTCCTCCAGTCACTTATCGCAACCGGCGATTCCCTTACCTACTATTCCTAAAAGTTAAAGCGATGATCAAGCGGCTGGCTTTTGTGTACCAGGTTTCCCTGGTTTATTCTTGCCTCCGCAGTGAGTGATCTTATTGTCTTCACTTATCTCTTCTGAGACACTTAAAAAGGAGTTCGACAAAGCCAATGACAGAATAAGTGTTAAGCCAAGTAAACGTTTTACCATAAATCACCTCTTTATTTCGTTATTTTAAATATAACTCTTTTTTATAGAACAACCTATTATTTCAATTTACATGGAACTTATAATCTCATCAGCAAATGTTGAGGTGCTTACTTCATGGGCTTCATTCATGAGTCTAGCTAAGTCATAGGTCACTGTTTTAGTACTCAAAACACCTTCCAGACCCTTCACAATCCTGTCGGCAGCTTCTACCCAGCCCAAATGGCGGAACATCATTTCACCAGACAGAATCAAAGAACTCGGATTCACCTTGTTCCTATCAGCATATTTGGGGGTTGTCCCATGGATGACTCCAAAGATAGCGATTCCTGTAACATAGTTGATATAGGCTTCCGGGATGATCCCAATAGCCCCAACCTCAGCTGCCAGCGTGTCAGAGATATAATCGCCGTTTAAGTTCATGGTGGCAATGACATCATATTCAGCTGGACGCGTTAAGATATGCTGCAAGAAAGAGTTAGCAATAACATCCTTTATAGTAATGGTCTTGCCACTTTTTGGGCTTTTCATGGTACACCAGGGACTTCCATCCAGCTCTCTGGCACCAAACTCTATCTTGGCCATCTCATAAGCCCACGTCCTAAAGGATCCTTCAGTAACTTTCATCATATTCCCTTTGTGAACCAGGGTGACACTGTCACGGTCATTATCAATGGCGTATTGAATGGCCCCTCGAACAAGACGTAGAGTCCCTTCTTTAGAGATAGGCTTGATATCAAAGGAGGCTGAATCAGGAAATTGCACTTTGGAAAGGACTCCAAGCTCCTTCAGAAAGTCTTTTAGCTTGTCTGCATCCGATGAACCGTTCTTAAACTCAATTCCTGAATAAATGCCTTCAGAGTTTTCCCTAAATATCACCATATCTATATCTTGAGGATTTGTAACAGGAGAAGGTATTCCCTTATAGTGTCTTACAGGTCTCAAACAGGCGTAGAGGTCCAGCCTTTGCCTCAATTCTCTATTAATAGATTGAATCTCTCCATTAGTCGGTGTCGACATAGGCCCTTTAATGGTTACAAGATATTCATTGATGGCGTTCAAGGTCTCCTGGGGGAGCCAGCCATCCTCTGATCTATTATGCTGCTTCCAGGACTTCTCACCGGCTAAAACTTCCATCCAGTGGATTTTCTTCTTCCCACCATAAGCCTTCTCTACAGCGGCATCAAAAACTTTCACCGACCCATTCCAAATATCAGGGCCTGTCCCATCTCCCTCAATAAAAGCTATGATGGGATTATCCGGCACATTTAGCTTCCCATCGGGACTCTTTGTAATCTTTTGCCCACCAGACGGTATTTTCACGAGATCAGAGGACATTTTTACCCTTTGTAATTAAAAAAGTATCTCAAACGGCGGTCCATCAAAATAGCGACTATTTTAAACTTAGCCATAATCAACCTAAAAGATTTCTTCCAAAGCTCATGATACGGACAGGAGTAGTTATTTAAAGTATTGTAATCGCTTTAACCAGAGTGGCAAAGAGAAAGAGAAGATCAAGAAGCTATTGCCAAGTGTTGGATTACCTTTTCATTATTGTATCGCAAGAGGCTTGTGGCTTATTGCAGGTGAAGCAATGAATAAACCAGTCCTCCAGCCGAAGAATTATACCAATACCTTAAGCCATCTTACGCGAGAGCCTCCAATGCCGTGTTAAAGGTAGCACTGGGACGCATGGCTTTTAATACCTTGCCCAGGTCAGGGACATAATAACCCCCAAGATCAACAGCCTTACCCTGAGCGGCATTCAGTTCTTCAATAATTTTACCCTCATGATCCCCCAGTTCTTTTGCTAATTTGGAAAACCGACCTTGAAGATCTTTATCTTTCGTTTGCTGAGCCAGTGCCTGAGCCCAATATAAAGTGAGATAAAAATGACTCCCCCGATTATCCAACTCGTTCACCTTACGGGAAGGGGATCTATTGCTATTCAAGAACTTACTGTTTGCTTCACCCAGGGTATCCGCAAGGATCTTAGCTTTCTCATTGTTTGTTGTATTCGCTAAATGCTCGAAGGACTCTGCAAGAGCCAAAAACTCACCCAGTGAATCCCATCGTAAATGACCCTCTTTCACAAACTGTTGAACATGTTTAGGGGCTGAACCCCCAGCTCCCGTCTCAAAGAGTCCTCCACCCATCATAAGAGGGACGATGGAAAGCATCTTGGCACTGGTCCCCAATTCCAGGATTGGAAAAAGGTCTGTATTATAGTCTCGTAACACATTGCCAGTTACTGAAATAGTATCTTTACCGTCTCTCATCCGCTGAAGGGAGAGTCGAGCGGCTTCAGCTACAGGCATAATATTAATTTCCAGACCACTGGTATCGTGATCCTTTAAATAACGATGGACTTTTTCCATGAGTTGAGCATCGTGTGCTCTGTCTTCATCAAGCCAGAAAACCGTTGGAACTCCCGTTGCTCGCGCTCTCTTAACCGCCAGTTTCACCCAATCTTGTATGGGAGCATCTTTCACCTGGCATCCGCGCCAGATATCCCCTTCTTCCACACGATGCTCTATCAATACTTTTCCTGACGAGTCCACAATACGAATCGTTCCGTTTCCCGGTGATTCAAAGGTCTTGTCATGAGAGCCATACTCTTCAGCTTTCTGAGCCATAAGACCCACGTTGGGTACTGTGCCCATGGTCGCTGGATTATACGCTCCATGCTTTATGCAATTATCAATCGCTTCCTGGTACAGGCTTGCATAACTGTGATCCGGGATAACAGCTTTTGTATCATGAAGATTGCCGTCTGGACCCCACATTTTCCCTGACTCACGAATCATTGCAGGCATAGACGCATCAATGATTATATCGCTTGGCACGTGTAGATTTGTGATTCCCTTATCCGAGTTCACCATGGCAAGTTCAGGACGATTCTTGTAACAGTTCTGAATATCTTCTTCGATGGCGGCTTGTTGGGCTTCTGGCAGGGTTTTCATTTTAGTGTAAAGGTCCCCTAAGCCATTGTTGACATTCACGCCTAGCTCAGCAATCACAGAGGCATTTTTCTCAAAAACATCTTTATAAAACACTTTGACAGCGTGACCGAATATGATGGGATCGGAGACCTTCATCATAGTTGCTTTCATGTGAAGGGAGAACAGGACGTCCTTTGCTTTGGCATCTTCTATTTGTTCCGAGAGGAACTTGGTTAGGGCTTTTTTGCTCATAAACGTTCCATCCAATACTTCACCTGCTAAAAGAGGCAATTTATCCTTCAGGATAGTAATCGATCCGTTTTGATCCACAAACTCAATTCTTGCATCAGTAGCTTGAGTCATGGTGATGGACTTCTCATTGGACATGAAATCCCCACTGCTCATAGTGACAACATGAGTCTTGGAGTTATTGCTCCACTCACCCATCTTGTGAGGATTCCTTTTAGCGAATTCCTTTACGGGAACAGCCGCCCTACGATCCGAGTTCCCTTCTCTCAGGACAGGATTGACAGCGCTTCCCAAGACCTTGGCATATCTTTGTTTAATCTCTTTCTCAGCGTCGTTTTTGGGATTCTCCGGATAGTCGGGAAGTTTATAACCCTTTTCCTGTAGCTCTTTTAATGCGGCTTTAAGTTGTGGGAGAGACGCACTGATATTGGGTAGTTTAATGATATTGGCATCTGGGGTCTTGGCCAGTTCACCCAACGCGGTCAGTTCGTCGGGTATTCTCTGGCTCTCCGATAGATTATCGGGAAAGTTTGCAATGATCCTGCCCGCTAAAGAGATATCTCTGGATTCAACAGAAAAACCTGATCCCTTTGTAAAGGCCTGGACAATAGGTAGAAAGGAATAAGTGGCCAGTGCAGGCGCTTCATCGGTTTTTGTATAAATAATCTTTGGTGATTGTGACATAAATACCTCCAGTTTATTGTCTTATATAGTTTAAGATTGACTACATTGTGAGTTAGCTGATTTTCAGCCCAAATCTCAACAAAAAGCTTAACAGGCCTGGAGATAATATAAATGGATATTCGTTTAATATGTAAAAGACAGTGATTTATCGATACACAAACCTATTAGATGATATTGTTGAGGCTAATTACTGAAGTATAAAGATATTACTTTTTTGAGAGAAGGCAAGTAAAAGTGTAATGAAACCGTAAATTAATATAGTCAGGACTGGAAGAGACGTCAATATACAATGATTAAAAGAGACTATTTTAACGTGAGTTCGACGAGTTCATTATAAATTTGGAGAGAAGAGTCCTCACCCTAACCCTCTCCCAGAAGGAGAGGGAACAAGAACTGGCAGGAAAAATGATACTAGAAGAATGAGCCAAAGTCAAGGATTATCTTTTAGTGAACATAATGGAGTTTATAGATTAGATTTCTTTTGGGGGAAATGGATTTCTTTGTCT
>ENA-ORDP01001448-ORDP01001448.1-marine-sediment-metagenome-genome-assembly--contig:-NODE-1448-length-12996-cov-3.617418_pt1 | contig 12996 bp, 28 predicted proteins | sample MGYA00248627_ERZ508539 | MGnify/ENA primary metagenome ERZ508539 (study PRJEB26208, sample SAMN05571518) | marine sediment metagenome | biome: deep sea; feature: Hydrothermal vent; material...
TGCTTTATTTCCCGTTTTTGTACAGGCATAAAAATATTTACCTGATCCATTAACCCAATATTTTTTCCCCCTATATTCAACATATTTTTTATTTTCCATAGTAATGAAGATATTAAATTATATGTTTCAATTTTATCATCTGAAGTTAAACAGTCAAGCCGTATGTATCCATTGTTGGTAACTATTTTGTGATTTCCTGTTCCTGATAAAATAGAACCATTTGAAAAATGTACATCCCAAATAGCCCCATCGGATTCCCAATTTAACATAACCATTCTATTTCCATATGGTGTAACAACAGTATCTCCAATTTTAATATCTTCTATGTTTATTTCACCTTTAGGTGTTAATACCTTAGTTCCGGACACAAAACAGCTCGCATCAAATTTGTCAGGACTGAATCCATACTCTTTTTTGAATTCAAGTTTTCCCATTAGTTTTATTCTGCCTTGTCCATCTCTTTTGTATTTTATAAGTGAAAGTTCACGCATCCAGTCTTTTTGGTTGTTTGTTACGATGATACCACCACGCAAAACCCATTCTCTGAATTTCCAAGCTAACTCTGCCTTATATGAGTTAAACCTGTCTTTTACTTCTTCTCGTGGTTTGTCGGTAAGAAGTGCGTTAGGCATTTCACCGATTTTATTATGTATTTTAGCAATGACCTTGGCACCGATTCCAAACGCGTCTATTCCAACATCACTCAAAGTGCTGTTATATGCTATAGCAATCGTTTCTATCTTACGAGCTAGATCAGTTTCGCTTGAAGTTGCTTCATTTAGCACCTCTTTGAGGTAGAATTCATCCCGGACGGTGATTATAGTACGGTCTTTGCCTTGTCCTGCCGGGTCTACACCGATTATCGCTCCCTTTATTACCTGTACGCCTAATTCCTCAAATTGTATCGTTATATTGGCAAACAACGGTATCCAGCCCTTTGTGTCCATTTCTCCAACGCTTGTAAAATCTCCCGAAACTCTTATTTTATATTCATCCGAGTCTTTTCCTCCATATTCATCTATTATCCCTTTCACATATCCCGGCTCTACTAGCGGACTATCGTTGCTGTTAAAGTGTAACTGCGTCCAGTGCAATTTATTTGCCGGCTTATGGCTATCGTAGAAGTAACCCTCTGTACGCGTAGGATTGCCTGCGAGTAGTACAATCCAATTTTCTCCGGTGAGAGAACCGTGCATTGTTTCAAATACCTTATCTGCGATACCGCTGGATTCTTCTGCGTAAAAGAATACATATTTAGCGTGTAATCCAGCAAGTGCTTCCGGCTTGTCTTTTGATCCTACTCGTGCACGCAAAAACCAATCTTTTGTATTGCGTATGCGTATTTTGTCGTCAAGTTGCTCTATCTCATTTTGGAGTGATTGCGGAAGTCTTTTGTGCCATACATAAAATTCCTTTAAGAAGATATCCTTTAGTTGTGATTCCGTGTTTGCAGTAGCAGCTATTTGGCAATACTTGAAACAAAATAAGAAGTGGAGAATTATTATTGCAGCCATACTACTTTTGCCACAGCCATGTCCTGCTCTTACCGTTATTTGCCGTAGACTTCTATCGTAACTATCTTGTCCGAATGTATTTATTGCACGATTGTATGCCTCAAGCTCTACCGTTTGTTGCCAAGTAAGCATATTCGTCCTTTTCTTGAATTCTTCTTGATCCTGATAGCGGAACATATCACGAGTATAAAAACTCAAGTCATAGTGAGTTAGTCTATCTTTATCGTCAAAGAGTTTTGTTGTTTTCTTTTCACCGGAATTGGTTTCGTATGTAAACTCTTTGTCGCGCAACTCTTTCACCGGAAGTGAGGTCTGCAAGCCCAATACAGCTCTACACCATCCAATCGCATCTGTACGCCATAGGTTCCATTGGAGTAGATCCGCTCTTTGCATTGAATTTGCCAATTCCTCTATTTTCATATATCTATACCCTCTTTTTCTATTTTATCCTCAAGTTTTGCCATATCCGAAAGAGAAAATGTATTTATTTGTATTGGTGCCTTGTCTTTTGGATACTTCTCACGGATTTTGTATAGCATATCAAGTGCCTTTAGTTGCATTGCCATATCATCTACCTCAACTGAAACATTTCTACACACTTTATTTACTTTTCCATCTTTATCAGTTTCTTCAACTTCCTTGTAAACCAACGCGTGAGTTTTTGCATTTAATCCTCTCTCATGAGTTCGTAATATAGTTTCATCAGGAAAGTATTGTTCAACCAAAATTTTCCATCCCATTTTTTCAGTCATATTTGATGGAGTCTTACATACGGCATCACTATATCCGGCACGGCGCATTGCTTCTGACAATCTTATTCTACCTTTACCATTTATATAGATCTGCATTGCACGCTTTTGTAGTAGAGTTGGATTTACATTATTTCTTTTTATCATATACAAATCATAAAATAAAGCACCCCGACTTGCAAGGTGCTTAATGGAAGTAACTAATCAGCGTTTCTTGCGCCGATAGTATCTTTTCCAATTCGTCTTCGGGAGCATCTATCTTTCGTAGTGCCTCCTCATATTTTTGAAGGATATACATTGCATTCTCCATATCGGAATGTAATTGAAAATGAAACAGAAGTGCGATACCGACATTCTTAACGGTTACGACTTTCATCAACACCTCCAAGCCCTTTTGCCATCCGTTTTTTTCTTTCAATTTGGTAGCAACGGAAATGGTAAGTGGCTTTACCGAGTTTGATGTATCCGTCCGCGAGAATAATCGGACGCCCACACAATTCACAGAGTGGTCTTTCCATAGCTCACCTCCCAATCCTTTCGCAAACGAAGATGAAATCGCTGTCAATCCACAGACGGTTGATGAGTGAAGCAATCTCTTGTGGCTCCATATTGTTGAAAAGTCCGTGCCAACATCTGTGAGCATTTCTGTCCACAATAGAGATGTTGGAAACACTGTTGTCTCCTGAATTACTTCTACATTTTCGGTGATGTCGTTCGGTGAAATGCTTGTACCGTTTCCGGTTCATCGCATATCCTCCGTGTCAAAGGACTTCCTTAATAATTATAACACAACGACCTGCATCTCTGCAGGTCTTGATTTGTGCGCTTGGAGGGTACGGCTGACATTCCCTCATCAGTGCATAACGATATCTGCACGCAGAAGCCGAGTTTTCTGTCTTCAAGCTTGTTTATTATAGCACCTGTGATAGGATGTCTATAGGCGCATAATCCACAATGCCCCAAGCAACTAAATACACTCCAACTTACTAAATATAAGCAGTATTTTTTAGTTTATTATGCGCCCGCAAACCGCCTTTTTATATATTTAGGGGCGGTTTGGTTTTTAGTATCTATCTTTTTACGAACGCATACTAACTCGCCACTTTGTATCTTTCGTAATGTATCCAGTATCTTGGATATTTCTTTGTACGATTTCTCTTCCTCTGGTGTTCGTTCAGGAACTACACGGTAGTTGTTTTTCATTGTTCATTTATTATCCTTTCTATCTCTTTTATAGAGTGGTAAAGTCCATATCGTACGCCACGGAGAAACGCAGGATTGTGTTTCTCTATGTATTTAGATACGAATGTCGCCATTACTAAATCATCTCGTATCCATCCCTCAAGCATTTGAGATAGTTCAATTAGTCTTTCTGGTTCTATTTTCTTTTTCATAGTTAGTATTTATTTAATTATTTTAGTAAAGACTATTTGCTTTGGCAACACTCCTAGGCAGATATACACTGTCTTGAAACTTATACCTTTTTGCTTTTGGTTCTCAAACTCTGTTCTTTTGTCTGGTATGAGTAACTGCAATTCTTTGTCATTCTCGATAAACAGATTTGGTATCCCGTTATCTAAAATGGAAGCAAATGGCAAAAACAAAGCAAATGGTTTCCCATATTCCATAGCTTTTTTAACATACTTCGTTTTTCCCTTAAATGGTGGGTTGTCCAAAATAATATCAAAGTGAAACTTTGGTTGAAAGGTCAAAAAATCATCTCCAATACCAGTTTCAGGGTCAAAGTGTGTATTGATTATATTGAATCCCTTACTTCTCAAGTAATTCGCAAAATTGTGTTTGTCTTTACTGAATGGACACCAAATGACCTTATCCCTTGGTAGAAACGGTATTATTATATCCACCGCATATTTTGGTGTGTACGCTTCTATATTTTCTTTATCTAGTTGCGTAAAAACTTCAATTATTTTCTTTTCCATACCTAATCCCAATAATACCCCATATGCGCTCCGATGTATTCCCACATTTTGGCTGACTTGTCGTGGTGATCTAGTGTGTTTATCTCTGAAGCAAGGTAGGCGTCTATTAACCCCATTGTTTCGTGGTATACCTTTTCTCGTTTGCCGTACTCTATGTTCTTGTATTCACGGTACATATTTTTAGCACAAAACTCCCATAGTGGAATAAGATAATCATCCAGCACACCCCCAAGCCCATAACCAAGTCTAACTCTATCGTCATAACCCCTCACAGCCCGCTGGTATGCAAACTTAATGGTGGTTAGTAGTTCTTTCATAAGTCTATTTGGTTAAATCTATCATACTTTCCCACACAACGGAGGCAGATTGTTATTGTTATAAATAATGTTTACTCTAAAAAATAAGAATGATATTGCCACCAAGGCATTCCACTTAAACTCTATACCGAAAACTATATGTGTTAGTGAAAACCATATACTGATATTTTTTTTGTCTAAAATCTTTTTCATAAGTCTATTCGGTTAATTTTAATAATTCTTTCGCCAATCGTTCAACTTCTGGTATATTATTTTCTGCAAGATGCTCTGGCGCAATTTCTTTTAACTTTCGCAATCGTACTAAGACCATTCTAATAAAGTGCCAGTCTACTTCTATTCGGGGATTATCATCATCAAGGATACCAAGTTCTGCCATATCTATTCCAGTGCTTAGTTCTTTCATAGTGTCTTTATTTTATCACTAACAATCTTGTTTAGATACTTAAGTGCCTCTTTCTCTGTCTTGAAAATATCCTCCTTTGACATGTAATTTATCTCCCCTGTTGTGTGCTCAACAATATGTTCGTAGTTATCATTTACTTTTAGCTTCTCTTCAAGTTTACCGAGATATGTTACTTCCTCAACCTTGAATGTCGTAAAGTTATTTGTTACGAATACGAAGAGTACGAATACTTGTGTGTTTATTTTCATATTAGTATCTAATTATGTTTAGTTTTATTCCATTCCTTACGACTAATAGAATTATTGACTCTCTTTACACGAACATTAACTTTAGCAAGGTCTACATCACAATCATCAAAAGCAATATCAATATCGTTTGATTTTTCTTTCACTCTAACTTCAAACGGCTGTAACTCAAACTCGTTTCCCCATGTTCTTGCCCAATCCACACCACTTCCACTCCATAAAATCATTTCACAACCTTGATTTTGAAACCACTTATAAATCTGTATAGTGTCGTGGTTAGGTGCGTTCACTCCGAACCTTGCTACTGACGGAATTAAGATCGTATCATCTATATCAAATGCGATTTTCATAACTTTTTTATAAACTTAATGACCTTTTTCAAAACCTTAATTGTTTCTATTTCTGCGTGAGGGTACTCATACAGTTTTATTTTGTTTGCATCAATTTTGGGAAACAAGACACCCAACTCATTTATAATTTGCCACTTCCTAGCTTCCATTAAATCCTCAATGTAACTCTTAATTTCATTGAATGTTTTTGAGTCGGTATATTTCCTAAACTTCTCCTCAAACTCTTTTTCCCATTTTGCTTCATTCATAAGTATATCTATTTAATCCGTATAAACTCCCCTTTGCTGTTGCTTGTTACTTCTCCAGTTATGCAACTTCCTTTTTAACCTCATTATTCCCCAGTCTTTACGCCCTGCACGCCCTTTCCTGCAAGTGAGGCAATTACATATGCCTAGGATGTTTGGTCGCTTCTTACGGTGTTTTGGTGTGGTGCGTGGTTTCATTTTAAGTTAAGATATTCCGTAAATACATCAAACTTGTGTTTCTCACAAAAGCACAAACCTTGTATATCCAAGTCGGGCGAAAAGCAACCGACTGCTTTTACTTTCTTTTCCTCTCTTAGGCATATTCTGCAAGGATAGTGTGTTTTTTCCCAAGGTTGTGTTTTCATAAGTCTATTTGGTTAAATTTGTTACCCAATAAAATCTCCAAAATATCTTTTTTGCATCCCATTCGCAGTTTTTCTCTTTCACACATAAGTTGCAAAATGGGTTCATTTCTTTTTTAGAACCAAATGGAAATTCATTTGAATTTGAATAAACAAATCTCCAAAATCTTTTTATTGTTTCTTTGTCCATAAGTTTATTTGGTTAATTTTATGATTTCAATTCGTTTTCACACTTTTCACAACACAAATCTTCATCATTATCTATGTATTTATATTCACCTGTGTGAAAACACTTATTTTTTTGTTCCTTTAGTTTCATAAGTCTATTTGGTTACTTTATAAACTCCCAATCATCGGTTGCCATACACCAACTTCTATGTGATGACCCACACTCTTTACACATTCGACCTTCAAAACAAAAGTTACACACAAATCTTACTGTTTTTTCTTTTCCACATCCCCCACAAGTTTCTTTGTTCATAAGTCTATTTAAGTAATTCTATTAAGTTATAAAGTATCTCTTCCGTTTGACACTCTGGTATCTCTAATATGTCGTAATTATTATCCAGTAGATATGTCAAAGCTTTTGTTACACTATATATTTTCGTTTTCTTTTGCTCTTTTGCGAGTACAATTAAAAGCTCCTGTAGTGTCGTTGGTTTGCCGAGGATTTCAATATCTAAATCTTCCATCCTATTCTTTTCAAAACCACTTCCACTGAATGTTAGCAATTCGCGATAGTCTGGTGTTGCTACTCCATTTACTGTCTTTAACATTTGATATGATGCCAATACAGTCTTTCCTTGTCGTTGTTCACCATTTCCTGTGGAGACACTAATACGACATCCAAACTCTAATTCCACACCCTCTGGGTAGAGTTTCTCTTGGATAATCTTTCTTAATTCTATTGGTGTGTTCATAAGTCTATTTGGTTATTTTACATACCACGATTTCAATCTTGGCAATGCCTCCATCACTAATCTAACCTGTTTCTTTGTAATTTTGGTATTACCAATCATATCGCGCAATAGAAGATAAAGAGTATCTGGTTTCAATGTACTTTTTTTCATTGCCTCAAACCCTTCTGCGACCTGCACAATACTCTTTGCAAGTAACTCTAAACTTTCCTCTGCGCCCTCTGTCTTTTTGATTTTTATGTTTGTCATAAGTTTATTTATTTAATGAACTGGCTTGCAAATTTTCTTTTCGCTTCCGCTCTACCCCGGCACCAGTAAATCGCGGATACTTTATGGCTGGCAATTATTTCACTAACTTCAAAGCAGCCGTTATTGTAGATATTTTTTACTTTCATAAGTTTATTTGGTTTGGTTAGCTAACAATTCATGTACTTTTATAAGCAGGTTTGGAAGTGCTACGGCAATAAACTCTGCCTCACTTTGTGGTTTCATTAGTCCAATCATTCTGTACATTGTTTTCAGTTCTTCTTTCAGTGTTTCTTGTAGTTCCATAAGCAATTTAATTATCTTTTACGCATAAACAATCCTCATCGCCCTCGTCATCACACTCACGGTGTGCGTCCTCACTCCAGCCCATTTTATGTACCCTACCAGAGCCATCACAAATACCCTCCGGACAAGTTACTGTTTTCTCTAATGTGATGATCAGGTCTTTTGTGCCCTGAAGTCCATACAATTCACGCAATGTAGAGGCGGTTGCTTGTAGTTTTTCAAGTGTTGGTTCTTTTATCATAAGCATCATTTTTTAATAATAAATCGGTTACAAGCCGAATAAGAGAGCCGATGTATCAGCTCCCCTATCGGATTATTCCGGTGTTTCCACTTGGTTAAGTGGTTCTTCGTCTGGAACTACTGGTGCTTCAGGAGTCACAGTGGTGTCTTGTGCTACTGCGTCAACAGGAGTTTCTGGAGCTACTGGAGTTTCTGAAGTTTCCGGGACTTCTGGAGTTTCAGTTTCCTCAACAGCATCATTGCCATCTTTTACAAATTCACAACCAACATTCTCAAGACTTCTTGTCATGGTGTCTATCTGTGCCTGATCAAAAGAGAGCGAAAACTCGCCGAGTTTCTTACCCTCCATTATTTCACGCGCCAAGATCTGCTCGTTCGGATGCACAATACCGTTCAAAAACTCTTCACACTTACTTACTTCGTTTGTTTCTTCCATAATTCTATATAGATTAAGTTAACAATTATTAAGAGGGAAATTCACGACCCAAATCCCCTACTGTTTTTGATATTTAGCATAGACATTTCGTTATTGTATCCTTTTGATAATAGTAACTTCGGTAACCAGATTCTTTTGCTTTGCACAATTAGCCCAGTTGAATATACCACCCCTTTCTTTGAAGATTATATCACTTGCGAGTGTGCGTGCTGCCGGTGAAAGAGCAATATCCACTGCGGTGTGCCTGTCTATTGTTTGGTGGTACAGTTTCTTGTAGTAGTAGATAACTGTATTCCTTTGGAACATAAACATTCCCATACTTATTTTGTGATTCGTATCCAATAGGATTGGAGCATCACTTATTTTTAGATCACCGGACTCACATTGTTTAAGTCTATCCAAAACATCATTTTTTAACGCATCAACTTTATTTGAGTTTACTACAGAAACTTCACTCAATTTAGTTGAATACTGTTGTGCCATTACTTGTGTTGCTTTGCGCTCATTTACTACAAAAATTATAGCAATAATGACAAAGGCAACCAAAAGTATTGTGAGCACATATTCTTTTTTTGTTTTCATTTTTTTTAAGTTATTTTTAATATAGACTGTTACATCTATTTCTTTAGTGTATCAGATAGATTTACACTGTGCAATACTTCGTATGTGGATAACTTTCCGGGTGCAGAAATCATATAATAGTGAGAGTTATGGTCTGTTTTTAAGTGCATATCAATTTTTATATCGTATCCCATAGCCCTTAATCTATATATTATTGATCCAAGTCTTAATATATGTTGATTGAAGCACCACACATTATCCACATATCCAACTTCTCCAAACCTAGCAAGTACAGTTTTTGTTTGCTTGTTCTCTTTACTGTTTTCCAACATAAGTTATTTTTTTAAGTAGTTTACAATCAACATCGGAGATTTACACAGCAACCTACCAATTTCTCTTACACCGAAATTGTCGTTGTTCATATCTTTTATGATGCCCTTTAGGAGAGTCCGGTATTTATCTCCTGAATAATCCTCAATAATCAAAGCCCTTTGTTGGTACCGGTATCTCCATACGCACTCTATCCTGCTTTTAGAAATACACTGTTTTAATTGTATATTATTTCCTTTCTCAACCCTTTTCACAATGATATACAAATTTCCTCTCGCCACTCCCAATTTCTTACATACATCATTGATCGTGTAATTCTTATCGCCTTTGGTTTCAAGATACGCGCGATATATTTCTATCTCTTGCTCTCTAGTTTTCATAATTTTCATAGTATCTGTTTTCTTCGGAGGGAAATGGAACATGCACTCCAAATTTCTCTCCAATAAAGCGGTTAATTTCTTCAAATGTATTATCAAGCTCTTCCTTGGTAATGTCCTTTGTACTTTCTTTGCCCGTCTGCTTACGCTGTACTGTCCTCCAAATAATCTCTTTTACAAGAGTTATATTCCAATCTATATCAACCGACTCTCTCAATACTACCGGAACGCTATAACCACCCTCATTCAGGGCTATTGCAAGCTGTCTGAAGTAAAGATGTATTGATTTCTTTTGCTGGGGTGTGAGTTGATCGGTTTTCATGCTAAAAGGGAATATCCGACAAATTTATGTCTTCCGTAGGATACTCAAAACTATCTGCTTGTAGAGTTCCTTTTGGTTCCGGTGCGACTGGCTGTATAGGTTTCGGTTCAAACTCTTTTGCTAAAGGATCTACTGGTTGCGTAGCTACTCCTGCATCTCCAGTGGATTGAGGGCTTGTTCCAAATTTGAAAGAGCTTACCACCACTCTGGTCTGGTAGTGTTTTATACCATCCTTTTCCCACGAGTGTGTTTTAAGTTTTCCTTGAATAAGGATCTGCGAACCTTTTTTCATATACTGCGCGATAAGTTCAGCACTCTTTCCGAAAGCACTGCATCTCACAAACTCCACCGTTTCTACTTTCACACCAGCTTTGTTTTTATAGCTATCGTTTGTAGCTAGATCAAATGAAGCTACATATCTTCCGTCTTCAAGTGCACGCAATTCTACATCTCGTGTTAAGTTTCCTATAATAGTAACTTGGTTAAATGAAATCATATGTTATTTTGTTAAACATTAAACTTTCCTAACTTGCGCCACAACTCGTATCCTCCCGGAACGACACGAGTTTCAAACTCATCCTTTGTCTTTTCAGTCCATCCCAACTCTTTACGAAATGCACGAAACTTCTCCCTGCTTTCCTCAAGTTCTATCTTGACGCGTTTAGCTTTTTCTTCCTCCTCTTGTTTTTGCTTTGCGTCTTCTTCGGCTTTTATTTTTTCCTTTGTTTGCACTTCCTGCATTTCCTTTTGGTGAGCCAATCTTACTTTCTCCGCTTCAATCTTACGATTCTCTTCGTCAATTTTGTCTTGCTGTTCTTTCAGTTTATCGTCTATTTCTTTCTGCTTTGCGTTTTGTTCGTCCTCAATCTTTTGACGATCTGCATCAATTTTAGCTTTCTGGTCTGCAATTTCTTTTTCTTTTATAGCGTTTTCTTCGTCAATCTTTTCCTGATCTGCAATACGCTTTCCTTCAATTTCCAATTTCACTCGTGTATTCTCACTTGAAACACACAAATTATAAAAATCTTCAAAAGTAGGACTATCCATATCCAGAAGTTCTGCTTCGGTATATCCAACTCCTCCTCTGTAGTAAGTTATCGCATCAAGTCTACGCTTGCGTTCCGGTAGCAATATATTCCTTTGGCGAAGTTCCTCTTGCTTTTTAGCTACTGCCTCAATTTCTTTCAACCTTTCAATTTCAGGAGTAGTGATAGCAGTAAGTTCTTTTTGTTTTTTGGAAATCTCGCTGTTTATCTTTGTAAACATCCTGCGATAATCCATTCCGGTATCCTCTATATCCTTTTCAATCTTTCTCAATTCAATTCTCTTACTTTTCACTAACTCAAGTTGTTCATCAGTAGGATCAGTAAAGTTTACAGTTGCCTTTGACTTTTTCACAATGTACTCAAGTTCTTCTACCCTTTTTTCAAACTGTGTAAGATTACTGACTTCCGTTGCAATCTGCACCAATGTTAGTTTTGTTTCCATAATCATTTTCAATTAAAAGCCCGTTGGTAATACGATTTCTTGCCACTTCATCCAAGTTTCTCTGAATAAAACGAGTGCTTTGCGTATACGATCTAATTCTTTTTGCAACACTTCATTCTCACGATTTAGTTCAACGATATATGTTTTCATATCTCCGCTTATAAACCTTTCATCGTGAGTAACAAAGTGTAGTTTTCGTAGTTTTTCATTCACTAAAAAATAGTTTAATGTTTGATATTTGTACTCTTCAGGAATGCCAAGGAACGGTCTTTTTGCCGGAGTAAGTCCAAGCTCTTTTTCTTCTATCATGTTGGCTAGTTTATACTTTATGAGTGTAGATGAGTCTGGATTTTTGATCTCTACAGCTTCAGTATAATCTCCATACACATCCGATATAAGACCGTCTGGCGATAAACCAAGATAACTAAATTCATCGGATATGCAAAAGCCAACACTGGTAACTTTCTTCCCAGTAGTCTTTTCAAAAGACTTCAATGACATTGGTTCTTCTTCAGTTCCACGGCGCATTTTCTCTGATACTCCCATATGCTTTGTTTGCTCTGTTCCAACTTCCGCTATAAGTTCCGAAATTAGTTCAATCTTATTTAGTGGAGTTCCCATAACTTTACTGAGTTTCGTTCCGGTTATTTTTCCACGGCGTTCGGTACTCCACTCCGGTGTATTTTGAATTAGATCTAAGATTTTCATGCTGTTGCTAATTTAGTTTTTAGTAATTCTTTGTACACACTCACTTCACTGTTTGCACGAGCATACGCCGACAAGCTACTCCAATTCTTTTTAAGCTCATCAAGGTTTTGGCATAGCGATAGAAACTCTTTCGTCTTTGCAACATCCACATCCATTTTAGGAATGATGTCGCGGATACGGAGCGCATCTACCATACTTCCAAATGCTTTCACTTTCATTGAATGTACACTGACCTGCTTTCCTATCCAGTCTTCCGGGTGAGAACCGTAAAGAGTTGTGAGAGTATTTGCATTGGTGATATTCAATATCATTTTTTGCACCTCTTCTTTGAAATACAAAACCATTTTTATTTTCTCACCCTCTTTTGTTTTCACTTTTTCTTCCCCCTCAAAACGAGCAATGGTAAGTAGCATTTCTTCTCCGATTTCTAGGTTATGCGAACCAAGATAATCTTTGTCCAAAAAGTTCTTCCAATGCCTATTTTGTGATTTGATTTTTTTTGTAATTATTTTTGACATATTTTTTTTGTATTTATGAGCTTATGCTCTGTCTTGTATTGTACACGGTACGATACAAATTGCAATACCTACCTGTGGATAACTTTAATAATCATTCTCTCTCAACAGATCTGCCTCTTCGGCTTTTTTTATTTTGTCCATTTTTATCTTTTGTACACATTTTGAATTGCACCCTTTACACATATTCCCAAAAATAATGTACTGGCTTTTTCTCGGAGATAAAAAATCACCACAACTAAAACAATGATCTTTGGGCGGATGTTCTTTTAGATCTTTTACACACCACACACACACTTTCTCGTTCGGATCAATGCTGATTGATGAGCATACTTTGCACCGGTGGAGTTCTTTTTTGTAGTGAGTCATGTAAGCTGTGATAGTGGTTGTGTTATCTTCTTCGGTTCGTTATAAGCTATTTCTTT
>ENA-ORDP01001449-ORDP01001449.1-marine-sediment-metagenome-genome-assembly--contig:-NODE-1449-length-12983-cov-6.260829_pt1 | contig 12983 bp, 11 predicted proteins | sample MGYA00248627_ERZ508539 | MGnify/ENA primary metagenome ERZ508539 (study PRJEB26208, sample SAMN05571518) | marine sediment metagenome | biome: deep sea; feature: Hydrothermal vent; material...
CATCGCTTCTGCGACTGAGGACCCGAAAGCGCTGATTGGATGCGACCAAACTGCCTGTTCATCCTCCTAAGCCCCCTCTCGCCAAAACGATGCACGCAAATGGCGAAGATAGCCCGCATCTGAAGCGACCTTCAGCCCAATTATCCCCATCTGGCTCTCCCTGGTCAAGTTGGCTTCTCCGATCTCCTGGGTGCCCCAAGCTTCAAGTGATGAACCGCTCGGTCAGGTCCACAATCGCGGCCTGACGTTCCCCTGCGCTGCGCGCCGTCGTGGTGCAGATGAACTTGGTCAGCTCCTTGCCCTCCGAGTACCAGCCCTCGATCTGATTCGCCTCGCACTTGCTGCTCACGAAGAAGCGATTCTGTTTGGGGAGCGCCCGATCATAGAAGATGGTGCTGATTTGCGTGATATAGTTGGCCTCGCGCAGCAGCCGCTCTAAATACAGATCGAGCCCCTTGTGCCGCCCGTGGTGCTTGTCCTTGATCTGGTCGCCGATCTTGCGCTCTGTGCCGCTTGCCGCAGCCGGCGGGGGCAGCAGGTTTGCCTTGTTGCGCCGGAACCGCTCCAGATAGCCGCGATGGAAGAGCTCGCCCAGCGAAGAGAGGCAGCAGAGCCCCTCCTCGCGCAAGAGCAGCACCTCCTCCAAGCCCGGCCGCACCTCGGCCTCGGGGACCAGATCCTGACTGAGCGCATTCAATTGCTCGAAGTGATCCAGCCAATAATCGAAGCTGAAGCTGATCGGCAGCGGCGGCAGCTCGATCACGTCGCGGAAGCTCTCAAACTGGTAGAAGACCGGGACCTCCAGCACCTGGCCCACCAGGCCGGCGAAGGAGATTTGGGCCTTAAACCCTCCGGTGGCGTTGATCAGCGGCTCGCGGCCCCGCGCCCGCTCCTGCCGGACGATATCGGCGATGGTGCGCACCAGATTGCGCAGGCCGTGGTCGCGGAAGCGCCGGGGGTCCTCGGTCTGCAAGCCCTCGATGGTGATCGCCTGCGTCTGGGCGAATTGCGCGGCGTAGAAGCGTTCCAGCAGCCGACCGCTGAGCAGGCCGTCGGCGGTCTCGGAGACGCAGAGGAAGAGCTTTTCCGGCTCGCTCAGGCGGCCCTGGGCCATGATGGAGTGATTGGAGTTGATCTCGGCGCCCAGCAATTTTTCGCTTTGATCGAGCGCTTGCAGCTCCTTGACCAGCTTGATGGGGTTAGCCCGGTCGGGATCACGCTCGGCGCGCCGCAGGTTGCTCAGCAGCGAGGTGCCCACGGTGCAGATGAGCGTTGAGGTGTAGGCGGTGCGCTTTTCAGCCATTGGCAGTCTCCGAAGCCGAAAGGCCACCGATGCCGGTGGAGGTGACCAAGAGGGGCTGGCCGTCAACCCGTCCCAGCCAACTGCGTTCGCGCTGAATTCTTGCTGTTGCCATTACAACATCTCCTCAATGGTCTTTTAGTGTTTTATTCTCATCTCGCGTCTGTTTTGTGCACGGTAATGGTTGCCGATACCCCTGTCGCTTTTCCTTCATGAACCACCGAAATCCCTCACCATAGGGCGGAGGGTATTCGATGGACGCAGCCAGTGCCTGCGTGGTGAGGACGTCCTTCAAGTCAACGATGTTCGGGATCTGGTCGAAGGACAGACCATCGTTCTCCTGCTGTAAGTGTGTTTGAAAGATCCCGATGTAGTGAGCGATGTTGTTATTGGGTGCACTAGCCATCGGACGCCAGCGGTCGGCGTCGCGGTGCGCTTGTAAGTCAGTGACAGTGATTTTTGCGCTACCTAAGCCAATCGGTTTGCCCATGCCCAGCTTATGTGCTACCGTGCCATCAGGGTCGTTGTCGTTCAGGCAGAGAGCGTAAAGTAGCAAGCCGAGCTCGACTTCTTCCAAGTTCGTGAAACGCACCTTGAAGGTGAACATCGCCCCTGTAGGGAGTAGTTCGACTTGGACATTCTGATTGCCCAACCGCTGGTTTGGCTCTCGCTGATAGTTGCTGTCCGTGGGATGGTGCCAGTAGAACTTACGCCCGCGCAACTGGCTGTCGGCGTCGTCATAGCTTGCCAATCCTTTTGGAGTTACCTGACGGTCAGTGGTCACATAAAACGGATGATACTTCGGCTTGGGGCTACCCAGGATTCTCAGCACGACCTGCTGTAGTTGTGGGTAGGATGCTTGGATCAGAGCATCTTCGAGCATCACTCGGCCCGCTACCTGCTGATTCTCACCCTCGCCTACCGTACCAAAGAGACGACAGCAGAAGCAGAGCTGTTGGCGCGATGTGCAAGGCAGGAAGCCACCATCATGTATGCGCTCCAGCAGTTGTCTCGTGGAGTATTCCCGCACCCACTTGTAGCGGCGGTTCTTCCCGAAGGATTTGACTTGCTGTTTATCGGGCTGAAAATACACGAACGCCCCATTCAAATCCATCAAGCAGCTTTGCCAGCGACGCTTTTCTTGTTCTGGCGTTATGGGATCTACGATGGCTTCGATAACGACTTTATATTTCTGCCTGATCTCCGGTTGGACCTGATAACTGACTGACGACGACTTTGCAACCCGGTAGCCTTGCGAGATGACGTTCGGTGGCAGCCCTCTGTCGTAACGTCTCAGAGTGCCCTCTTCTGAACACGAGCCAGAGTTTGCCGGAGCGACGCGGACTACACGGCGACGCCCATAAGTCCCGCCCGGCTCAGCGTTAAAGCGAACCTGTAATCCGTGTGAAGGCTTTTGACCTAACATTCGCTGCAGATCGATGTTCTTCACAACAATCTCTTCCACTTCGTCAATGAACCAGTCACCGTTGGCATTTTGGCGCATGACCCCAGCTCTTTTGGATCGCTCAGGCACATCCCGGTAGATGATGTGCTGGTCATCAAAGATGGAAAAGCACGAGTTCGATGCCGCCTCCGCCACCGAGCGGATAACACCTTTGAGCGACGTGGCGGGTATGGCAGGCTCTCCGTTGATTTTGAAGAACCTGATCCGCTGATTGTCTCCTTCCCGCGGACCGCCGATGAAGATGGGGGTTATCGTTTTTAGCTCACATGTGATCGTGCCGGATAGCCCGTGAAATCGCCGTACGGACACATACGGTTTGCGTAGCGACGGTTTGCCACAGCGGACGAAGTTGTAGGGGTTGATGAAGTTTGGCATCAGGTTTGCTCTCCTTCCTGAAGGACTTCCACGCTCAAACTGATGCTTACCTGGCTCAGCACAGGCTGAGCGCCTGCGAAGTCCTCTTCGATCTCTTCCTTGGCTCCTTTTTCTTCACCTTCCTGCGGGTTGAGGTTCGTGATGAGTTTCATGCATGCATTCTCAATCGGCTTTAACTCCAGCACGAAGTGCTTCATGCTATCCTCCTCTACTGGTGGTCGCAGACGCGCCCATTCAATCTGAGCATGCTTAGCAAAGTGCTTGTCTTGATTTTCTTTGAAGTGCGCAGCGTCATAGAGGTCCCAGTAGAGCGTGAGCGCCTCCAGCAGTTGGTTCTCTTCCGCGCTTCGTGAAGAATTGGAGCGGAGGGATTTCACCGTATCCTTCCAGTCTTTGCCGTCCATATCTGGCAGAGAGGTTGAAGCAGCGGCGGCGAAGTTATCCGCAATTTTCTTCATCAGCTTGCGTCGCTCTTCCGCTCGCCCTGCCTCTTCCTTGGTCACCCCCCGTCGGATGGCTTGATATTCCTCCGTGCCTGCTCGCGCCCTCTGCTCATCACAGGCGTCAATCACGCGCAATAATGCTGTCAACAAGCGAGTGCGAACGCATACCTGGTTATCCGCTATGGAGAGATGAGTGGTTTCCTCAATAGGATCGGAGATTTTCACCTCGTAGCCGTAGATGTTTTCCTCAAACGCATCATCCTTACAAAGTGGCATCCCACGACGGTTGTATTTGCAGATGGTGGCGATGAGATCACGTTCTTCTGTTTCGTCGGTAGAAAATCCGTATTTCTCGGGATGGTTTTTCAATCGCACTTCTGTGAGCAGGTTGTGTAGCCGTCGGGTCAGATCGGGCGATGTGATGGGGATGTTTTGGTCGTCAATAGATAAACTGCCTCCCGCGCACCCTATGTCGTGCAGCCACAAACAGTTGACAAGAAGATAAAGTTCTTCGGATGTCAAGAAGTCATCCCCAAGTGGCAGGAGCAATTGTTCAGCAAACTCAAGCAGCCGCTGCGCGTGACCGCGCCCATGGTCTACAGTTTCAGGGATTTGGTTACCTTCCAAAAGGAATTGGTGACGGGCTTCGAAGCGTCGCAAGAGTTTCCTCCTCAATGTCTCATCTTTAACGAAATCCAGCACCTGCTCTCCTGTTGTGTGCTCCGTGATGCGCCTTCGCTCAGAGTCATAACCCGCCTTGATAGCTCGCCCCAATGGAGTGAGGATATATTGGTTGTTCGAGCGTTGGAGAAGGTTTTGTAGCCAACGGGGCAGACTCTCGACGCGCTCCTTGACTTTATCTGCTGGTAGTTCCAGAATGTATTTGAGCCGATGCGCGTACTCATGCCATTCCAGAAGTTTGAACTGGATGGGCATGTAGGGTAAGTGGATAAGCCTGTCTGACGTTTCGTAAAGATAAACAACGGGGACTTTGCTTAACAACCCGATCAGACTGGAGAAGGGCGTGATGCCTTTGTAGCCTCCCGTGATGTTAAGCCACGGCTCAAGCTCTTCTGTTGTCCCCTCCCATTGTTCACACAGTAGATCAGCTAGATTATTGACCGCCGTGCCCCACTTCTGATGCGCCTCTGGACCTTCCGCCTGTAGCCCTTCAATGCACTTCGCATCGGTCTTCCACTCGCAGTGCGCCAGGCCACTATGGTCAATGTAGGTTTGCAAACAGCGAGCGCAGAAGACGCCTTCCGAGGTGTCCGAGTAGAGCAGCACCACGCGATCGCCGTTCTCTTTGCTGAGCGGTGATTTGCCTTGCTCTTGCAAATACTCCTTGAGTGCCCACAGGCTGGCGATTTCGGCCGGGGCAGCGTAACGATGATCTTTTATGCTCGTAGTCGGCAAGGACTGAAAGTCGGGGTCAAGCTTCTGCAATTTGCCCACCACGTCGTCCACACGATTATAGGTTTTGATTTGGGTTTGGGCCGTCTTTGAACTTGTGTCCTCACACCACGCGATAGCGTCTTGGTACAGAGTTGGATCGCTTAGCGGGTTACACAATTCATGCATACCACGAATCTTAATTTTTTGATCTGCATTTATCTTCTTCAGCAGCGATGTGCCCACCGTAGTGACGATGAGTCTGCCCATTGTCTGCCTCCTTTGCTACTCCTTGAAGCGGTTGCCCTCGTCCTGCAAATCACGCGGGTGAGGAAGGTCTCTGCCGCGGTTATCTTTGTCTTTGAACCAATCCCGCGTGGGATAATGGGGATTCCACGTCTTGGGACCATCGGGTTCCCAGCGCAGAATCGCCTTCAGATCCTCCCAGCCATCGTCATAGAAGTGAACGGGGTCGGCTTGAAAAGCATCAGTCCATCCTTTCACCCTCTCGCGCACCTGCGTTGGATCATCCGTGTGTATCATGCCGCCGCCCAGATTACGCCAGCGGTCAGCAACGTGGACTTCCTCCACTCCCACGATGTCTATCCGAGCGCTGCCCAAACCTATCGGCTTGCCGTGCCCGATTTTGTGGCAGACACCGTCTTCCAGTTGTAGTGCCAGACATAGCAACCCCAACTCCGAAGCGGTCAGGTTGCGGTATTCGACGGTGAACCCAAAGACCGCGTTGGGCTTGAGCAGTTGGAGCGGTTGGGGTAAAGGAAGGGGACGCTTGCCACGTCTTTGGCGTTCTCTGTTTTCACGCTGTCGTCGTTCGACTTCGCGCTGCCCCGTTGCCACGTCCATCAAGTTGGAATCATCAATTTGTGAGTGATGGAGATAGAACTTGCGTCCGCGAATCTGATCGTTGTAGAGGTAAAAGGGGTCGTGATGAGGCTTGGGGTTAGAGAGCGTGTGCGGCTGAAGATAGCGTACTTCAAACAAAAGGCGCTGCACGTCAGGATGGGCGATGTTCTGGATGTTGACTTGTGTCATACCACGTCGTGTATCAACGCCCATAAGGAGAGCGTCGCCGATGGCAATTTGCCCTCCAAAAGCGGGTTCGTCCTCCTGCGTGGGTGACGTTCCGAAGAGATGGCAGCAGATGCATAACCCTGCCCTTGTCTCCCCCGCAGATGGCAGTGTGCAGGCATCAATCTGCATTTCTTCAGGCAGGTTTGTTTCATCAAGCTCCACGGTCTTCCAGCGACCGCCTGCAACGCGATAGCGATAGTCCCCGCTAAACATCGTAAAGCACGAATTCGACACTGCCTCCGCTACGCTGCGGATGACACCTTTGAGCGAAGCGCCTTGAATCATGGGCAGCGCGTTTTCGTCGTTTTTCAGGCGATTGAAGATGCGGACGACAGCTTCGCCTGTTTGATTTCCTTGTGCGGAGCGTGGCTCTTCTCCACCATAGCCATAGAGGGGGGTGAAGACATGGGTGAGCGTCGTCAGGTGGTAGCGCAGCCGCCCTGAGAGGCGGTTGGGGTCAAGCCGATGCTGCATGACAATCGGTTGTGTCCGCTGCTGCGCGATGCGACTTTCGTCAAAGCTCACGAAGTTGTATGGATTGATAAAGCGCGGCATCAGGACTGACCTCCTTCTGGCACTTCGCACAGTCTCTTGAACCGCACGAAGCGCTCTTCGACGTTATGCACGTATGCTTCGCCGTGCGCTTCCTTTTCAAGGTCACGGCAGACGTATTCTTCTCCCTCCACGACGACGCGTGGTCGTTGGTCATCAATGCCCACAGGATAGCATAAGACGCGCGGGATGCGCTGTTCAATCCACTCATCGCTGCTGCCTACCGTCTTAACGCCCCAGAGCAAGAATGAGAAGGGACGACGCTCCCATCCATTCAGCGAGAGCACATTGTTCGCGTTAATCTGTGGCGGCAGGTTGTCATCGGCGGCAAGGCAGCAGAAATGGTATTGCCCGTTTTCGATCTTACGCCAGCGTAATTCCACTGTCTCGCCGAACGCTCTTCCCTCTTCCCAGTTGGCTAGCTCCGTGTCCGCAATACTGCTATCAGACAGGTGGAACTCGTTCGTAGCGTCATCAAAGTTGCAGCAGTCGAACGCAATAGCATCTATCCGCTCGAGCAGCACGAAGTTCAAGTGACCACGCAACTCTGTGAGGGCTTGCTTCAGGTCATCTTCGCCGCCGTAGTGGAAGCCGACTTTAGCCATTCTCCTCACCTCCTTGCTTTGTTACTTCCGCCTGCTGCGCGGCGTGCTGGAGAGACGGAATTCGCATGGTTTCTGGCACTTTGTACTTGTCAAGGAACGTTATCCAGCGCGGAGCCACCGCCGCCAGCAATCGTGGCACATCGTTCGCTGTAAAGGTGTAGGAGTGGCGCAGGCCAAATGGATCTTCTGACACCAACTGCGGACATGGCTGGATAGCCTCTTCGTCGGGGTGAACGAAACCGTAATCCTCATTCGGATTCGCCCCGCGGTGCAACTGTCCGACGCCAAATACGCGCCCTTGCGCGGGCAAATTATGCCGCCCGAAGTAGGTGATTTTGATGGTGTTGGCCGTCCCTCGGACGCGCCCTAACCCACGTGACTTGCCAAAGCCAACAGGAATGAGTCCATCCTGAAAGTCCTGAAACAGGAACGCCAGCAGTCCTAACTGCCACAGCTCAAAGTTACGTAGCACGAGCGTGAAATTGAAGACGGCTTCCTCTTCAACCTCATAGGAGAAGTTCGCTTTGCTCTTGACGCCGCCTGTGAAGCGATCAATACCGATGCCGTCACGGCACGGCAACTTCACGTTGCGGTGGGTCGCCTCATAGGTCGGTCGTCCGGAATAATCAGAGTAGCCGTCCGAGAAAAGCAAGCGGCTCTGGAGGAACTGGCAGCCGAAGAGTTTGCAGATCGGGCAGACCTCACGATACACAAGAGTGCCCGTGATCATCGTACTCAGTTTATCTCGACGATAGACCAGTTTCTCTGAACAAGACGTATTGTGGTCGGTGGGTGGCTGATTATCCTGTGGGCGCTCAAACGGATCGCAGCAGCCGCGAATCGCTTCGTCATCATCGTCCCAGCGTAACGTGCGAGCGATGCGCTCGGCGTAACTGCGCATGACGCCTTTGAGTGAACTGCCGGGGATGTAAGGCTCGTAGCGCCCGTTGCGCTTGGTGCGAACGAAGATCATGTCGGGAATGGAGCGCCACGCCTGCTTATCATCTTGGATATGAGCAACGTTGAAGAATTCCTTCCAAAAGCATTTGTCCTGGGGGTATAGTCTCAGTCTCTCATCGTTATGGGGCGGGATCTCCTTCTTGATGAGAACTGGTCCCAACGGTTGCAGGTGGAAGTCAATCTCGCACTCACACCGTAAAGTTTTCAGCATAGTGCTATCCCTCCTTGCACTGGTTGCACTTGAGCCAGCGGGTGATGAACTGCTCGCCCGTTTCGAAAGGCAATTGATTGATGTCGCGAGTGAGCAGCAGATCAAGGCGCTGTTGTGGCGTGCTGTTCTGGAAGTTCAGCAGCCGCGCCTGCACACTCTCCAGTTGACACCAGCCCAAGCCGCGCGACGTCATGCCACCGAGCCGCGTGCCCTTCATGAACTCATTCAGTCCGAGCGCCACCAATGCCAGCACAGTGCTGCGGTCGTCTGCTACGATGCCCGCATTCTCAACGGTCAATCGAAGGTTAAAGCGGTGTTGGATGTCCACCGTCTCGAAGTCGAACTTGATCTTATCGCGCGCCGTGCCGGTGTCGCGGTCAATGCCGACGCCGTCGCGGATGTCCAAGGGGTTTGGGCACTGATTGCTCCCAGCAGATCGAAGGTCTTCGATGAGTACCTTCGACGCCGCGAACGGTGAGCCGAAGGTTTTGCATGTGTCGCACAGGTGCTCAGTCAGAAAGCGCACCAACTTGTTTTCGGACACCCGCCGCTCTTGCAGGCCTTGGTACTGCTCCTGCAAGCCGCCCTGATTCTTATCAGTGGACAGGCAAAATGTGCAGTCAGGGTCAAGGCAGCAGGATGTGTAGTCTAACGCCTCTGCCAGTCGCTCTACCGTGCTGCGGAGGACTCCTTTGAACGAAGAGCCGGGCACATACGGCCTCTTGTCCAGATACTTCACCACAGGGGCGTCGGTGAGTTCACCGCCCTGCCCGCTACCGACATGCAGCGGTGTGCGCAGGGTCAGCGTGCCCGTAATGATGTAACGATTTCTGAGTTGAACATCAAACATTACCAGATCTCCTCCTCACAGAGCTTTTGTCTCTCACTCTCTTGCTTGTTATTCAGAATGCGATACCAGCCGTCGAAGCGGCTGGCGAACTCGCCCGCCAGCAACCGCCAGGCTTGTTTCACAAGATCGGTTGAGGGTTGTTGATCAACAGGCACAGGTTGTCCCAAACGGGTTTGCACCCGCCGCGCGATTTGCTCTGCTTCCCGCTTCAACTCGGTGCAGACATACTGTTGGATAGGGGGTGCCACGTTTTTCCAAGCCTCCCGCCTCTCCGCTTGTTTATCTAAGAACTCGCTGACGGCTCGCTCATCTTGCTCTCGCAGGACGAGGCGGGTGAACGCACTCACTTGATTCTGTTTGAGCTCGCTTCTAAGAACGTAGTCGCAGATGATGCGCTTCGATTCTCTCCACACAGACCGCAAACGCTCACCCTGTCTCTCTTTCAGCGCTGCCGTCAACAGCAACTGCCGTTTGACTTGTTCTGCTATAGGCATGCTGCCACTCTCCTTCACAACCACAGATCGCTGTCCTGACGATGTGTCGGTGATGCGTTGTGACACCAGTGGAAGGGATTGCAGACCACCACGGCCCCGAACCCTTCCGCCCGCCGTTCACCTACGCCGTTGGTCTCCAACTCTTGTAGTGCAGGTTGGATCTGCTGGAGTACCTGTTGCCGCTCTTCATCGCTGGCAGCAGGCTTCGCATATACGAACACTGAGCCCTTCACCATTGCCAACGCTTCCTCTTTGGGCAGTCGCCACGCGGCGTTCCAACCCGCCACCGTGCGCAGATGGGTGTGGACACTATGCGGAGAAAAACCGTCAACTAGCGTCTGGTTCGCCGGCGAAAGGTATCGCCTCAAGTCGCCCAGGTTGAGCACCGATTGATAGCGGAAGAAGCCGTCCCGCAGAACGATATCCGAATAGCATGTGAGTGAGAAGAACGCTTTCAAGCAAGATCGCCCATGCTGTGCAAAGCGCGCTTGCACCTCTTGGTTAAGCTGTTGAAGTCGCTGCTCAAGGTCAAGCGAATCGGGAAACAGGTTCCCGTTGTCAAAGGTGTCTTTATGGCATTCTCCCAATCCCTTGCTCACACCCCTGCCCAAGAGCAGCGGGTTGCTATCAACCAGATCGTCCAGTGGGTTAGCAAGAGTTACGTTGGAAACGTAGATGTAACCCGCGAACTGCTGTGCCTCGTTGAGCGCCTCCAGCGTGTGTAGCGAACCGTACAATGCCGATTGCGTGTGATCGGCAATCGCAGTTCGCCCCAACTGGCGTTTGTGTGGCCTGTTACTTTTGTAGCGCTGTTGTCCTCCGCTGTAGGAGCAAAAGCCTGTATATCGATCTAAGGGAGCAGGGCAAGCACCTGGGTGACCACACTTATCAGGGACAACCGCACCATCTTGAGTTTCTTGATATATCATTAAGTCGATCAGCAAATCGCGTACGCCGTGGCATTCAGAAGAGCGACCGTCCCCTAAGAAACCCTGTCTTCGCTTGCAAGTGTAAGCGGTCAACGGAATCGGTTGACTGCCGCGTTGAGTGCCATGCACAATGGGATACAAATTCCCATAGCGCACCTCATCGTCACAGAAGAGCTGCTGGAAGTCGCCGCTGCGGTTATCGTGCTTGCGATGGTAGGCTTCTGCCAAAGCGCCGCGCAGCACCGTGCCGGGGATATAATCCAGCGTGCGGTTCAGGTTTCCCAAGGCGGGGCTGCCTGAAATCGAGAGTGCCGATTGCGTTTCCAAGATGATCCTCTTCCTCATGAGCCTGCCTCCTGTGAGGAGATGAGCGTGCGGATATGCCGCTCGACCAACGCCCCATTGAACTGCTGAGTCTGCGGGTCAAGAAGGGGATGTTGGATGACATTTCCATCTCCATCTACCTCTCGTACATCTTTCACCTGTGTCTTCACCCGCCCCAACCCTGCCGTCTTGAAGCCACCGACCATCGTCAACTGCTGTGTCGCAAGCAACAGCCATTTAACGTCAGCGCGGTTCACGATGGAACCGTTCTCAGGCTCCAACCAGCCTGTGATGGTCGTTTGGAAGGCGAGGACTTCAGTGGCGGCTTCGATGGTGTAAAGATGGCGTTCCAGCACCACCCCACGGCGGCGGCTGAGGCGAATTCCCGTCCGCAGCGACGTTTGCTCCTCGGACAGAACATCGGACGGCATTTGCAGCCATTCGTCCGTCAACTTCGCGTCAGAGTAGCGGAACGCTGCTTGATGCCATTCCGAGCCAAAAAGCACGCACTCCACGCACGGCGTGGTGCGACATCGCGTGTCATCGCTGTGCAGGGCCTCCTCCGATACCAGCCGCGCCGCCTGCCGAAAGTGATAGCGCAGCCGTCCCTTAAGGCTTGAGCCAGGGATATATACGTGCTCATTTTGGGAGGCACCTGCTCGCTTAGCAACAGTGTCGTCAATGACCCCACCAAAGCCTAAGCCTGTGCCGACATGCAGCGGCGCGCGGGCTTGCAATTCCAACGTGATGTCTATGCGATGCATCGGCTCAACTCCTTTCCACAAAGTCGTAGAGTTCGATCAGATCCGCAAAAGGCGCGTCGAAGGTATCGTCCTGCAGCTTTCGCCACGGTGCGTGTGGAGGACTGGTGCTGCCATAGGACGCATCCAAGAACTGATTCAAGACACTTTTAACCTCTTTCGACATCCGTGTCTGCCGCAGCAAGAAGTGATATGTGGCATTGTATGAGTGCCCCGTGTGCTGTGCTTCCTGCATCGTGCGAAAGATGTGATTGAGGACATTGCGCGGGAACCCTTTGACTTTGAACTCTCGAATGGCTTCCAACAACTTGCCCAATTCATCTCCGATAGTGTTCTCCTCTGCCACCCGATAAGGGCGAGCGTAAAGCCGATACTCGCGATTGTTCATATCCCGAAACTCAAACTCCTCTTCGCGTACCAACGGAACCGGGTCACTGGACGGTGTGGAGATGACCATGAAGTCCAGCATGTTTGCTTCCTCCTGGCACGTTTGGAAGACATCTACGCTTCGCTTCTTAGCCGATTTGAGCAGGTCGTCGGCGATACGGTGTAGTGCGTGCAGGGGATAGTGGCTGTGAGCGATAGCCACGCCAGCAGACATCGAAACATCTTCGTTGATACTCGTCTTCATTTGTTTCTGGAACTCGATGCAGAACTGCTTGGCAATCGGGATGGCTTTGTTCGCAGGTGCAATGATCACCAAATCATCGCCACCGATGAGTACGAACTCGACAGGGAGTGTTACCTTGTTCCTGTTCGCCGCTCTCGCCGCCTCCTGTAATTCTCTGTTAAAGACATTGGCAACCGCACGGTAAATCTCATTGTGAGTGACATCCCGTAGGGCGCTGCTGAACTGCTCAAATCCTTTGTCTTTGTTCAGATGCTTCAGGTGCTCCCCCATGCGGTTGCCATCGCAGACGATGAGTCCAATGTAGTTGTTGGCGAATTTGCCGATGTCATCGACGTCTTTTGCAGGACGCAAGCGGTCTGCTGCCTGTTGCCAGTCAGCATTGTCGCTCTCATTCCTCAGCCATTCTTGAAACCGGGAAAGGGGACGCAACGTGCCATGTTCTCCTTTGTCAAACTTCTTCCAGCAGGCATTGCAGATAAGACGCTTGTCAGGGTCGTCCGAGTGGCGTCGAATAGCAGGCAGCAAGCGACAAGACTCACAAAGGTGCGCGTAGGGGAATGTCTGCACTTGAAGCCGCTGCTGCTTCGATTCCTTTGCCC
>ENA-ORDP01001450-ORDP01001450.1-marine-sediment-metagenome-genome-assembly--contig:-NODE-1450-length-12963-cov-8.327316_pt1 | contig 12963 bp, 14 predicted proteins | sample MGYA00248627_ERZ508539 | MGnify/ENA primary metagenome ERZ508539 (study PRJEB26208, sample SAMN05571518) | marine sediment metagenome | biome: deep sea; feature: Hydrothermal vent; material...
AGGGTGGGGGTGAGGGGATAAAATACATGCAAATACTTATGCAACGATTAATACCACATAATTATTCTGGCCTATAATGTTGAAAATTAAAGTTATTATAAAATCTCCCGATAATTTTTTTACGAATATTTATAATGCGTCGCATAAAATTAATATGTGTATTTGTCTCCTGGTGAAGCCACTAAACAGGGGAGACATATTGGATAAAAGTTATTTTTCCCATGAATAGACATCAGCTAAACAGATCTCCAGGAAAAAGAATATGAAAAGTAATTTACCCATAACCAATACCGAGCGCAGTTTTGATGGTGAACTTCGAATCGTCTCGACCACAGACAAAAAAGGCACGACGACTTATGCCAATGATCATTTTATTGCGCTCAGTGGTTTTTCTGAAGAGGAGCTTTATGGTAAAAATCATAATATCGTCCGTCACCCGGATATGCCTCCCCTTGCATTTGCAGATCTATGGGAAACGATCAAGGCTGGTAAGCCCTGGATGGGAATTGTAAAGAACCGCTGCAAGAATGGGGATTATTACTGGGTGGATGCTTATGTCACGCCTATTTTTGACGGCAGTGAAATTGTGGGTTACCAGTCAGTGAGAACCACGCCTGAGCGTGCGCATGTGAATACAGCCGATCGCCTCTACAGGAAAATACGGGAAAACCGGTTTTCCCTGCTGGATAAACTTGCCTGGCTGAAACCGGGAACGAAAGGCAAGCTGGTGATAACCCAGATAAGTTCGCTGTTGGCGGTTTTTCTGATGCTCAAAGCAAGCGGGATCACATTTTCGCTGCCACTTATGGCGGGTATGTTGTTTGTGCTTGCGGTGAGTGTATTGGCAACTTATCAGATCATGATGCCCTGGAAAAAAGCGGCGGCTCATGCCCGGTCTATTTTTAGCAACGATGTGGCGCGCGCCGTTTATACCCGGCGAAGTGATGAGCTGGGTGACATGCAACTCACTATTCTGGCCCTGCAGGCCAAGGTTAAAACCATCCTTGTCAGGGTGAATGATACGGTTAGCGCCCTGAACCAGGCGGCCGGTATTTCGCGCGAGATCTCGCAGAGTAATTCTGAAAATGCACAAAAGCAACTGGATGAAGTATCACAAGTTGCGACGGCAATGAATGAGATGTCAGCAGCCGTGCAGGAGATCTCCAATCGGGCTGATATGACTTCACAGAACACGGACAATGCAAAAGAAAATTCCCGAAAAGGGGTGTTGACCGCCAGTGAAGCATTGGGCGCTATGGAAGCGCTGGTTAAGCGTGTCGAAGATGCCGCCAGTGTCATTCAGGATCTTAATATGGAAAGTAACGCCATTGGCGGTATGGTGGATGTTATTCGGGATATTGCAGAGCAGACCAATCTTCTTGCGTTGAACGCAGCGATTGAAGCCGCGCGCGCCGGTGAGCAGGGACGGGGATTTGCCGTGGTGGCGGATGAAGTCCGCACGCTTGCCAGTCGCACACAGCAGTCCACGGGTGAAATTCAGAAAATTGTAGAGGAGCTTCAGCGAAGAGCCAGTGCGGCAGTGGATGAAATGAGCAAGGCGCGTGAACAGGGAAACTCGGCAACAGCGCTGGTGGAATCAGCAGCAGAAGCGCTGGCAGAAGTTTCAGATTCTGTGGCCGGCATTAATGATATGAATACCGAAGTGGCGGCCGCCACTGAAGAGCAGGGCGCTGTAGCGGAAGAGATTAATCGCAATATTAATAATATCAGCAGTCTGGCGGAGCAGACAGTCGTTTCCGCTACTTCGGCCAGGGAAGCCAGTGAAGATCTGGAAAATGAGTCAGGTAAGTTGAATGCGATAGTATGGCAGTTTGGTGATTGACGCTTGATGGGTTCCATTTTTCCCTTGAGTATTCTTCTATTGATGCCAACTGTTCTTCGGCTAAATCTGAATATTTCAGTTCCATCAGTTTTAGGCTTTCTTATCCCTGTTTTTTGTCTTTATCTTTTCAAAAAACGCATGTGATTCTTCTTCATTCCGAATCGTCGTGAATTCTCCTCGCTCAATGGCCGCTTCACCTTCGGCGGCATGTGCCCGCAATCTTGCAAGATTCACGGCTTCATAGTCATGAATAGACATCATCACCATGACGGGACGACCTTTCCTTGAAATGGTCATCGGTTCACGTTGCACTTTTTCAATCAATTCGCCGAAGCGATTTTGTGCCTCAGTCGAAGATATGGATTTCATAGCAAAAGCCTTTTCTTTGAAAATGATCCCATTTATCAATCGTTGCATAAGTATTCGCATGTATTTTATCCCCTCACCCCAACCCTCTCCCAGAGGGAGAGGGGGCTATGATGCAAATACTTATGCAACGATTAATAACTATGTTGGTTAAAATCCCTAAAATACTCAAGTAAGAAATAATCCGTCTTACCTCGATAAACTATGATTTGCAATATATGCATAGTTGCACTATAGTGCAACTATGCATATATTAACCATTACCCCAGAAACCCTGTTTCAGGCCTTGTCTGATACGACACGCTTGCGAATTATTCGCCTGCTGGCGATGACGGATGAAGAAGTTTGCCTGTGCGAGCTGGTGGATGTTTTGCTCGAACCGCAATACAAGCTGTCTCGTCATCTTAAAGTTTTGCGCCAGGCCGGCTTGCTGACATTCCAGAAGGAAGGCCGCTGGGTCTACCATCGCCTGACGGCAGAACCCGATTATCGGCAACAGCTCTATGCTCTGATACGTTCATTGCCTGATCCCGATAATGCTTACAGTACCGATCTCAAACACTTCGAAAACCGTATGGCCTTCCGTGAAGATGGACGCTGCCGGGTGGCTTTTGTTTCACCACACCGATAGAAGGCGACTAACGGCTTCCTATTTGTGGCCATATTCAACTCATTTGGAAATAAGTTTTTTCTTGACTTAGGGAGAGAGGGTGCTAATCTACTGTTCAATAGAGTTATTGAATATTGGTGATCCACTGATTAGCCGATCCTCCAATATAGTGGTGGGAACGCTGGGCATGAAGTCAAAATTTTATCCAGTCAATCTATATTTTAAGGAACAGGGTAATGATGAATGGTAGCTATGGTGAACCAATGGGCTGGGGAATGCATTTTATGGGGCCGTTATTCTGGATTTTTATTATTGTCGGGGTGGTGTTGCTGGTCCGCTGGTTGATGGGTTCCGCTAATACCGATAGCAAAAATCATGCTCAGGAATCGGCTCTGGAGATACTCAACAAACGCTACGCTCGTGGTGAAATCGACCGGGAAACCTATGAACGCATGAAAAAGGATCTGGAATCATGAAATCTAACCGACGATTACTGAGAGCCGCAATGACATTCTTAATGATTGGCATAGTCGGCCAGTTTGCCGTGCGCAGCATGGCGCAGAAAAACAATATGTCCATGATGGGCGGCATGATGGGGGGTATGATGAGTGGCATGATGGGAAACCGTATGCCGCAGGGGATAAACCCGGATCAGTTACCTGAGCCGGATTCGGAAGGGGCGAAGCTGGTTGGGCATTATTGTTCCCAATGTCATGGTATTCCAGGCCCCGGTTTGCATATCGCTACGGAATGGCCTGGTGTGGTTGCGCGTATGAACCGGCGTATGCAGATGATGAGCGGCAGGCGCATGATGATGCATGTTGAGGCGCCAAATGATAATGAACTTAACATTCTGATGGCTTATCTCGAAAAAAACGCTCAGCGAACCATTGAATTGAAGAAACTTGGCGGGGCGGACACGCCGGCAGGCCGGGCGTTTCAGAAAACCTGTTCCCAGTGTCATGCGCTGCCTGATCCGGCACAACATACGAGTCATGAATGGCCGGCTGTGATCCAGCGTATGCGTAAAAATATGTCCCGCATGGGAAAACCAGTGCCTGATCCGGCCACGATGGATGAAATATTAAGTTTTCTGCAAAGGCATTCAGCAAAATAAAAGCGCCACTATGCTGACCAGATGATGTAAACCGCGACTCCAAGCAGAACTACCCCGGACAGTTTGCGAATACGACGCTGCTGTACGGGAACCGCAAAGAGGGGTTGAAAACGTGCAAGGCCATGACCCATCAGCAGCAACGGCAGGCCTGCGCCAAGCCCGTAAATAAACATCAGTACGGTACCGTAAACCGGGTCACCCCGCAGGGCGACCAGGCTCAGAATGCTAAGCAGGATCGGAGTGGCACAGGGCACAATGGCGAGTGAAAATACCAGTCCCGCCGCGTAGGCGGTTAGCATCCGATAGCCTTTTCGGGAAACATCAATCGAGGGTTGACGCCAATGCAAGGTGGCGGCAGGTAGTGGCAGGAAGCCGAGCAGGCGCAAGCCCATGATAAGTGGAACCCCTGCCAGCAGCAGGCGAAACTCTATCGCGAATTGACCGAACACCCAACCCAGCACGGCAGTTAGCAAGCCCATGAGCGCCGTTGCGCTGGCCATGCCGAGCACAAAGGGAAAAGCGGTGGACAGCACGATGCTGTGTTGTGTACCGGTTTTCGTTTGCTTGTGCGTACCCGTATTCTCACAGCAGGATGCCCCGAAGAAACCAAACACGGCGGGATACATGGGCAGGCAACAGGGATTGAAGGCGGTGATAAGGCCGCCGAGGATCACCAGTGGCAAAGCCAGAAGTGAACCACTATGGAGCCAGGGGGTGAGCCAGTTGGCGAAGCTATCCATGTTTATTGCAGCAACAGGTGGTTAAGACGTGCCAGCGTGTTTTTCAGCCTGACCTGCACCGTGGGACTTTCACCTACACTGCGAGTGACCTCTTTTCCCGTACTATCGATGAACAGGACGGTGGGAAGAAAACGCACTTTATATTTGGCGATTAAAGGGTTATCCGCTGACCAGTCGAACTGGCGAAATGTGATCTGATGACCGTAGCGTTGTTCAGCCTCGCTGACCAGTTGATTAATCACCTGGCAGTTGGGACTCTTGTCTCCACGAAACAGGATAATGGCGGGTCCAGTGATTTTTGAATTTTGCACCAGAGACGCTTGCGTATCGCTTCTCCAGACTTTTGTTATAAAAAGAGCGCTGATAATGAAAAGGGTGGTCAACAGGGGCCAGTATTGTTTTAATCGCATGATTCGCCTTCCAGAGATGTTGTACAGCCACAGGCTGTTTGTTTTTCAATTTGAGATTCTTCTATGTCACCCGCTGCGCGATCCTGCACATAGGCATCACCGCTTATGATGGAACGTTCTGCGCGCGCCAGTTCACGGCCAAGATAGGCGGCATGATCGAGACGACTGATCAGTCCTTCATCGATCACGGTGGTATAAAGCGCGGCAGGATCAGCCGCATTGAATATCCGATCCAGCACGCCCTTGTTGCTGTAGTGCTCCAGTGTGATTTGTTTGCGATCCTGATCCGGGTAAACGACAAAATAACCGGCGGGATCCAGGCGTAGACGTTGTGGGGCGATAGCGTTTTCAGCGAGGATGGAAGTGATACCGGTTAAAGTGCTTGAAACCGGGCCGGGATCGTTGTGGGCGGTCTCTTCGATCAGATTGCGCAGCCTTACCGGATCCGTTTCACCCGTGCAATCGATCAGTTCCACCTGCTGGCGAAAGGTATCGATATGGCGGGTATCCAGATTTTTGATGAAAGGACGTTTGCCCTTCGCTTCAATGATGCGTCCTTTTTCATTGACGCCATGGCGTAGCAGACTGGCCAGCGACTGTCCTGGTAAATGCCCGATAGCGCGTTGCGTGTCTTCACCGCAGAGAAGCAAAAAGCGGATGTTGGGATTGGCCAACAGGTTACGGATCAGATGCTCGATACCGAGATTTTCCGTATGCAGGTTGCCAATGATAGCCAGGCCTTTTACCGGGCCGCTGCTCAGTTGGGTGATGAGATGAGCGGTATTCAATGTGCATACCGCAACCGGCGCCTGGAAACGGATGACCCGGTAATCGCCTGGCAGGGGAGGCCAGCCCTGTTGTAATTCCGGTTCGAGGGTCGCACAGTGGCCGCCTTCGGCAACGGCGGGATCCCGTTCTGCGGCAATGTTCTGCGCCACGGCGGGCCAGCAGACTTCACAGCCCAGGCAGTCATAGCGTTTTGGCTCAAAAAGCTTGCGGGCTTCATCGAGCAGGGCAGGTAGCGAAGCCTTGATATACTCAGAATCTTGCAGGGCCTTGACGGTATCCTGAAAACAGCCACAGCGCCAGCACTTCTTCGCCGTCATGGCCTGACGAAGTTCCGCCTCCAGGCGTGTTAGCGTTTCAGACACTTTAGTCATCACAGCTCGTGGTACAGACGCGTCTTTTAGCACGAAAGTCCCATAGCGATGCCATGACCAGCAGAGCAAAGCCAGTCAGTTCCAGTGCTTTGGAGTAACGGCCATAGAACACCCACAACAAGAGCGCGGCTGCGCCCAGACTCAATATCAACGGACCGGGATGCCGGTGACTTCGCCAGGAATACAGCATCCCCGACAACGCCACTATCAGCAGACCGGTGATCAATGTAATCAGCGTAGCCTCATCGATGTCCACACTAACCCCGATCAGTGATAGCAGGCTTACCGCCGCCAGCGTGCCATAGCAGGTGGCTACCGCCAGCAGACTGGTAGCGGATCCCAGCCAGGACAGGTTTTGTTTTGATTTACTCATATTCATTCGGCCTTTTGATTCGTCGTTTTCGCAAATATCGAAATATACAGCCCCAAAAAAAATGTCACCTCAGACGCGCCTCTAATATTTTTAGATCACCCCTGAGTGCCTTAAGGAGATCTTCACTATTAAGCCGGTAGTAAACCATTTTGCCGTCATTGCGCATTCCCAACCAGCCCTGATCCCGCAGCAACTTCAACTGGTGAGAGGTGGCGGCCATGCTCAATTCAAGCACATGCGCGATGTCACACACGCAGAGTTCACCCTGCGCCAGCGCCAGCAGAATCTTGAGGCGAGTGGTATTGCCCAGTAATTTGTAGAAGTCGGCCAGTTCGGGCAGGCGCTTTTCTTCCTTAGAGAGCGCCTTTTTTACTTTGTTGACCTTGAGGTGATCAAAGCAGGGAATGGCGCAGGTATCCGATTTGGCGGCGATAGCGGTAACTTTTCTCATGAATTCGATTCATTTCGATGAACACGAAAATGATCGGTGATCATGGGCAGGAAGTCAAGAGAAACAGACCCGGCTCTTTATTCGTTTACAGGCATTCTACTAACAGCCTATTTCTCGATGATATCCCGCAGTTCCTCAAATTTTCGTGACAGGGTTTCCTTCAACTCAAGTTCGATACCCGCCATACAGCGCACCAGCATTTCATTCAGGTAGTCATCCATCTCGATCTGGATGGCTTCAAGCCTGTTGATAAACTCCTGTTTGCGTGCATCACTGATTTCAGCAACGGCTTCTGTTGTGGCGTTGATTTCAGTTTTATCAAACAGGGGCGGGGGTTCCTGCTGGATGCCAGGGACAACAATGTCTTCGAGCAGGGGTACGGCCAGCTCTTTGTCGTAAGACCTGCCGGAATCCGCTTTGTGTGTCACGGGGGATTGCGGAGGGGATTCCAATGGCGTTTTGGGTCGGCTGGGCGTGCCATGTTTCTGGTTTTCAATGCGCGAACCCGCCAGAGTTTCCCGTGCGGCATTGAGCTTGGTTTCACTTTCTTCGAGCAGCGTGTGGATAGATTCCAGCGCATTCACTAGGGAGGCCTGAGAGTCGTGCATTTCTCTTAGTTCTTTTTCCTTGTCGATGTGCCTGCTCATGTCTAGCCTGCCAGTTCGTGGGTTTCTAGTTCATAACCGCGTTCACGATAAAATCTGAAGCGTTCGCGGGCAGCCTGGCGCTGCTGTTCATCGGCGCTGACAATTTCAGCTACGCGTTCAAAACGGCTGAAAAAGGAGGGTACTGTCTGATCCAGGTTGATCAGCAGTTGGTGATGTGTCGTCAGTTCTTCATCCGGACTGGTTTGGTGACCGATAATGACCGGGCTGTTATGGGACTCATCCTGTCCATGCATCTGGTGAGGAATAAAGCTGCCATCACGGAAGGTCCAGAGCAGGTTGTCCATTTGCGCCGTTCTCTGTTGGCTGCCGGTATGAATATAAATAGCATGCCTGAGGTTATAGGCTTTTTCCGCCAGTCGGCAGGCGGTACGCTCGCTGGCGTTCGCGTGCTTGCTGCTGAGCAGGTAGAAGTCGATGCGGGTCATGGCAGCTGATAACTTTTACCACATTGGTTGAGCAGGTACTGGGTCAGCAGGGCAACCGGTCGGCCCGTCGCCCCCTTGTGGTTGCCGCCCTCCCAGGCGACACCGGCGATATCCAGGTGCGCCCATTTGAATTTTTTGCTGAACCGGGAGAGAAAGCAGGCAGCAGTAATGGTGCCTGCTTCACGGCCACCGATGTTGGCCATGTCAGCAAAGTTGCTTTTCAATTGTTCATCATATTCGTCCCAGAGAGGCATTTGCCAGGCACGATCGCCACTCTCGTTACCGGCGTCCAACAGTGACTGGGCAAGTGCCGGATCGTTACTGAGCAGGCCGCAGGCATGTTTGCCCAGGGCAATGACACAGGCGCCAGTGAGCGTAGCGATATCGATCACGAGCCGGGGTTTGAATTTTTCACTATAGGTGAGCGCGTCACAGAGAATCAGGCGGCCTTCGGCATCGGTGTTGAGGATTTCGATAGTTTGCCCCGACATGCTGGTGACGATGTCGCCGGGTTTGCTGGCGGCCCCATCCGGCAGGTTTTCGCAACTGGGGACGATACCCATAACATTTAGCGGCAGTTGCAGTTCGCTTATTGCCGCCATGGCGCCGATAACGCTGGCGGCGCCGCACATATCGTATTTCATTTCATCCATGGCGGCGGAGGGTTTAATGGAAATACCGCCAGAGTCAAAGGTGATGCCCTTGCCTACCAGAACGATGGGTTTGTCTGTTTTTTTGCCACCCTGATAGTTCATTTCTATCAGCCTGGGCGGCTGGCGGCTGCCTTTGGCGACCGAGAGCAGGGCGCCCATGCCCAGGGTTTCCATTTGCTTTTGTCCCAGTGCGCGGACTTTTAATTTGTCTGACTGTTTTGCCAGTTTGCTTGCCTCAGCAGCCAGGTAGCTTGGGGTACAGATATTGCCGGGTAGATTGCCCAGTTTGCGTGCCAGTGCGCTGCCGCGAGCGATGGCCTGGCCCAGAGCCAGCCCCTGCTTTGCTGCCCTGAATTCATGTGCGTCAGAAACAATGAATGCGATTTTGCCCAATTTGGGAACGCTGTCTTTTTCGCTCTTGAGATGGTCCGGACGGTACCGGCTGTGTTCGATAATTCCGACTGCCTGACGGATTTTCCAGCCGCTGGCATGTTCACCTACGCTGAGTTCAGTAAGGAAACTGACGGCGTCACGGGCACCGGATTTGAGCAGGGCTTCGCTTGCGGTTTTCAGCGCCTTGCGGTAGGCGCTGTCGTTAAAGTCTTTTTCCTTGCCGCAGCCGACCAGTAGAATGCGCTCGCAAGCGCTACCCTCCACATGATGTAGCATCAAACTTCGCCCGGCCTTGCCTTCCATATCCCCGGACTTCAGGATTTTGTCCAGTCGTCCGCCGCAGGCCTGGTCCATTTTCTCGGCTGCGGAACTGAGTTTGCGGCGTTCGAATATGCCGAGAATGACGCAGGCGCTTTTCTGCTGTTCGGGAAGGCCGTGTTTGATACTTATATCCATGTTTGATTCCTGTTTACTTGATCTGGATGGCGGAATGGTTCGTCAACTATAGCAGGGGCGGGCCGAATTCCGAAGTACTACAGATTTTATCCGGGAGGGTGAGCTTCATTTGAGGATTGCCCGCCCAGGTCAATTTATTACGCTGCCTTCGAGTAGTGTAGGGTGGGCACGATTTTTGTGCCCACGCGTTACTTTGTTGTTGGATATTAAAAATGCAAGGATTGACGTTTCCCACGTGGGCGACCGAAGGAAGTGCCTGTGGTGCACAAACACCGTGCCCACCCTGCAAGGTTACATTAAGCTCCTGAACGAGAAGAGAAAAGTTGGGAGCAAATGGGGCAGACTGGAATTTTATAATAGCCCCTTCCAGGGGCTGGAATTATACCACCTGCTCTGCGGGCGGTGGTTGTTGATTGAATATTTTTATGATGTGCAGAGGTGTAAGTGCAAATTTCAGAACAAGGAAAGCGTTTACCAAAGAGTGTTGAAATTCGCTCTTTCAACCGGCCAGTGAAAGTCGCCTTTTTGGTGCCAATAGAAGAAAACCAAATAAGCCATTGGATATTGGATGGTATTTTCTACGAAGCCTATAGTCGCTGGGGAGGTGCACATTCGTTGATTATCCCATTTCAAGATGGTCGCCCATTGCACGATAACTATATGCCCTGGTTGTCTTGCCTTGACCCTGATTTTGTATATTCATTTGTGGAAATTGATGAACTAATGATTAGTGAAATCAACCAGCAAGTAATGCCAATTGAGATGATCAAGCATGAAATCCTTGGTAAACCAGATCGCTGGCGGCAGTTTATTCCAAAGTGGCCGCATGGATTTAAGCCAGTTCATTCAATTTCAACATTAACTAGCCCCACTGCAAATTATCCCGGTTGGTTAGATAAACCAAGCCCTCAAGTCTACATAACACAGTCTTATGAAAATGATGCAGAGAGGTTTCTACCCAATAACTTCGGTGTTGCACATGACACGTCTACTGTCACATATGGACAATCAGGGGTTTTTGAAACCATGTGTTACTGTGCGAAGGATATACCAGAAAATAATATTGTTGGAAATTATCGCAGTGACAATTTAACAGAATTCATGGAAAAATTAGCAACAAGGCAGTTAAGAACTTTTTCTCGGTTAGCTACCATACATTCTGACGGAATAAGTCATCCTTCAGATCGCGTGTGGATCAATGACTTTCACCTGTTCGTAGGAGATACTGTTAACGACCGTCTACACTTTTGGAATAGTCGGCACTTATCAGGCAGTTCCGCCACGCATAATATTGATTCCTTGATAGTTTCGCCATCTCAAATTGAAAATGATGATTTTTGTTATCAATTAGGTCAATTTTTGAATCGTTACAACCATAAGAGCAGCAACAATGGCTCCGCACAAACAAATATACGTAGCTTCAGTATCGAGAAAGGCCAGTGCCAAGCTATTACTGATAAATTGCAGCCGCTAACATGGAATTCTGTAAATGTGACAAATGATTTTGATTGTTATGCCGTACCTGATCCAAGACGTTGCCGCGACCACTATACTGGCAACGGCATGGCTTCCCCTTCCTTCAAAGTGAATGAATCTTGCCATTACTATATTGCTCATGAGCCTGAACATTTCCAGTATCTGACACCTAATTTCTTCAATGCGAAACAGGGGCAGTGGTTAGTTGAACTGCAAATAGAAAGACATCAGGACGATTGCCATTTTGATAATGTTTACAATGATTGGAAGTTGCCTAGACGACATGAAATAGTACGAGCTTTTACTGAAAACATGGGTAAAGTGGCTATTTCCTCGAACTTGGTTGTAATCCCTTCTTCGTCAGAAGACTTTCATTTTGGCGCTTACCAAAACCATGACAATAAAATCCATTTATCATTCCCAGATGATGAAATTGTTTTCAGGTTTTTGGTTGTAAATATACCAGGATTTGATTATCAAGACATGAGATCTTGCCTGAACCGTGACAATAAATATAAAGATATAAGAATATCAGATAAAGGGCAGAACCATCGTGGAGTTATTTCATTATTTGAAGATGATACGAATCAAGCTAGCATTTTAACGAATCTTTACTGGCGAAGAATCATCCGTGAAACCAATAGAAATCCAGGAAAAATGTATTCCATGGATAAGCTTATCTCATTCATTAATGAGTTTACCCAAGTTGAGCTGGAGAACTTAATTCAACAAATGCGCTTTAAAAATCAAGCGGATTCAAAGAATTTTCTAAGGGAAAACCTGAAAGATACCGTCGAATATTTGGTTCACAATGGAGTGTTACAGAAAATTCATTTTTGGAGATGTTCATATTGCGGTAATAGTAATAAACGAAGTTTAGATGCCCTTAAGTTAGAAAATTTATGCGACATTTGTCAGAAAAGTTATCAAACACCTATCGATATGGAATGGAAATATTCAGTGTCGCCATTTGTCGTGGCGTCATTGGCTGAGAATAACGGTTTAACAGTGCTTTGGGGAATCGCCAAGCTGCTTGAGGAATCACGTTTACGCCAGTCAATATATGTGCCTGAAGTAGATCTTTACCGAGTTTATGATGATGAAGACCAGAAAAATGAAATTGACTTAATCGCGCTCATTGATGGAAAATTTGTTGCTGCGGAAATGAAAAGGAGTGCTGCTAATTTCGTTGAATCTGCACATGAAGCGGACACGTTTGCAGATGAAATTACACGCATTCAACCAGATATTGCTTATTTAATATTTGAGCAATACCATTTTTATCTTTTAACTTTTCATATTCAGCTTTAATTTCAAAATACTTTTTAATAATTTTAGGACTGTCTCCAATAACTAAGTTTTCTTCACCAAAAACCTCATTATAATATTTGTCGAAAATATATTTTTTCTGATTTGATGCTTTTTCGGGGAAACCTTTTAATGAGAATAATATTTGTCCATATCTCTCCATACTTATTTTATAAATATAAGTCCTTCTATCATCTAAACCAGTATCACCAGATTTACGTGAATAGACAATGTTATGTTCACTTAGATATTGCTCTAACTGTAACTGCTCAGTTCTTAGTGATTTTAAATCAATATTTGAAATTGAATTTTGACTATTTGTATATTCAGCAATTTTGTTATTTAGAGTTTGGTCTTGCGATGTTTTAAAAACTCGAACTAAAATTTCACCATTGGATAAGTAGTCTTCAATATTCTTACTATCTTCTTTATTAAATTTATGAATAGTTCTCAAAGTTTGTCCACCATTTAGAACTTGTAATGATTTAATCGTTATTTTTACTTTTTTATTTGC
>ENA-ORDP01001451-ORDP01001451.1-marine-sediment-metagenome-genome-assembly--contig:-NODE-1451-length-12961-cov-3.480552_pt1 | contig 12961 bp, 9 predicted proteins | sample MGYA00248627_ERZ508539 | MGnify/ENA primary metagenome ERZ508539 (study PRJEB26208, sample SAMN05571518) | marine sediment metagenome | biome: deep sea; feature: Hydrothermal vent; material...
AGTACGAACACACGCCGTAATGGGACAAAAGATGAATACGCTGAATCGTTACGATTTTCTTTACATATGACCAGCTTTCACCTCACCATGCAATATGCCCTCAAATCTACCTTCCCTCGCGACGGTTCCTATTCTCGGCCAGCCTCCAGAGACACGCAAAACCTTAGCACGTTCCCACTGCCCCTGCCATATGAAATACCTATGAGCTGCTTATGTCCTTATTCCCAAAAAATTCTAGCGGGCTTATGTCACTCCGAAACAACAAGCAAATCTACCTTGTGATTGGCAGATGAAACCGCTGACAAATTGAAACTCTTAGCAGCACTCACTGTCGCGCTTTACAAACAAAAAAAGGGGGCGCCAAGCGCCCCCAACATATTCGCCCGATGAATTAGGCGGTATCTGCGTCAACAATACCCCGGCGGGTAAAGGACATGGCACGCATATCCTTCTTGTAGGGTGATACACCGATCTTTCTCACCTTGGCAATGGCCATCTTATAGTTCCAGTTGCCGGATATTGAATCCGGAACTGCTGCCGTCAAAGCATTAGCCTGCGACCGATGGTCATTGAAATCGGTGAACAAGACGCCTTTTTTAATGTCCGGCGTGACCACCGCAATGGCTGTTATCGCACCCTTGGTCAGCTCGATGTGACCATTTTTCATCAATCCGGCAAACTGATAATCACTGCCTTTGACACCCAGGATGGTCTCCTTGACAACCGGCACCCGGTCCGAATACAGCACCACCCGATCGCCAGACTCAATACCCCGCTTTTTGGCATCATCCGGGTGGATTTCACACCAATTTTCCGGCCATTTTTGCATGATATAAGGTCTCCTGAAGTCATCAAACTTCGACTGCCAGACCTCATTGGTTCGACCATTGGACATCCACAACTCCCCACTACCATCACGCGGTTTCAACCAGTTCCACAGATCTGAATGCAGCGACCAACGAAACTTCTGAAGATTCTGCTTGCCGGTCTGGGAGTTGAAATGGGTGGTTTTTTTGGAGACTATATTTGCCCCCGATGACAAAACATCTATATTATCAACATAGTGGGCGATATCCTGTGGGTCATCACTTTTGCCAAGCCGGGACATCAGTTCCGTATCGTGCAGTCGTTTCGATCCAAACAACTTGCCGTCGACATAGAATGTGGGACCTTGAATACCATCGGAACCCAGCTCACGGAACTTCTCGTGCAGGGTCTTGCCTTCGGCATGGGCGGCAACCTTAACCATATGATAGGCCTTGCGTCCCTTGCGCGAACTCCGTGACATCGCCTCGGCTACATCATTAGAGTTCTTCCAGTCATAGTCGCCGCTGGCATTATAACCCATGCGCTTGGCCAGCTCAGCGATAATCCACCAATCCGGCTTGGCATCACCCGGTGCATCGTAGAACTTCGAATACAGGCGTAGACGACGCTCCCCATTGGCCCGCAGAAAATCTTCCTCACCCCAAGTCGCTACCGGGAAGACGATATCAGCATAGCGGGAACCGATCGGATCACGCAGGTAGATGTCCTGATTAATGACCACCATTCCACCGGAATCCATACGTGCTTTCAGGGTCTTGATAATCTCTTTTTTATCAAAAGAGCTAACCTGGTTCGGATTGCTGATAATCAGTTCATCAAATCGCCGTTGCAGCGACTGGGTCCCGCTCATGGAGGTCAGCCAGGTGGTGCCGATGACATGTGCGAAGCGGGTATGACCTGAACGCGTCCAGACATCTACATTCAGTTTCAGGCGCCGACGCCCTGGCACCTTCTGCGGGCTCTTGTTGGTCGGAAAACGACCACCACCCTGACCTCCGCGTTGATGACCACCCATACGACCGACCATCTGCCCCGGACGACCACCAGCACCGACAGTAATTCCCAATGCTGCAATGGCGTTGGTGTTAACCGTGTTGGCTGACCAATACAGGCCTTTTTCGACCACGATCGTTGACTTGACCCGGGAACCGTCAGCCTTGGGCTTGGCCAGCATTTCCGCCGCCTTAGCGATTTTCTCTGCAGCGACGCCCGACATTTCGGCCGCAGTGGCCAACTCGTACTCTTTCTGCGCAAACAGCCACTTCTTCCACTCTTTAAAACTCTTGGGCTGGAATTTACCCCAGGTGGTACGCCACTGCCAGTTGGTATTACGCGTACCCTGGCCAAACCCTGAGGAGGTCTCCCAGTTATTATTGAGCCACTTTTTCATCCATGCAGTATCTTCCCAACCCTTTTCATAGATGATGCGCATCATCGCACCCAACACTAGTGAGTCGGTACCAGGTGTAACATCCAGCCACAAACCACCATTGGCTTCAGCATAGGCCACACCGGCACTACGCCGGGGTAGCATATAGATGACTTTATGCCCATCTTCGATACCAGGTTTAATATACTGGGTGAAGGCAATGGTCTTGGTCTCATATGGATCGGTACCAGCAATCAGTAGAGTTTCCGCATCCCTCAGATCATCGTAGGCAAAGCCAAAGTTGTCGAAGCCAGCATCACGGAAGCCTGGTGTCGACGGATAGTGCCCCGGATTGTCATGGTCCGAATAGTTGGGGGTGACGATATTACGCCAAGCTAATTTACGGAAGGCGTAGGTGTTTTCCATATATTGGTAGGAGTTGGCTTTGAAACCGTAAGCCAATGGTCCGTAACGATCAATGGCATATTTTCCCACCTCAGCCGCCACTTCCAGTGCCGTGTTCCAGTCGACTGGCAGCAGAGTACCCATAATCCGGATCAGCGGCGTCTTTAAACGATCTGCAGTCGGTGTTCGTGGGTTATACACCTTCTGGGCAATACAACCGCCACGAATAGACGAGTCGCCTTTATTGACGTACTTGGTGTCACGATCGGGAAGGATGACGACATGGTGTAATTTACCGTTATGCATGACCTGATTGTATTGGTTATCGGGATACCACCAGCTCAGGGATTCAACCGGAAAATCCACATTAAAAGCATTTTGACTGGCCTTGGGTCCACCATTTGGACCATCGACCGGCCAGCGAAAGATTTTGTAGGCACAAGCAACGATACAATAGTCGCAAGCTGTGGTTTTGACCGTTGCACTCTTCGGAGGCAGTGGGACTTTATCCGCTGGTCTGTAATAGGGTGTTGCCATATTGATTCCCTCCTTAAGCTTCTAGATTGTCATAGCGGCCAAAGATCAGCCCCATCATACCCACGGCATAAATGTCGCCCTTCTTGTCCATCTCCAGAACCACCTGTGGCAGTGATTCATAGGCCTGGCCGGATATCAGCATGCCATACCGCGTCAGATCGTAAGTGGAGAGATGAAATGGACATTGACCCAGTGATTTGTACTTCTTGTTGTACGAGCCATCCAGTGGTCCGCCCTGATGGGTGCAAAAGGTGGAGAAGGCTACAACATCCTGCTTCGGCCCAACACCACCGCCACAGCGGGTACCGGTCCTGACCAGCATCATATCGGAATATCTTCCTTCATCCGGGTAGTTGAAGGCGACGGGAATATCCTGCTTTAGCTGTTTGATATTACCGATTTTCTTGCTCGGATAACGCGCTACCTGGACTTCGGCCTTAGCCGCCTTGGCAGTACCTGGCAGCAAGGTAACCGCCATGGTCGATACCGCTACAGCACCGGAGCCCAACAGAAAGCCGCGTCGACTGATCAGGCATTTGTTACTAATACAGGACGCTTCCTTCTTTGTCGAGATTTTGCTCTTGGTTTTTGATAATGACATATTTCTAATCCTCCCTTAATTCCTGGCCATGATTTGTGGACCAAATGCCGCCTTTGAACCATCCGGGTGATGATAGAAGGGGTACTTGGCGTTAGGTGCCAGAACGGTGTATGCAGTATTAGGCAAAGGTGCATATTCTGGCAGCTTGGGCTCTTTCTTCAGGTCTTTTCGTACTTCAGGGCCGGAAAGGGCTTCCAGAAAAGCCACTAGATCAGCTTTTTCCTTGTCATTGAGTCCCAGTGGTTTCAGGATTTTGGTCTTGGTTCCCCAAGGATCGTTAGTTCCGCCACCTTCGTTATAGAAATCCACAACCTCTTCGAGGGTAAAGAACGCACCATTGTGCATATAGGGTGCGGTGTAACTCAGGTAACGTACCGGCGGAGTCTTAAACAACCCTTTGGTAGAGGCTTCTTTATCCTGAAAATATAGACCCAGGTCTGTGTGCGTATTCCGATACAACTTTTCGGTAACACCCTTGGCATAGTTCTCAAAACGATAAGAGATCTGGTTCAAACCGCTTTCATCCCATTCCGGCGGATTCGGCACACCGAGGTTGTAATACTTCTCTTCGGTGGTCAGGGCGCCATTATGGCATTCGATACAATTACCCTTGCCGTTAAACACCTTCATGCCCCGAACTGCACTGGCGGTCATGGCCTTTTTATCACCACGCATGTATTTATCGAAAGGTGACTGGGTATCGATCAGATCATTGCGTTCAAATACTGCGACGGCACGGGCAAAATCCTGGATTTTCGGCTGCCTGGAACCAAACACTTTCCTGAATTCCTTAACGTAATAAGGAATGTGCTGCAGCCGGGATTCCATAACATCACGTTCACCATTGCCGGAAACTGCACCGAGCGCTGCGGAAAAGACCTGAGCCTCCAGTGAGGTGGTGGAGCCATGCCAGAAGATCTTCTTCAAATAGGCTGAATTGACCGTAGTCTGACAATTTCTCCAGTGTACGGTACCGGGGTAACCACGGCAGATCGGGTCAGAAAAAGCCCAACCCTGCTTGGGGTTATGACAGGATGCACAGGAGTCGGAGGCATCACCACCCATCCGGGTATCAAAATACAGCAGCATACCCAAGTTGGCTTTTTCCGGAGTAATCAGATTATCCGTCGGGTTCGGTACAGCGGATTTTTCCAGTGCAGCCAGCGGTGCATCATTGTCGGGATCACTGCCGTTACCCAGATCCTTGGCCTGTGCCACCAAAGGCATGGCAATCGCGACCGCCAGTGCAGACAGGAATGCGTAAGTAATTTTTACTCTATTCATCTTATCCTCCTCAATTCGGGGTCTTGCGCCAGTTTTTAATGGCCGCATAAGGTTTACTCAGGTCTTTGATCTTACTGGAACTGAGAACATATTCAGGGCCGGTAAGCGGATCACCGGAGAGTGCCAGCAAAAATGCCTTGAGGTCCCCTTTTTCCTTTTTGGACAATCCCAGTGGCTTCATAAGGCTGTCTTTATTGGGATCAATGCCGCCACCATTGTTGTAGAAATTGATGACATCATCGAGGGTAGCCAACATGCCATTGTGCATATACGGAGCGGTGTACTTGAGCTCACGCAAGGTCGGTGTCATAAAGGAACGATAATCCGAACCATCATCCTTTTTGGTCACAACATGATGCCCTACATCAAAACGAAGGTTGGCATTATTCTGGACACCCAGGAAAATGTACTGTGCATGCATGGTTACCGACCGCAAAGGGTCACTATTGATTTTTGGATTCTCAGCCACTCCAAGGATGTGCGCCTTACCATCGGTGAACAATGAACCGTTATGGCAACTGACGCAGCCCGCCTTGCCCTTGAATAAAGCCATGCCACTTTTAGCACTAGCCGTAAGCTTGCCCTGATCAAAAGGTACATTCTTTGATTGCAGTGACTTCAAGTATTCGGGTATGAGCTTGCGAACCTTGCCATTGGAAGGTTCACCCATGCCGACATCTTTGAACATCTTGACATAAACCGGATCCTGCTTGAGGCGTTCCTGCATCATTCGCATATCCATGTTCATCACAATGGTCTCTGTGATTTCATTACGGGTTACATCGTTGAGGCTGGTGCCGATACGCCCATCCCAGAACCAAGCGACTCCGGCCTTTTTCTTGGCTGCCGTATTAACCACGGTGGGTGCATTACGATAGTGCCGGGTACCAGGATACGCTTTACCCAAATCAACCCCTTCCGAGAACTGGTTCGCAGGATTGTGGCAGGATGCACAACTGATCGCAGCATCCCCGGATAACCTTGGATCAAAGAAGAGCCGCTTCCCTAAGGCAGCCTTCGCCTTGTCGTACTTCACTGCTGGCAGCGCTCCGATTTCCTGTCCGGCCTGTGCGGGCACGGTGAAGGCTATCAGAGAGGCTACCGCCAGAGGCATTGAATACAATTTTTTCATATGTTCCCCCATTAGTGGTTTTTAACGGTACTGTTTCACTACTTTACAAACTCACTTCCTGACAAGCTACAGATTGCTAACAGACTCGACCTGCAAATTCCATACCAGTTGTAGTTTTACAAAAGATTGACTTTATTATCATTTAGTTACAGACCAATGATGCGACACGATTTCTATTACTGATGGCAATCTGTAATGTCGTTTCGTTAAACTTCATGCCGTTTCATTAAATGACCTTCTTGCGCTGACTACGTATCAATAGCAAACCAAGAATAAATACCAGCAGCGCGATTCCTATAGGCACACCATAGGTTTTGAGCGGATTTGCTTGCGGTGGTAATAACAACCAGTACCATGACGTAAGCGTATGTTTTGAACCGGCTTCACCATTGGAGCCATCCCAGTTGGCAAGGGATATCGGGATAAATTGCCCTTCAGAAAAATTGACGTCACCGGACTTGCCACCTTGTCGTGGCCGTTTCATCAATACCTGCCATTGTCCACTGTGCCATTTTCCTGTAGCAATCAAACTGGAATCTTTAGATCGCGGCTGTAGTTTTTCATTGGGCCCGGTGGCATCAAACAGAATACTGCGTGGTGCAGCCTTCGGTTTCACTGCGCCTGCATTCCAGTACCAAATGGTGGTTGGATGCGCTGAATCACCATGTCGGAACAGTGGCTTGACCGTAACGCCCTTGGTTGTATAAGACTTCTGCTTGGGAAACTGGATAGCAAAAGCATCCGAATGCATTTTCAGGGAACGATCCTGAATGGCCATCGACACCGGTTCACCCGGCCGCGAATCCGTACGATCATCAATCGTCAACAAGAATGCAATTTCCTTGTCGTTATATAGTGTCCGCACGGTCACCGCATCCGTCAGCGGCGTAAACAAACGGTCCTCTTTGATAATATTCGGCACCATCTTCAAAGTGGTCGCATCCGCGGTCTGCCAGGCTTTGTCATCGACACTGTTCGGCAGTTGACCCGACACTTTCGTACCACGAACCACTGACTCGTCGGTTAAAGACGTGTGTGTGGTGCGCAAAGAATACACATAATTGGCAATATTCCAGCGATTTTCCTCAGAAACGGTCTTGGTATGCTCCGGCATGGGCGTGCCCGGTATGCCTACGGACAAACGGGTAAAGATATTCCGTATGGTCGCATCCCTGGCCTCTGGCGCATCTCCGGGTACATTAGTGACCCGCCAGGTCCACGGTTCAGTCTGGTCACGCGGCCAAATCCGGTTGCCCCAGTCATCCTTCAGTCGCTTGCCGGAAGTGATATTGCCACGCCCATCCTGGCCATGACAGGCGCTGCAGGTATCTTTTTTATGGTAAGCGGCCTTACCCTTGGCTATCGATTCCGGGGTATAAGGAATCTGATTCTTGATTTCAAGTTTTTCCGTCACTGAGATTGGCTTGCCTTTGTAGATACCGGTATCCGGATCAAAAGCATCGTCCGGGGCATCGGCCGGCGCCCAGACTCCAAAGGTATCAAAACCCTTAATCACCGGAAGCAAACTATTGATCTGTTCATCGGTCATCAAGCTTTTCCAGGCTGGCATTACCGTTCCCGTCAGCCCGAATTTAATGGTGTTAAATAAATCCTCGTTACGGGGCAGGTCTTTACCCGGCGAGGTTTTGTACTTGAACAGGCCAGTAGTAAAATCGCGCGGTTTTGGGTACAACCGCTTGGCTGCGGGACCATCACCTGCACCCTTTTCGCCATGACAGGCAGCACAGCGAAATGCATACAATTTCTTGCCTTTCATACCGGCACGTTTTTTCAGAATCTCCTCTTTAATCCCGGTCACCGCCTTGGATCGCTCCTGGTCCCACATCCGGGGCACCTGGCCGACATAATCATAGAGAAATGTGATGACTTGCCACACATCCTCCTCGGACAGCATCTCATGCCAGACCGGCATGGCCGAATTCCAAGGTGTCCCCTCCTTTGGCAGGCCAGGGCCACCGGTGGTTATGCGCCAGAATACGAAGGCTTCTTGTAGCTGGGCAATCGTACCTACATCCTGAAAATTAGCCGGAGCAGGGTTGAAGCCTTTGGCAAATACACCCCCACCATCCAATAAATCACCATGGCAATAAAAACAATTACTATAGAAAATATTACGCCCTTTCTTTACTTCCGCCCGATATGCCTTCCAGCCTTCGTCCCGATTCTTCTTAAAGATCGCAAGTAGCTTAGTGCGTAATGGGTTCTGCAGTTTGGTTAAATCAAAACGCTTGTTGAATACACGTAGTGTTGTCGGTGGTGCCGGATGTACCTGTCGGAGTTCCACCGGGGCCTCGAATGAAGGCTTGACCACACCGTACACCAGGTACCCAACCAAGGCCGGGATCGCCAACAGATAAAACCAGCGCAGGCTGGTGTGAAGCACTCCATCAGCACGCATAACGTTGAGAATGGGTGATTTGAACTCGGCAAAACGATCATCATCGAAGCTAAAATAAAGTAGCACGCCAACAACCACAACGATCATGTACTGAATCATCAAGGTGGTCGGGGTAACTGGGGGGAAGGCATTGTTCAGAACCAGGTAGGCCGCAACGATGACCAGCACTGCCTGCCAGAATGCTGGAATTTTGAACCTCTTCATTTTTTGCCTCCCGCACGAATGAATTTCACAATCATCTCCAGCTCTTTAACATTCATCTGCTCGGCAAAATCATCCGGCATAATATCGGCCTCATAACCCTTGGTGATGTCTGCATTGGGGTAGATAATGCTCTTGCGAATAAATTCTTCGCTAAGGGTTGGGCCCACTTTTTTCAGATTGGGGCCGGTATCCGCTTCTGAATCAAGAATGGTATGGCAAGCAGTACAGCCGTACTTGTTCAATGCCTCCTCTGCCGTGGCCGCGATTGCCGGGGCATCACCACTCCCTCCGCTGTTATCAGCTACAGCGGGTGCCGCGTCAGCAGAAGGCAGCGGTACTGTAATATCATTGCCGTCCTTGGCTTGCAAATAGGCGATTACGGCATTAATTTCAATAGCTGAAAGCGCAATCGGGGGTTTGGAGATGGTCGGCATGGGACTGACATTCGGTGCGCCTTTTTTACCAAACCCGGGCACCACGTAAGCGGAAGGCTTGAGCATGGATTCATGAATATAGCTTTCAATGTCCGTAGCATTTCCCTGGTAATTAGCGTCTGCCAGGGCTTTTTTGGTTTCATCAGCCAAATTCAATACGGCTATATTCGGCGCTCTGCCACGCTCATTATGACACAGGGTACATGTACCCTTGCCATGGAATATGGTGTCTCCGATAGCTGCATATTTTTCTGGCGTCAAGGAACTGAGGTCAACCTTGGTGGCCTTGGGTGCATCTCCCTCCACCTGTGGCAACAGATTAGCCACCAGGGTAAAAAATAGGGTCAACAGGAGAGAGAACCCCAGCACTCTAAGCAGTATCATTGCCCCACCTCCTGCCCGGAAGACTCTGGAGGCAGTTGCTTCTTTTCACTTAAGGTACTGACCCAAAAAACAAATAAAACCATGGCGATAAACAATATTGTTACGATGGTCATCATATTTCCGGCATAACCGATAGCCGGAATAAAATTATCGGGTGAGTTATCCCGCATAATATTGTTAACATGCCAGTGGGTACGAACCGAAGATCGCACGTATCCCATCAAGGCCATCAACCAGGTAAACGCAACCGGCAGAGCAAACAGAGCATACTGTGATCGATTCGTCACCTTGCCCCAGTGTGAAGGTAATATTCTGGCCCCCTTGTACAAATAGGTATCGAGAATAATCCCGGAAATGATTACCGTCAGTGTTGAGGCCACCTGCATGACAGAGGAACCCACTTTGTACAGAGTGTTGGTAAAATACCCGTAGTAGACACCGGCGAAGACGACATTGAACACGGCAACCGCATAAATAGTAACCATCAGCGCATTGCCTGCCCTCTCCCATGAAACGACCGCAACTTTATCGGCACGACGAAACAGCTGAAAAGACAGGAAGGTAAAGATCAGCATCAGGTTCACCGCGATATTCTTGGCCGGCATAATACCGAATACACCGAGGATGTGATGATTGGCACCACCCAATAGCCGAATTTCTGCCGGTGAAAGAATCAGTGTGTGTGGTGTGATCCAGACCAGAAATGACGTCACCAGCACAAAGGCAATATACTTGATATAGCCTTGATAGCGCTCGGACCCTTCGGTTCGTGACATACCGGACCAGAGGTAATAATTGCCGGCCAGCAGGATCGCTCCGATTAGCACGGCTTGTACGATAAACAGCCAGGCCAGGATACCACCCATGGCGGTGATACCCATGGTCTGCGAGTAGGCATAAACTTCAGCCATGAGATAATAGCCTGCAAAAGGTAACGGCAGAAACGACAGAATAGCGATAAAATTTGCGGTATAACCCATCCAGTCGTAATGGGCTTTTTCTTCCGGCGTCTTGCTGCTCAGGAAACGGTACGCCGCATAGGCGCCAACCACTGCGCCACCGAAGGCGATATTGGCAATAAAGCGATGCAAATTCAGGGCATTCCATAATGGCCCCTTGAGAATCTGCCAGATATTGCCGGTCACCGCACCTACCTCATTGACCCCGGAAGGAGCCATCATGAACGTCGCCCATGCATTGGACATCACCATCAGTGTCAGACCCACGACATTGACCAGCAAACCCAAGGTCAAGTGCGCCCATTTGGCATTACCGTAACGCAAGGCATCCCAGCTATAGTAGTAAAGGTAGACGACGATGCTTTCGGAGAAGAACAGGGCGGCATAAACGAGTGTCTGGCTGCCAAAAACACGCATCATATAACCCATAAAATCGGGATAAAGCAAAAACAGAGCGAAAGCCAGTGTGCCGCCGAGCAAGGAAGTGATGGCATAGGCGGTAGCCGAAATCTTCATGAATTCGTGTGCCATAGCCTCATAACGCGAGTCACCCGTCTTAACGCCGATCCATTCAATCAACAACACAAAAATTGGCACAGCCAGCACAAAAGCGCCAAAGTAGAGGTGTAGCTGGGCGACTATCCAGACTACAGAGCGACTCGATACCCCGATATTGGGGTAGTCTTTGGCTTCTGGCTGGGGCGCTGGAATTAATTCTTTACTGGCAGCATCCCCGGCAGCTGTGTCAGTGGTGGCCGCTGGGGTGGCCGCTGGGGTGACCGCTTCCGCGGCAACAGCCTGCGTTACACCCGACCAGTCTGAACTTGCTAGCACCGGAGTGGACCCGGGCTCAGATATCGCCACAAAAAGTGGAATAGCCAGCATCAGTATGGCGACCAGGCCGACATGGAGCGATAGCTTTTTCCAGGGTAACTTGTGCCACCCGAACCGACTACCGGCAAACCTGATATCCCGACCCTTAGCCGTTGAAGAGCTCGGCCCAGAAATGCTCGAAACTCGTATCATTTTATTGATTTCCCCTGCAGGTAATTCCCGGCTCTTCATCATTGCGCTGGAGTCAAATTCATATTCAAAGGCAACCCCTGCATACTCATAATGATATGATCCAGTCCGTAAAAGAACAGTACGGTGACAGCGATCGCTCCTAACCAAACAACAACCGGATTATTCAAATTCATATCCCACCCCTTTTTCCATTATTCGATTCTGTATGCATTCTGCTGCCCACTTATTATTGATACTTCAGCTCAAAAGCCCGACCGGGCTCACCTCACTCTTGTATAGTCACACCATGCGAGTACAGTAAGAGCCACCAAAAAAATACCAGTGCCAGAACCATCACTGTGGCAAATAATTTAGGTCCCCATGTGACCTGTGGTTTGTTGCTTTGCGCCATCATCAGATCCTCATTAATTTCTGGTTTCTAGCTATATCGATACGGAAGAATTCCACCTTGTCCGCTGCTCCACAAGCATGGACCATGCCAACTATTAAATCTTTTGTTTTACAATAAGTTACAATTCAATGGTGTGGCTGCTATGCGTTTTGCCGATATTTCATTAAAACAAAACACTGCATGGCTGTTATTTCGTACAACCAATCAGGAGATCACTTGGCAACGCCCGCGTGATGGGGATGTCACCCCATAAATCGCCCAAGATCACTCCAGGAGGCTGTCCGGGAATAGAGAACCTACTGCGGATAAGCAGAATTCAGCCATATTCGGGTTGGGTTTGCTTGCTGTTACCGAGCGACGTAAGCCTGTTAGGGACTTCAGCGTTTGGAAGCAACAGGCACTCTGAGGCCGTAGGGAGCAATTACCAATATCATTAACCTAACGATGCAAATGGTAGAGTTTCACCTTGCGTTCCAGACGTGGCCGTGAGATGCCCAGAATTTCACAGGCGTGACCCTTGTGCCAGTGTGTCGCCTTGAGTGTCCGGTCGATGAGTTCGCGCTCCATCTCGGCAATGCTCATCAGTGGTGACTCCTCAGCTGTGGCCTCAGCCATAGATACAGCTGCATCATCGACCGAAGGCTGTGACAATACGCCATCGCCAGTTTCGGCCTCATCAGACCAGTTTTCCTGTGACAATTCGAGCGTATCACCCCTGGCCATCACAATGGCGCGGGTCAGGGTATTCTCCATCTGGCGGACATTTCCCGGCCAATCCTGGGCAGTCATCTGCTCCATCACCGCTGCAGGAATTTTCGTTACACTGCGTTTTAGCCTGCGATTGATCTTGTTCACCAGATGATTAACCAGGACCGGAATATCCTCGGGCCGATCGCGCAATGGTGGTACGGTAATTTTGACGACATTCAACCGGTAGTATAAATCCTGACGAAATTCGTTTTTGTTCACCAGAGTTCCTAGATTTTTA
>ENA-ORDP01001452-ORDP01001452.1-marine-sediment-metagenome-genome-assembly--contig:-NODE-1452-length-12954-cov-10.621909_pt1 | contig 12954 bp, 19 predicted proteins | sample MGYA00248627_ERZ508539 | MGnify/ENA primary metagenome ERZ508539 (study PRJEB26208, sample SAMN05571518) | marine sediment metagenome | biome: deep sea; feature: Hydrothermal vent; material...
TTTTCGGCAGGGATCCGTTTAGGCTATTGACCGGGGCGGGCTAATGGGTGACCCCTATTTTCACAACGCCTGGGGGTATCTTAAACAGAATCCATTGGCCAACCATGCCTGCTTCGATACCGAAGAACTGGCTGACACCGCACGCCACTACGCTCGCGCCTTGCAACGTAAACAACACCTGTTGCGGTCCTTTGTCCATCACAGTCCTCTTTCTTTACGTCTACGATAGGACATTACTAATGCAGGGATCAATAGTTGAATCTAAAGTGGATTTTATGCGAATGGATCCCGCGTCCTACATTATTGCCCATAACAGGAACCCACAAATTGAGGTACTTGCTGCAGAAAGTAAAAAAGGGGAAAAAATTCAAAGGGGTTATTAGCGTTAAACAGGACAGCAGCATTTATTCAATCGCCGATTTAAAGGGGAAAAGCTTTGCCTTTGGTAATGAAAATTCCACCATAGGCCGATACTTATCACAATACTATTTAATACAGCACGGTATTCAGGCTAAAGATCTGTCTACCTATAAATACCTTGGCAGGCACGACAGAGTGGGGCTGCCGTTGCTCTTGGACTTTTTGATGCGGGTGCACTTAAATCCAGCACCTATAACAAATTACTAAAAAAAGGCGCCGCTTCGCAAGCTAGTCGAATTTGATAATATTACCAAACCATGGGTTGCCAGCGCGGCCTTAAGCACTTCAATAAAAACAGCCTTAAAAAAACCTTACTCAATATAAAAGATATTCAAGTCTTAAAACGACTCAAAAAAGACGGCTTCCTTCCTGCCAGTCACAATGACTATAAAGCCATTCGCATTGCCATTGAACAAAATCCAGCGTTTTTAATTAATTTTCAAGCACCAATTATAGAATCTGAACCGCGTTTGCCAAAGTACTACGTACCAGAGAACAATTAATACAACAGATATTTTTATACTTAAAATTAGTGATAGCACGGGTTACTGGCATAGCTATTCGGAATAGGCTTAGCATTAGTGACCTTCATGAGTACTACCATATTTATTTTTTAGTTTATGGCTTACTTCAGAAAACAGATCCAGAATCGGAATTAATTCCTGCCCCATCTCAGAAAGTTTGTATTCTACATTGGGAGGCGTGCCACTTAGTACTGATCTTTTTATCACTCCCCGTTGTTCAAGTTCTCGCAAACGAGCTGTTAGCACTTTAGCTGATACCCTCCCTAAAGTGCGCTTAAGTTCGCCAAAACATAAAGGGCTATTCTTTAAAAAGAAAATAATTTCTAACGTCCATGCACCCGATAATAATTTTATGCAAGGGCCGAGCTCGCAGTTCGATGAGGGTTCAAGCATGGTGATTTCCAGTATTTATCCAGTTACCAACTGGTAACTATCTTATGTTTTTCAATGCATTAGGTTAAAGTCAATGTACCATGTTTAGCATAGCACATGAATATGTAGATCGGTAATATGAAGATAAAGGGTGTTACTAACAAAATACTATTTGCAAGTTTGTTAACTACGGCTTACTGTATGCTTTTCACTTTTTGTTATTCGCATGGTGAAGCAACCGCGTTACTTAGGGCAGGGTATTGAAGGTTCTTTGGGATTTTAGTAAGTAAACAACACGGCTAATTTAAAAACTTTGTTTACAGGGTAAATAAAATGGACCAATGGCTTGCTGATATCATTGAGGAAATTCAAACTAGCAAAGATCTGGCTGACATTAAACGCATTTTGATAAAAATAAAAGAGTACTTGGGTTTTAGTAGTGTTTCCTATGTAGTCAAATGTCCTGTGAGCTTTACCCGAAGCTCAACGATTTTTGTAGGCGATTATCCTGTGGAGTGGATTGAGCGTTACAGTGAGCAGGGGTATGTGAATATCGACCCTGTTGCAGAACATTGCTTTAATTCGCAAATTCCCTACCACTGGATGCGTTTTAATGAACACGCTGAAGGTATTGTGCATAATTTTTTTGCAGAGGCAAAAGAATTCAAATTATGCGATGGAATAAGTATAGGTGCACCTCATTTTGATGGTAAAACAGACCTCATCAGTCTGGCTGCAGATAAAAGTATGGTTAACGATTCTGTTCAGGAACGCCATGCCGTTATTTATCTGAATACCTTACAATCTTTTATACATGAGCGCGTCAAGCAATTAATAGAGCAATCTAAAAAAGGCAGCGTGAACATTCATCTGACCGAGCGAGAGAAAACCTGTCTGGTGTGGGTGGCCGAGGGAAAGACCGCTCATGAAATTGCTGCTATTTTAACAATATCTGAAGCGACGGTGGTATTCCACTTAAAAAATTCCATCCTGAAACTAAATGTTATCAATCGCAGTCAGGCTATAGCAAAAGCAGTGATGCTTGGCTTGATTACGCCACAATTCCCTAGCAATTCAGTACCGACCTATCATTTCTGATAGTTACGCTTTCAAAAATTTTTTTTTATCATTATTTCATTGTACAGGTATGCCACTTATTCGGTTGTGACAGGCTGTAATAAATATATCTCAATTCTATGGGAGCTAAGAATGATAACCCTTCGCAAGACAAAAGACAGGGGGCGGACACAAATAGACTGGCTGGATAGCTATCATACTTTTTCATTCGCTAATTATTACGATGCTAAACAAATGGGATTTTCAGAATTACGTGTGCTCAATGACGATCGTGTAGTACCCAGTGGTGGTTTCCCAACACACTCTCATCAAGATATGGAAATCATCACATACGTATTAAGTGGCAAGCTGGAACATAAGGACAGTATGGGTAATACCTCCATTATTTATCCCGGTGATGTACAAAGGATGAGTGCTGGGAAAGGTATCACCCACAGTGAATTTAACGCATCCAAAGAACACCCCGTGCATTTTTTGCAAATATGGATACAGCCTGACAAACAGGGCATAAATCCCAGCTACGAACAAAAAAAGGTTCCTTCTGAAGAAAGACAACATGGTTTAACGTTAATTGCTTCGGTTGATGGCGCTGAGAATTCAGTCACTATTCGCCAGGATGCAAAACTTTACGTCGCTATTTTGCAGAAAGAAAAACAGATTAATTATGCCATTTGTACAGATCGAAAAGTTTATTTACATGTAGCAACAGGCAGCATAATGCTGAACAAAATAATTCTTGCTGCGGGCGATGGTGCCAAAGTAGTTGATGAAAAGCAGATATGCATAAGTGGTATCGGCCATGCTGAGATACTTTTATTTGACTTACCGTGATGAGTAAAACTAATGAACCAAATCAAAATATGAAAGGGGAATATCATGTCTAAATTACAACTTCTAAATCCAGATAACTGCACTGTAATCTTTATCGACCATCAACCGCAGATGTCATTTGGCGTAGCATCAATAGATCGTCATCTATTAATGAACAATGTACTTGGCCTAGCCAAGACTGCGAAAGCATTCAATGTTCCTACAATCTTAACAACTGTAGAGACTGAAAGTTTCAGTGGCCAAATGTGGCCGCAATTGTTAGATATTTTCCCGACTCATGCCCCCATTGAACGCACCTCAATGAACTCATGGGAAGACAGTAATTTTGTGGCACAGGTAGAAAAAATCGGCCGAAAAAAATTGGTGATTGCCGCTTTGTGGACGGAGGTATGTCTCGCATTTCCTGCATTAGAAGCAATGAAAGCAGGTTATGAAGTTTATGCGGTAGTTGATGCATCGGGTGGAACATCTGTAGTGGCACACGATATGGCAATACAGCGCATCACCCATGCAGGTGCTGTACCCGTAACGTGGCAACAGGTGTTACTTGAATTCCAGCGCGACTGGGCACGCAAAGATACTTATGACGCCGTTATTGAAATTGTGAAAGAACACAGTGGCGCCTATGGCATGGGGGTTGAATATGCATACACCATGGTTCATGGGCAACCTGCAAGCCGTAAAGAAAAAGGGTAAGGCAATCAATGACAGATGGATATATAAATAACTTTTATTGTAAACAATAGCCACAAAAAGGTTATTAATAACAGGAAGGCGAAATATGCTTACTGACTTAAATAATGCTGATGATAAATATGCAGACATGATTTTATTCAATGGCCGCATTGCAACGATGGATAAAAAAAATCCCTTTGTCTCTGCTATTGCTATCAAAGGTGAACACGTCGTGGCTATCGGCACTGAAAAGGAGGTTATGCGCTATCGAAATAGTACAGAAAACGCAGAGACCCAGATAATTGATCTAAGGCAGGGCACGGTTATTCCGGGGCTTAATGATTCGCACACTCATTTGATACGCGGTGGCCTTAATTACAATATGGAGTTACGCTGGGACGGTGTGCCATCGCTTGCGGATGGTCTGCGTATGTTGCGGGAGCAGGCGCAGCGTACGCCCAATGGTCAGTGGGTACGTGTTATCGGCGGATGGTCAGAGTTTCAGTTTGCTGAGCGCCGCATGCCGACGTTAGCCGAAGTTAATGCGGCAGCGCCTGAGACGCCGGTGATGGTATTACATTTGTATGCGCGAGCAATCCTGAATAAATCAGCTCTGCGTGTGCTGGGTTACACGAAAGATACACCGAACCCACCCGGTGGTGAAATTCAGCGGGACAAGGCTGGTCATCCTACTGGTTTGCTAATAGCCAGACCCAATGCACTTATTCTTTATTCAACGCTGGGCATGGCACCGAAACTTCCCATTGAGCAGCAAATAAATTCTACACGACAGTTTATGCGGGAGCTAAATCGTCTTGGTATTACCAGCGTAATCGATGCGGGTGGCGGTTTTCAAAACTTTCCCGATGATTATGGAGTTATTGATCAGTTGCATCGTGATAACCAGTTAACAATAAGAATTGCATACAACCTGTTTACGCAACAACCCGGTCAGGAGATGGATGATTTTAATAAATGGACAAAGATGATCAGCCCCGGTCAAGGCGATAATTTTTATCGCATGAATGGTGCGGGGGAAATGCTGGCGTTCTCTGCGGTAGATTTTGAAGACTTTCTGGAACCGCGTCCGAATCTTCCTGATGCAATGGAAGCCGACCTCAAAGAAGTTGTTACCTTACTGGCACAAAACCGTTGGCCATTCCGTATTCATTCCACCTACGATGAGTCGATTTCGCGAGTGCTCAATGTTTATGAAGAAGTGGATAAAGAAATACCATTTGCAGGTTTACACTGGATTATTGATCATGCCGAAACTATCTCTGAGCGGAATATTGAACGCATCAAGGTGCTTGGTGGTGGTATTGCCATCCAACATCGCATGGCCTATCAGGGTGAATATTTTGTTGAACGTTATGGTGCAGATAAAGCACAGCAAACACCACCTATAATAAAGATGCTGGAAATGGAAGTGCCCGTAGGAGCCGGCACCGATGCAACGCGAGTCGCAAGCTACAACCCATTTGTTGCTCTATATTGGCTGGTGTCTGGAAAAACAGTGGGGGGGTTAAGTCTGTACCCACAGGATAATTGCCTTGATCGAATGGAAGCGTTACGTTTGTGGACAGTAGGAAGTAGCTGGTTTTCAAACGAAGAAAACCAGAAAGGAAAAATCACGGTGGGTCAACTTGCAGATCTAGCGGTACTGTCTGATAATTACTTTTCAATTCCTGATGAGCAAATAAAGGCACTGGAATCCATTCTGACCATTGTTGGTGGAAAAATTGTGTACGCAGCAGAAGGCTTTGGCAAATTGGCTCCCGCACCACTACCGGTTAACCCTGACTGGTCTCCCATAGCCCATTATGGTGCTTATCCTCAGTTTTTAAATGCCGTTAACACCGTACACCATTCAGTTGGTTGTTCACACTCGCACAGTCATTTACATACCTCAACGCAGAAAAATTGTGGGCACTCTACACGAGACCCCTTTGGATGGGACGGTGGCTGCTCGTGTTTTGTATTTTAAGAACACTGCTTATTCGTGTAGTAATGATTGGCACGATCAGTGGGTTAGCTGGATGTATGTCGCCAATAGCGCTGGATCGCGCCGTGATTGAATACGATAGAACGCACACACAAATTCAGGCACAGCTTTTACTGCTGAATATTGCACGTGCACGAAACCACAATCCTATCCATTTTACCGCTGTGCCTAATGTGGCGGCGACCTTTGATTTTCGTAGCAATGCCGGTCTGGCACGGGAGCCACTCAGAAGTGGTGGTAGCGGTACGATGCTGGCGCTTGGCGCCAGTGTGTCTGAAAATCCAACAATTAATATCGTGCCAATCCAGGGAGAAGCCTTTACTAAGCAGTTATTAACGCCGATGGATGAAAGTAAGTTTGAATTTATGGCTCATCAAGGGCTTGATATTGGTATGGTACTGCGTTTAATGGTGCGCGCAATGATAGTTGAAAAAAAGGGAGGACGAACCGTTTTTCATAACAATGCCCGATATCCCAAAGAATTTAGGCAGTTTAGACGTGCAATTCTTCATTTGACCGCATTAGAAAATATAGGGGTACTCGATGTGGGGGCAATAAATTATGAACAACAATGGAGTGTTATTAATGGGCATAACGCCTCGATGGATTCGATTCTCAAAGCAGCCGAACGTGGATACCGCTGGATAACAACAGGAAAGAAAAAGATTGTTAGTAAAGCCATGCGTGGGCGTATGCTGATTGCAAATTATGATCCAGCCAGGCTTTCAAATGACGAACGCCATCAGTTAGACAAGAGAGCTCGACAATACCCTCACAATTTTGTCCTTGTTGATATACGGCCAGGTTATCCTGGTGGAAAATTTCCGATACAGGCATGGATTAAACTCAGAAGCTTTAATGCGGTGATCGAATTTATTGCAAACAGCATGCACAGCTATCCTGAGTTTCAAGTAGAAAAAGATCCTCGCAGCGGACCAATTCTATTCAACCCGGTTAAAACATTGGAAATTATGGTGTCACCAGATCAACCTGAAAATGTAGATTTCTTTGTGGAATATCAATCTGTCTATTATTGGTTAGCGAACAATAATAATCGTCATGAGGCGACTACACACTGGAATAAAGAAGGTTTCAAATTACTTTATCATCTGTACCAAATGACGGTGATGGACGTAACACACGCCCCAACCATACCGATTAGCATTGCTAAATAATCAAAAAAATAACAACGACAAATATAAAATGCAACACAAAAAAAATCTGATTTCGCCTGAAATGTTGGAACAGGGCACACAATCTGGCAAAGACGAATCACCATGGCTACCATTTCAGTACAAAACTTTTCGGTTTATATGGGTTGCAACCGTGGTCTCCAATGTGGGCACCTGGATGCATGATGTGGGTGCGGCATGGTTGATGACAACTCTCACCTCAGATCCATTCATGGTAGCAATGATTCAGGCTGCAACTGCGTTTCCCATCTTTCTATTTGCCTTACCTGCAGGTGCCATGGCGGACATTGTTGATCGACGGCGCTACTTACTTGTAGTGCAATTGCTAATGGCGATAACCGCAATATCGTTTACGCTGATAACATGGTTGGGCATGACCACTCCTGGGATTCTGATTGTTTTCACTTTTATACTTGGCTGCGGTGCAGCTTTCAATGCGCCAGCCTGGCAGGCGGTAACTCCTGAACTAGTTCCCAAAAAACAATTGACGGCTGCGGTGGCGCTTAACAGCATCGGCATCAACGTATCACGTGCGATAGGTCCAGCACTTGGCGGCATGTTAATTGTGCTGCATGGACCAGTTTTAGCCTTTGCTCTAAACGCACTGAGCTTCGTTGGCATTATATGGGTGTTGCTGCGTTGGCAAACAGAGCTCGCCACACCAACATTGCCCACAGAACGTTTTTTTAATGCCTTACGTACCGGTTTGCGCTATGCGCGCCATTCACAACCTATCCATATTGTGGCAATAAGAGCGATGGTATTTTTTATTCCTGCCAGCGCCATCTGGGCGTTGTTACCACTGTTAACACGCAGCGTGTTGCACCAGGGTGCGGGAGGATTCGGCTTATTGTTGGCTACGGTTGGGCTGGGAGCCGTTATTGGGGCAACCCAGTTGCCCCGACTCAGGAAACTGCTAAGCAGTGACCGGCTGGTAATGACGGCCAGTGCCATGATTACAGTTTGTGCCTTTGGCCTGGCATTCACACAACACTATTTGCTTGCGATTGCTCTTATGTTTTTTACCGGAATGGCCTGGATCATGGTGTTGTCGACACTCAATGTTGCCGCACAAAAGGCCGCACCAAGCTGGGTGAGGGCGCGTGTTTTGTCAGTTTATTTAGTTGTATTCTTTGGCAGCATGGCATTTGGCAGCGCGGTGTGGGGGCAACTTGCAAGCCAGTTAAGCATCTCAGATGCTTTACTTATTGCAGCGGTTACTCAATTTTTGGGTATTATTGTAACAGCAGGTTTCCGACTGCAAAAAGGAGAAGCAATTGACAACGCACCATCTGGCCACTGGCCTGCGCCCATAGTAGATGATGGGGCTGAGCCGGATCAAGGGCCTGTGTTAGTTACCGTCGAATACCACATTGAACCGGAAAAAAGACAACAGTTTTTAGGATTGATGCAGCAACTGCATCGCGCACGTAAACGCGACGGTGCCTTTTTCTGGTCTATGTTTTCCGATGTGGCGAAGCCGAACCGGATTATCGAAACATTTATGACCGAATCCTGGTTGGAGCATCTACGTCAACACGAGCGCTCAACCAATGCCGATTATATTTTGCAGAAAAGTATCAGTGATATTTCTTCCACAACACAACCACCCGTTATCGAACATTATGTTGCACTTCGTTAGCAGCATCATGTCAGACACTCAACATATTTAATCCAGCAGGAGGTTACACATGAACAATAAAGAAAAACCAATCATCGCATGCTTACCAAATGGCCCTTATTATTTAATTGAGGATTCCAGCTTGCAGAAAGTACCCCACCTTTTAAACGAAACAGGCCAATCGTATTCAACCGTTCGCGGTGTTGCATTGTGCCGGTGCGGCTTATCTGGTAATAAACCATTTTGTGATGGCTCACATGGCACGTCTGATTTTACAGGTGAGAAATCAGACGACCGAGTAAAAAATCGTCGTGAAAAATATGTTGGCGAAAAAATTACTGTTCTTTTTAATGGTGGCGCTTGCGCCCATGCAGCATATTGTGTGGATGGTCTACCCTCAGTATTCAAAACGGATTCTGACCCATGGATACAACCCAACTCCACATCAATGGAAGAACTTATTGAGCAAATTGAAAAATGCCCATCAGGTGCTTTGAGTTACAGTATAAATGGCGAGGAGCGAAAAATTCCACAGAGTGAACCCAGTGTCACCGTACTCAAAGATGGGCCATACGCCGTCACTGGTGGAATAGACCTTATAGGACAGGACTGGTGTGATGGCGTATCAAATAAACGTTATATTTTATGCCGTTGCGGGGCTTCAAAAAATAAACCTTTTTGTGATGGTAGTCATGCTGCTTTTGGCTTTAAAGATAATTCCTGAAAACTGAAAGTTGTAACCAAGCCACTCTAAGCCAACCAACTTAACACAAACGCAAACAGGGAAAATTAAAATGAAAATTGTACTCGGAATTATACTTGCTTTTTCTATCGGTGCGATTTGCAGATTGTCAGGAATACCCGTACCCGCACCCCCCGTTATCGTTGGCGCGTTACTTGTTGTGGCTATGACGGTTGGGTATATTTTGGTAGACCATTTTAGCGGCCATCGCCCGAATAAAAACAGAAAGCATTGTGGTGGGCCAACAGGCGAGTCAACTGCAAACGAGAGGTGAAAAATGACAGAAGCAATCATTGGTATACTTTTGGGATTGGGGATCGGTGCTGCATGCAGGTGGTTCGATATTCCTCTTCCCGCGCCACCTAAACTTGTCGGTGCCTTATTGGTTGTTGCCATGACAACAGGGTTCGTAGGAACTAGTTTAGTTCTAAATTAGTCAGTCCAAGCTGACGGGAAGAATTTGCCTGGTATTTATTGTAAATCTGGCTAACTAGTGCCCATCCATAAATTCACAACCAACTGAACGACAAGGAAAAATTACTGTAAAAGATAAAAAAATCCTCTTGATTATGTTAAGTTTAATGTGCGAAAAAAAACAAACAAACCAAAAGGATTTAGCATGCGAGAAACCCACAACGCCCAAGTAAGTATATTCGAAAGTTACTTAAAACACGAATTTGGAGCTCAACTTCAAACCTTGTCTCGACCTGGGTGTTGCGATACGACCTATCCGAGCTACTACTCGCGGTGGTTAATGACGTATATCATGCAACTCAACTACTGAGTTGTCAGCATATCATGCCATATGGGTCCTGACAAATGTTTTAAAACAATGAGTTATATATTTTTTGTAGTTCTCACGGTGCTCTGGTGCTCGTAGTGTGCTCATGGTGCTCACGGGGGTTCCTAAGGGGGCCACCAAGCGGGTCCGTTCTTCAAATCTAATAGGGGTCCGACCCGAATATTTAAACCACCAACCGCTTCCTAACCAACACCACCGCAAAGTAATAAGCCACCAGCGCATACCCCACAATAACCCCCACATCGGTCAACGCCTGCCCCGATACCAAAGGCCGCACCAGTTGCACCGCGTGGGCCAGGGGCAGCAGTTGTACCACAGCCTGCACCCCAGCTGATGGGATGAACACTCCGCTCTGAGGATGAACGTGGGGGTGATCGTCAATGTAGCGGTGATATACTGGTACGGTAAATCAGAAGGAGGTTGACCAATGAAATACCGGGTGATTGTTGAGCAAGACGAGGACGGTGTTTTTGTGGCAGAAGTCCCCGCGTTGCCGGGTTGCATCACACAGGGTACGACCCGGAAGGAAGTGCTGGAGAATATACAGAAAGCCATAGAGGCCTATATGGAAAGTTTGCAGGCGCATGATGAACCTATTCCACCCTCTATTGATGAGGAGATTGTTGAGGTGGCTGTGTGAGTGTGCTTTTGCGGGTTTCCGGCCGGGAGGTTGTGGCCGCGTTGGCTAAGCTCGGCTACGAAAAGGATCGTCAGAAGGGCAGTCATATCGTGCTGCGACAGGTAATGCATCCTCATCGGCGTCTGGTGGTGCCGGATCACAAGGAAATCGCAAGAGGAACATTGCGCGCTATCATCAAGCAGGCCGGGTTTACGGTTGAAGAATTCAACGCGTTATTTAAATGAACTAGCGACTACCTCTATACGAAGGAATTAATATTAGGTCCATCCTGGACCCAGTATTTTAATTTTCGCGGTCAGGAGACCGCTCCTACAATAGGCTCTTCTTTGCGAATCCTCCGCGCCTTAGCGTCTCTGCGGCAGAGACTATTATATATCCCCTCGTCTCCCCCCTCATCCTAGCCTTCTCCCTCAGGGAGAAGGGATGATTCACATAATTCAAACCACCAACCGCTTCCTAACCAACACCACCGCAAAGTAATACGCCACCAGCGCATAACCCACAATCACCGCCACATGCAGACCCACATCGGTCAGCGCCTGCCCCGATACCAGGGGTCTGACCAGTTGCACCGCATGAGTGAGTGGCAACAGTTGCACCACAGCCTGTACGCCAGGGGGCAGGGCGCTGATGGGGTAGAACACCCCACTGAGGATGAACATGGGGGTAATAAAAAGCGTGAGGTAGTAATAAGGGGTCAGGGTCAGGTCTTGTCCTTTGCCTATCGGTCTATTGTCGACTAGGGCAAGCATCAACCAAGTCCCTGGAAACAGCTAAAGAATCAAATTTATCTTGGCAATGACCGGTTTGTCGAAAAGATGCAGCGCAAAATTGACTGGGATAGAGATATCAGCGAGGTGCCTTTAGCTCAAAAACGCAGGCGGATAAAATCACTTGATCATTATGAAAGGTGGCACAAGGACCGGGATACCGCGATTTGTACAGCATATGCCAGTGCCGATACAGCATGAAAGACATCAGTGATTATTTTGGATTACACTATTTCAGAATCAGCCGCATTATCAGCAATACGGGAAAGTCAAAAGACAAGACCTGACCCTGTCTCCTATTCCTGTCTCCTATTCCTGTCTCCTATTCCCGGTAAAAACTGGATCCTGATGCAATATAAAGCCCGTCATCGGCTAGCCTGGGCACGATCTTGCTTGGCGGTAAATCGGCGTACTCCGGTTCATTGGCCACCTTAATGAGACGTTGGCGCTCCAACTCTGACAGTTTGTTTGCCGGTTCATGATGGGCGTCCAATCGGCCATCTTGCGCAGTATCGGGGCGACTCCAGCGTTGAAATGTTTTGGCGCTAATGCCCATGATTTCACAGGCTTGTGATTGCCTGGCACCGGATCCACACGCTTCATTAATGTGCTTAATGATATCCTTTCGTTCAGCACTCATCGTGAGTCGTCCTCGTCGGTTCCCCAGATCGCGTTGACTTTTTTTTGCAGCACTAATAATGCCGCTGTTTCAGCCAGGGCTTTGTCTTTTCGGTTTAGCTCTTTTTTTAATGCCTTATTTTCATTCCGCAGGCTTTTTATCTCAGATTGAACTTTTGCCTTGTTGTTCGCTACATGTTCACTCATAAAATCCTGCTTCCACTGCTTGATATGATGGGGGTAAAGCCCTTGCTCACGGCACAGTTCACTGGCTTTGCTTTCATCCAGGGATCCGCAGACCAGGACCATATTGAATTTCTCTTCCAAGCTCCAGTCTTGCGGTCTTTTCTCTCTCGACAGGTTGACTACACTCGGCATTTCATCCTCTGGAATAAATTCAAATTCCTGATTTCTTGATTTAACAACCCACTTTTGTAGTGTTGAATAACCCACACCCAAGGAACCAGCTATTTCTTCTACGCTTGTCCCTTCAACACGATTAAGTACCTTTTCTACCGCTTGTATTTTAAATGCTTGGCTGAATCTTGTTCCCATTCTTAGGGTCCTCTAACTGATAATTAGAGGCGACAACTATCCTGACACAGGGGGTAACGGGAGGAGGATAGGATGAGGGAGGGATTACTGCGCTTTTCTCCCCTCACCC
>ENA-ORDP01001453-ORDP01001453.1-marine-sediment-metagenome-genome-assembly--contig:-NODE-1453-length-12947-cov-5.612473_pt1 | contig 12947 bp, 9 predicted proteins | sample MGYA00248627_ERZ508539 | MGnify/ENA primary metagenome ERZ508539 (study PRJEB26208, sample SAMN05571518) | marine sediment metagenome | biome: deep sea; feature: Hydrothermal vent; material...
GCATCATCATGGCCTTTTTTCCCACAGCAATAATTTTTCCGGTGTTTCGCTCCAGTGCCACGATGGAAGGTTCGTCCACAACTACTTTGTCGTTAAAAATAATGACGGTGTTGGCTGTCCCCAAATCGATGGCGATCTCTTTGGTCAAAAATGAAAATAGGCCCATATTTTATTTCTCCTTAATGCTCATGTTTTATAAATTCTTTTGCAAAGATACTTAATGTTTAAAATGTCGGATACCTGTAAAAACCATACTTATTTGATGTTGGTCGCAATAGGCGATGGAATCTTTATCACGGATGGATCCTCCCGGCTGAATAACTGCTCTTACCCCGGCTTTATCTGCTATCTCCACCGAATCGGCAAAGGGGAAGAAGGCATCGGAAGCCATCACGGAGCCCTCCAGCGAAAGGTTAAAAGCATTGGCCTTTTCAATGGCATGACGCAAAGCATCCACCCGCGAAGTCTGTCCGGTTCCCGAGCCAAGCAGCTGTTTGTTTTTGGCCAGAACAATGGCATTACTTTTGGTGTGCTTCACAATTTTGTTGGCGAAAAGCAGGTCTTTCACCTCGGATGCCATGGGTTTTACTGTTGTTTTGACTTCAAGGTTAGCATCGGTTTCGGTAACCTCATCGCGCTGTTGCCACAAAACACCGTTCAGTACAGAACGAAACTGTTCACCGGCAAAAATATAATCTTTCTTTTTCAGGATAATCCGGTTCTTTTTAGTCTTTAAAACTTCCAGTGCTTCGGGTTCATAACCGGGAGCCAGAATGATTTCAAAGAAAATCTTGTTGATTTCGGTTGCAGTGCTAAAATCAACGGTACGATTTGTTACCAGAACTCCGCCAAAAGCTGAAACCGGGTCACCGGCCAGCGCATCTTTCCAGGCTTCCGTCAGGTTATCGCGACAGGCCAGTCCACAGGCGTTATTGTGTTTTATCACGGCAAAAGTTGTCTCTTCAAAATCTTCGATGAGGTGAATGGCCGCATCTAAGTCGAGCAGGTTGTTGTAAGAAATAGCTCTGCCGTGAAGCTGCTCGAAAATATCTTCCGGATGACCGTAAAAAATACCCTGCTGATGCGGATTTTCACCATAACGAAGTATATTGGCTTTTTGTTCGCTTATCTTAAACCTTTGGATATTGCCGGAATTCATCCAGTTAAAAATAGCTGTGTCGTAGTGTGAACTCACATCGAAAGCGCTGGCTGCAAAATATTGACGGTCGTCTAAATCTGTTTCGCCACCTTTTTCCACAAGCAGCGTAAGCAAATCATCATACATTTCCATGGAAGGAACCACCAGCACATCAAGATAATTTTTGGCAGCTGCCCGGATGAGGGAGATCCCGCCAATATCAATTTTTTCAATGATTTTCTGTCGCTCCTGCGTATGTGCCAACGTCTCCTCAAAAGGATACAAGTCCACAATGACCAAATCGAAAGTCGGAATAGTATATTGTTGCAACTCCTTCAGGTCATTTTCGTTTTCGCGACGGGCAAGAATGCCACCAAATACTCTGGGATGCAACGTTTTGACCCGTCCGCCAAGAATAGGAGGATAGTCAGTCAGTGATTCTACCGTGTGTGCATGAAAACCATTTTGGGTAATAAAACTATACGTCCCACCGGTAGAATAAAGAGTAATTCCCAATTCGGAAAGCTTTTTCAAAACGGGAAGAAGTCCATCTTTGTTAAAAACCGATACCAAAGCTGTTTTTATCTTTTTCACAATATACTGAATCTTAAATGTTTAACCAAGACACCATGTTGTTAATTTTCTTTTTGCAAAATACGAGGAAAAGATGAAATTTTCCTTTAATTTTGAAAATATATTTTTCGCATAAAAACTAAAATGGTATCAACGAAAGAACGGATAAAATGATTATTCTGAAACTCATTTATGAAAGCCTGGTATTTGCTTATAAGTCATTGGTTATTAATAAAGTAAGGACGTTCCTTTCGTTACTCGGCATTACCATTGGCATTTTCTCCATTATATCGGTGTTCACAATTTTTGACAGCTTGCAATCAAATATAGAAAGCCAAATCAACTCGCTCGGAAGCAATGTCCTGTTTATACAAAAGTGGCCATGGGTGATGGGAGGAGGGATGCCGTGGTGGAAGTATTTTCAGCGTCCGCAGCCCACGATAGAGGAGATGAAAGAGATTTTGAAAAGAAGCAGCACCGTTGCCGATGCCGCTTACATGTTTTCGGTTACCCGAAATGTATATAGTGGAGATAACTCAATGGATAATATTCCTATTGTTTCCGTTTCCTATCATTACAACAAAGTAATGCCTTTTGATTTGCAGGAAGGAAGGTATTTTACGCAAAATGAAAGTCAGGGAGGCAGGAATTTGGCTATCATTGGTGCTGATGTAGCAAAAAACCTGTTTCCACATGAAGACCCACTGGAACACAGTATCAAAATTTTCGGACGTAAATTATTAATTATAGGGGTGATAAAAAAGAAAGGAGAAAGCATTTTTAACAATTCTTCCGATAGTTGGGTTATTATTCCCGTCAACTATGCACGTACTTTGGTGGACCCCAAAAACATCAACGCATCCATCGTTATCGTGTCAAAACCCTATGTGAGTGTAGATGCCATGAAAGATGAGCTGACCGGGATTATGCGTTCCATTCGCAAGTTAAAGCCCAGGGCCGATGACAATTTTGCCATCAACCAGACCGATATCATTAATAAAGGTTTTGATAAGCTTTTCAGTGTGCTTGCCCTGGTAGGATGGATCATCGGGGGCTTTTCGCTGCTGGTGGGCGGGTTTGGGATTGCTAACATTATGTTTGTATCCGTGAAAGAGCGTACCAGCCAGATTGGCATTCAAAAATCCCTCGGAGCAAAGAAATATTTCATCCTGTTACAGTTTCTTTTTGAAGCCTTTTTCCTGTCCGTCCTCGGTGGAATAGTAGGCTTGCTGTTGGTCTTTGTTATCACCTATGTCAGCTCGTCATTGGTAGGTTTCACCCTCACATTAACACTAAAAAATATTGTGCTGGGGATTGGTGTTTCCGGTTTTATCGGCATCATTTCCGGCTTTGTTCCTGCCTGGAGTGCTTCCCGTCTTGACCCGGTAGAGGCCATGCGGTCAACTTTTTAAAGGGTTACTTCATATCGATGAGGTAATCCATATAAAGTTCCCCGTTCAGGGAGTAATTTTCAGGAATGAGATTGAGGTTGATAAAGCAGTAATAGTCAGGTTTTACCTTAGCCCAGTCCATAATTTGGGCTGCTGCTTTAAAAGTTCCGCCGGTGGCCAGCACATCATCAACAATTAGAACATGTGTTCCCTCAGCCAAAGCATCTTTTTTCATTTCAAGGACATCTTCACCATACTCCTTTTTAAACGATGCGGTGTAAACTTCTCCGGGGAGTTTTCCTTTTTTGCGCATTGGAACAAAACCAACGCCAAGCTGATTGGCAATGGCCGTTCCGAGGATAAATCCTCGTGCTTCAATTCCTGCTACCATGGTAACTTTGTCATGAAAAAAGTCTGCCACACTGCTTACCACAATCTCCATGGAAAGCTTACTCATAAAAAGCGGGGTAATATCCACAAAACGAATTCCTTTAATCGGGTAGTCATCATAAAACCGCACCATTCCCGGAAAATGATCTTTTCTGGAATTTTCTAAATAAATCATAATACTTACGTTTAATGAATAAATCCTTTTCAAGAAACTTTGACTCTACAAATATAACCTAAATAGTGCATTCTTTTAGCGTAAACAAAGAAAAATACTGGACGTTTTTAAGAAGGAAAAGGCAGGTTATTTTTATTCATCAGAAAACTCACGGAGCAATTTACGATACTGTGAGAAGACACGAGCTCTGGAGACAAAGCCAAGATACTTCCCATCATCAATAACCGGTAGATTATAGTTTCCCGTATCCTGAAACTTCTTTGCTACATCTTCCATGGTTTCATCCGGCCTTACGAGAGGCTCGGGCATATACATCAGCTCATCAACGCGAATAGTTTTATAAAGTTCGGGTTTAAAAATGATATTCCGGATGTCGTTCATAAAAATGATTCCCTGAAAATTATTATGATCATCAACCACTGCCACAAGATTTCTTTCCGAATTTGACAGTACCTGCACCAAATCTCCAAGGTCAGCATTTTTGTTAATCGTTCTGAAGTTTGTCTCAATTAGATTTGAAACTTTCATCATTTGTAACACGGCTTTGTCCTTGTGATGTGTAATGAGTTCACCTTTTTCGGCCAGTCGTTTGGTGTAAATGGAATGGGTTTCAAACAGGCTGATAGTCAGATAAGAGAAGATAGCTGTAAAAATCAGCGGGGCAAACAGTTGATAGTTCCCTGTAAATTCTGCGACAAGGAAAATCCCGGTCAACGGGGCATGCATCACGCCGGCCATAACACCAGCCATCCCCACAAGGCCCATATTTTTTTCGGGTACGGTAGCAAAAGGAAGCAAATTAATCATTTTGGCATAAAAAACACCTGCTACGCCACCCATAAACAACGATGGAGCAAAAATACCACCGACACCTCCACTCGCTCCGGTGGTAGCCATAGCTATCACTTTAAAAATCATAATAAGAGCGAGAAGTAAAAGCAAATGCCATATTTTTCCCGATGAGGCAACTATGTTTTGATTTATAAGAACGCTGGCATTGCCGGAGATCAATATACGCAAAAACTCATAGCCTTCACCATAAATTGAAGGAAAAACATAAATAATCAGACCCAGCACTATACCACCTACCAGAATTTTATCTATCTTCCGTTTAAACTTATCCATCAAATTTTCTATCAGAAAAGTCGTACGGGTAAAGTAGAGCGAAACCAAACCGGTAAAGATGCCGAGAAGGGCATAGTATGGAAGGTTGTCAACCTGATAAGACTGGCTTAGATGAATGGAGAACAACACCTGATTGCCCATCAGAAAATAGGCCATGGACGCTCCTGTAACAGAGGCAATCAATATGGGAATAAGACTGGCCATGGTTAGGTCAATCATTAAAATCTCCAAAGAAAAAACTGCTGAGGCAATGGGGGCTTTAAAAATTCCGGCGAGTGCGCCACTGGCTCCTGCCCCTACCAGTATGATAATCGTTTTCCGATTCATGTGGAATCGGCGCCCCAAAAAGGAGCCGATGCCTCCACCGGTTAGTACAATAGGAGCCTCAAAACCCATGGAACCACCGAAGGTAATGGTAAAAATACTGGCTATCATCGATGAATACAGGTTATGAGAGGGCAACCTGCCAAAGCGCTTGGAAATAGCATGAAGAACAATACTTACCCCATGCGACAGCTTGTCTTTTACCACATAATTGGTAAACAAAACAGTAAGAGAAAGTCCGATAAGCGGAAGAGCAAGATAGGCGTAGTACCCCCTTCCAAAGTCAAAACCCTGCGTAACCCATTGATGAGTATAGTAAGCAATATTTTTTAACAAAACAGCAGAGACACCTCCCCAGACACCAATAACCACACTGAGCAGAAGAACCTCTATCCTTAGTTGCCGGTTATGGATACTTGTAATTGGTTTTTTTAGTATTTTATGATAAATATCCAATATGTCTTTTTTTAGGACGCCGCAAAAATAGTCATATTCCCGTATTTTTGTAATTTTTAAAAGAAAAATATTATTCTAAATTACTGAGTTTCGCATCGGTGCTAAAGATAAATTAATCAGCTGAATACGAAAATGACTTTTTATTTAATGCCATTAATAATATCGTAAAGGGACTCTTGTGTGGCTAATCTTCGGAAAATTCCTTGAGCAGCTGGCGGTAATGTGAGAAGACATTGGCGCGCGAGACAAATCCCACATACTTCCCGTTATCAAGTACCACAAGGTTGTATTTGCCAGTGTGTTGAAATTTGCCTGCCACAGTTTCCATGTTGTCGCTTAGCTCCACAATGGTGGATGGGTGAAACATTAAGCTTCTTGTAGAAACACTATCATACATTTCCGGTTCAAACATGATATGCCTGATTTGATCCATGACTATGATACCGAAAAAGTTATCGTTATCGTCCACCACCGGGAAAATGTTCCTTGTGGAGTCGGCCACTACTTTAACCAAATCACCCAGATTTTCTTCGGGGTGTACTCTGTTAAAATTGGTTTCAATGAGATTCTCAATACTCATCATAATGAGTAAAGCTTTGTCTTTATGATGGGTAAGCATATCGCCGTGTTTCGACAGCTGAATGGTGTAGATAGAGCGGTCCACGAAAACCCGTGTTAAGCCGTAAGAAGTGGTTGCCACGATCATAATGGGGAAAATGAGGGAATAGCCACCGGTGATTTCAGCAATAAGAAAAATGGCTGTAAGCGGTGCATGCACCACCCCGGCAAGCAGGCCGGCCATCCCCACCAATGCAAAGTTACTTACCGGCAGACTCGCCATGCCGAAAAAGTTGAAAGCCTTGGCAAAAAACAGCCCGGTCATAGCTCCAATGAACAACGTCGGAGCGAAAACACCGCCAATGCCTCCGGCTCTGAAAGTAACCGATGTGGCTACCACTTTCGCAAGAATTATCCCCAGCAATAATATCAGGGCAACGCCTTCGTTGCCTTTCAACCCATAGAAGATACTATGATTAAAAATAAAACTCAGATTTCCTTTCAACGCGGTATTTATGGCCTCATATCCTTCACCATAAAGCGAAGGCATGAGGAAAATGAGCAGCCCCAGCACAGAAGCTCCAACCATAAGTTTGGATAGCCACCCGGGAATTTTATCAAACAGTTTACCGGTGAGAACGTAACCTTTGATATAGTAAATTGAGATTAGCGCACAAAAAATGCCAAGCGCAAAATAATAAACGGTATCGGGCAGATTAAACCGATAGACAACCTGAAAAGGATAAAGAACATCCTGTCCGAGGAAAGCATACGATGTAAGCGCTGCCACAATGGAGGCCAGCAACAACGGAACCAACGAACTCATGGTCATGTCGAAAAGAATGACCTCAAGGGCAAACACAATAGCAGCGATGGGCGCTTTAAAGATAGCTGACATGGCTGCCGCCGAAGCAAATCCCAGCACAGCAACCACCTGTTTATAATTCAGCCCGAGGTTTTTCGCAATAAATGAGCCGACAGCCGCTCCGGTAACCACCGTCGGACCCTCCAGACCCACTGAACCGCCAAAACCAACCGTAATCGTACTTGTAATTATGGAGGAAAAAGTATTGTGCGGTTTGATAATTCCGTGGTTTCGCGAAATAGAATACAACACATTGGGAACGCCATCGCGCACAGGTTTGCGCAGAACATATTTTATAAAAAGCAGTACCAGCAAAAGCCCTATGGCAGGATAAACCACGTAAAGGTAATTGGAATAATCAATTTCAAAACCACCGGTGAGTATTCTTTTTATGAAAAATACCAGATTTTTCATAATGACAGCAATCATTCCGGCCAACAAGCCCACAACGATGCTAAGAACAATCATCAACTGTTTGTCAGGAGTCTTTCTGCTGAGAAGGAGTAACCGGTCGGCAAGTTTTCTTTTTCTTTTCATGGTCAGGGAGCAAATGTAAAAAGATTCCGCCTTTTTTGGTACTTAACGGGGAAAAATTTCCCTTTTTGGAGAAGGCTGCCAACCATTCCGGAATTTCCCAGGCCGGAGCGTGAACAATAGATATCCATTTATTGCTTCTAAAACAATTACCAATTAATAAAGTGAACCTCAAACCCGGTTGCTTTATAGGATTCAATCACCTGCATTCGCGATGTTTCTGCCTCTTTTCGGGTTATAAAAGCATTGGAAGTACGGTATCCCGCGTTAGCTTTACCCCAGTTGGGGACAATTTTAATTAGCAGTGCATTGAATTTATAATTCAGGTTATAAGCTGATTTCTCTTGATGTATATTACTGATATACAAGTGATATTTAGGATTGCTCCCACCTGTTGGGTCACAGTAACAAGAAGAAAAGACATAATAGTAGTATGGGCCGTGGTTATATTTTGGAATAGGCTGTATGGGGTTTGGTGCGGCTTTCTCCATTTTAGGATTCAAATTGTTGCGATAAACCTGTCCAATAAAATTATAACAAACCGTAATGCCTGCCACCAACAGATCCATGTCACCGTTATGATCAAAATCACCCCAGAGTGCCTTACCGTTGCTCACACCGGGGATACCGGTAACAATTCTTTTAAAATCAAAAGCCCCTTCATTTTCATAAACTTCGGTATAGGGTCTCTCCATCGACTCCCCGGTCATAACGATATCCGGATCGCCATCATGGTCATAATCAGCCACATCAATGCTGCCTGATTTTAAAGATCGAATGGAAACCGGAATATTCACAAAAACCCCGTTTTTTTCGTTAGAATAAATCCGGCTGTCGGGAAATCCATCTTTATCTTCGCCGCTGATGATAAAGTCGAGGTTGCCATCGCCATCAAAATCAGCCCACCGCGCATCGCTATTTTTAAGTTGTATAAAATATTGTTTCAAAGGATAATATTTCCCCTTTTCATTAATGTAGATAGCCGTAAACGGTCCTTTGCCATTGTTGCCGGTAATAAGAATATCCAGATCACCATCTCCATCGAAATCACCCCAGCGGGCAACACCGTTGTAAACACCCGGTACCTGAATGGGGTATTTAGTAAAGACACCATTATCATTCCGATAGATGGTCGTAACCAGTTTATTATCTTCCCGTTTTCCGGTAACGAGGATATCCAAATCGCCATCATGGTCAAAGTCGCCCCACTCCACCGAGCCATCCGACAAAGGCGTGAACGCCTGAGGAACAATGGTGAAATGCCGATGGCCATCATTGCGATAAAGGTACATTACAGGTTGGTTAAGTGCGTTAAGACCTGTCATCACAATATCCTGATCGCCATCCTTATCGTAATCGGCAACCGCAGCATCTCCACTGTGCAGAGCCGGAAAAGGCGACCTCAGGTGACCAAACCGTTGGTTTTTGAGGGAGGCCGTGAGTTGTGAAATAACAAGATGTTTGTCGTGTACATAATAATCGCCATCGAGAAAAACATCCGGCCGGTGGTTGTTGTTCACATCAAGCCAGCTCATCACCGGTTGCATCACCCCTTTAAGGCTGGTGTGCACTTTTGTAAAAATCTGTGCATGCATAGCCATGGAAGCCATAAGAAACATCAAAAGGAGAAAGTATTTTTTATTCATAAGCCAGAGCATTATTTTTCAACCAATAAAAATAGGTAATATTTTTGAATGACGAAGATGATATTTTGTTGTGAAATTCTTCATTCCCTCATTCATCATTTTTTCTTTCTTCATTCCAAAAGCCGGCTGGTTTCCGGAATTTTACTATTTTAGTCACCGCTAAAGCACTTTTTTATGAAAAGAATACTGGTTATTCCTCTGATTTTATTGATTCTAACTGTAAGTTGCATAAACCCGTTTGGTTCCATGAGACGAGAAAGAACGCAGCATAAAAAAGTAGATTTGCTGGATTCTATCCTGGCCCGGAAAAAGATTATTGCACTGACAGATTACAGTCCCAATACATTTTTTATCTACCGGGGGGAGCGGATGGGATATCAATATGAGCTTTTGAATGCTTTTGCTAAATACCTCGGTGTGACGGTGGACTTGCGCATCGAGGCAAATCTCGACAGCAGCTTTCGATATTTGCAGGAAGGCCGGGCGGATGTGCTGGCCATGGGGCTGACGATAACCGGAAACCGTACCAAATTCCTTCTTTTCAGCGAGCCGCTTTTTTATACTCGTCAGGTGCTGGTGCAACGAAAACCAGACCATTATCAGACGATGGCCACAGCAGACGAAATTAACGCCCATCTTATCAGGAATCTCATCAACCTTGGCGGTGTTACCATTCACATCCGAAAGGGATCTGTCTATTATCGGCAACTGCTGAACCTGGAAAACAGCATTGGCGACACGATTTATATTATTCAGGATACGCTGAGTACCGAAATGCTGATTCAGGAGGTGGCTCAGCATAAGATCAATTATACGGTAGCAGACCAGATTATTGCCAGGAATTCGGCTAAAATTTATCCTAATATCGATGTAAAAACACCCATCAGCTTCGAGCAGAAAATTGCCTGGGCTGTACGAAAAGATCAGAAACATCTAATAGATACGTTGAACTCATGGCTTCACAGATTTAACAAAACACTGGAATCAAGGCTTCTATACAATAAATATTTCAAAAATATGCGGGTAAAACGCCTTGTCAGGAGTGCATATTATTCGTACACCGGCGGAAAACTATCACCTTATGATAGTTTAATAAAAACAGCTGCCAAAAAGATACACTGGGACTGGCGGCTGCTGGCTTCCATGATTTATCAGGAGTCACAGTTTAAACCACATGTAACCTCGTGGGTAGGCGCCTACGGGCTTATGCAACTTATGCCGGCAACCATGGAAGCATACGGGATAACCGAAGATTCAAGTGAAAATGCACAAATTAATGCCGGCGTGCAACTGCTGAAATCCTTTGAAAGCCAGTTGCCTCCAACCATTACCGATTCAGTGGCTAAGATAAAGTTTGTGCTGGCTTCCTACAACAGCGGATTGGGACATATTTTGGATGCCCGTCGTTTGGCGAAAAAATACGGAAAGAACCCTAATCTATGGACCAATAATGTGGATTATTTTGTACTGCACCTGTCCGAAAAAAAATACTACCGCGACCCCGTGGTACGAAACGGATATATGCGTGGCTGGGAGACGTATAATTTTGTAAAAGAAATTTTTGCCCGGTATGAGGGATATAAAACCCTGATTGACCATTAGTAGTGATTTTGTTTCATGTCCTGCAGGTTTGTGGACAGGAAAGGACAAAAAAAACGGATTTTAAAACCCCATTTCCTTTTTGAGTTGAGCCACCCATTTTTCTGCGCGTGCTTCGGTTTTTTCAGGTTCGTTGTCGCCATCGAGCGCAAGCCCATAAAACATACCGTTATGTGCTCCCTCCGAATTTGCAAACTGGTATCCTTCAGTGGGCCAGAAACCAATAATTCGGGCTTTGGTTATTGTTATCTCTTCATGGTAAACCCCAAGTTCATCGACAAAATGGTTTGGGTAAAGCACCTGGTTACCCAGGCCGAAAACGGCAACAGTTATTCTGGAAAGATCCAACTTCTGTACGGTTCGGAAAAATTCATTCCATTTATTATCACTGGCGGCATCTTCCCAGTTCTCAGCACCAACTGTAGAGCCGCCGAGGATAAGCAAATCATAATCATTGATTTTGCTCACATCAAACTCGTTTAGTGCAAACAAATCAATAGTTTCCGCATCAAATTGTTGGTAGATGATTTTGGCAGATCTTTCCACATTTCCACCTTTTACCCAGTACAATAAAGCTGTTTTTTTCATATTCAAAGTTTTTCAGTTGCCGGTAAAATTAATATTTATTCATTATAACGAATGAAGAGATGCCTTTAGAATCGTTAAAAATTACCGGGATGGCGTGTTCGCATTGACGGGGCTTTCGGGCGCGAGCAAACTACTTCAAGCCTATTCTATGAATAAAAGCAACTAAATTCGCAAAAGTTATTAACAATTTTATGCTGCAAATTTCAAGAAATTCACATAAGGTTGTTCTCTTTGAACAACGGCAAAAATTCTAGCTAAAAGTTTATTTCTAATTGCATTGATAGTGCTATATGGATGTTTTCCTTCTGCGCTTCTTCTTTTGTAGTATAGTTTCATTTCCAAGTTATATTGTATTGCATTGATTGCACATAGATTGAGCAGACTTTTAATCTTTTTGTTTGCCAAATGGCTTACCTTTGTTTTTCCTTTTATACTTGTTCCGGAGCGATGGGGGAAAGGTGCAATGCCGCTAAAGGAAGCAAATTTTCTCCAATTCTTGAATTTGGTAAATCCGGTAGTGAGCACGATCATAGACAAAGCTGTTTGAGGCCCAATTGAGGTAATACTTGTGATAAGGTTATATTGCTTTAATAGTTTGTCATTGCTTTTTATTATACCGTAGATTTCTTCTTGTATAGTGTTAATCTGTTTGGTTAAATATTTTATCATTTTCTCTTGAACACCCAATAAGATAGTGTTGTCTTTAACACGATATACTCTTTTTTGCTCTTTGAGACTGGCTTTGAATCCTGCCCTTTGTTTGACTAAACGATTTCTCAACGAAAACAAGCGCTTAAGATTTTCCAGCTCTTGGGATGGGAGTTTATAAGGAATGATTTCGTCTCTTAACCGATAGGCATACTTTGCTATTTTTGTGGCATCAATTTTATCATCCTTTCCCCTTGATATACCCAAAGACCTTTTAATTTCCAAGCCTGGAGCCATATGAAAAGGAATCCCCTGCCTGTTGAGATAAACGGCCAGGTTATACGAATATAAACCTGTATGCTCAAAAATAAACAAGATTTCTTCTTTGGGTGTTGGATTGTTTTTAAAGACCCAATGGCACATTTTATCAAACCCTTTTTTTGAGTTTTCAAACTGACCATACCTTTGATCAACGTGTATCCTAACATCAATAGTTAATTTACTCACGTCAATTCCAATTACATCTGAAACTTTCATATCTTTGAATTTAGTTAATAAAAAGTGGTTACGTTGGCTAAAACCTTTAAAAGATCACAAGTCTAAAATTCTATCTGGCCCTGGTAACCTGATTGAAAAGAATGGGGACTAATACGCCTGTTGGGCCTTAAAACCTAGGGACGCCTATAGTTCACCCCATTCTTTTTGTACTTATCAACAAAGTTAAGGTTATTAACAAAGAAAAAAAAGAAGCAAAAAAAAAGAAAGGTTAATACTAACAATAGTTATTTCCTTTTTAAGGGTTTCTTCCTTTTCTGTTGACTTTGCAAATCTAAAGGTGGACGCCTGAAGCGGAGGAGATAGAACAACTTCCGCTCATTCGGGTTTCTTGCCAAAGGCGAGACACGTGCAACCCGAATGTTCCGGACATTCAGGATTT
>ENA-ORDP01001454-ORDP01001454.1-marine-sediment-metagenome-genome-assembly--contig:-NODE-1454-length-12937-cov-2.563111_pt1 | contig 12937 bp, 17 predicted proteins | sample MGYA00248627_ERZ508539 | MGnify/ENA primary metagenome ERZ508539 (study PRJEB26208, sample SAMN05571518) | marine sediment metagenome | biome: deep sea; feature: Hydrothermal vent; material...
TTATACTGATAATCAATGTTTTGATAATTGTACGAGGATTCGTATAATGGGAATATAGTTTATGGGGACGGTTTATATAAAGTAGTTGTAGGGCATTTAAAAAAATACTAAAAAATGAACAAGAAAAAATTACTTGAACAGTTTAAACAGGACAACCCAAAATTGGTAGAATTAGGAACAACAATTCGGGTTGCCGAAACGCTTGAAAGCTGGAATTCAGAAACAAATGAAAATATTGTTTTTGAACCACCATTAGTTGAAATAGAAGCTTTTCATCCTTTTATTTTTGATGCTCGATTAATACCAAAAGATTTCAATGAAATAAAGGTGATTGATAGATTAAATGGTTCGTATCCCCATGAATTTCCTTCTAATAAATCAGCCATGCCTTTAGAAGATTATGAAGCCCCGGAAAGGTATATCAGATTTGTTGATAATAATTTAGAATTAATTTCAAAAAAAATTAGAATACCGAATTTAACAAGAGGAGAAGCACTTGTTGTATTTTACCATTTAACCTTTCTGCCATTGCATTATTAAGATGTTACCAATGCGAATTTAGTGAAAGAGATAAAGTAAAAAGTGATTACAGTATTATTTATCAGATGTTTATAAAAAATTCAAAGATAAAAACTGGTATTATTCAATTACTGCAACAAAATTTTCAAAAAACAAGCCATTAATTCTTGGATTTAACTGGGGAGTTGATAATAAATGGATGAAAAAAGGAAACAAATACACCCCCCAATGTAATTACGTTTTTGCTGATTTTGGAGGTATTTATGATGATTTAGGAACTTTCAAGAGAGCATTGAACATGTTTTATGAATACTATAATGACGCTGTTTTCGGAACACAACTGAATTATTGTTTTTTCAGATCAGAAAACGAAAAACAAATATCCCAAAGAGATATAGAGCTGTGTAGACCGATTTTTAAAAAATTAATAAATTATTTAGATCCATCATCAATAATTACATTTTCTAAACCGTTGCATATTTTTTTTATGAATAATAAGAATAGTAAAATAAAAACAAATAGTATGTCCACCGGTAAAAAAACAATATATTATTCTAAAATTTATGGATTTTTTTAAATTTTTGAAAAAAGGAAAAATAAACTCTCGAGAAAGTCAAGATGAAATTCTTGATTTAACTAAAAAAAATAATGGTGAAGAACCTTTTGAGGAATTAGAAGAAAAAGAATCTTTTCAAACTCCTGAAGAGAAAAGAAAAAAACTTGCGAAAAGATTAATTGACATTACTGAAAAACTAGAGGACTTGTCAAATCAGATTTATCATTTAGGACAAAGAGTTGAGGTTTTAGAAAAAAAGACAAATGTTAATTATCAAAATTAGGAATAATATTTTGATATATTTTAAAAATAATAAACAATTTAAATAAAATATTAGGGTTTATTAAACACAATTCAAAATAAATTTAGTAAAGGAAAATGTTTATACTCTTTAGAGTATTTATACTCTTTAGAATGTTTATGCCCTTGGGGGTATTCATATCCTTTGATGTATAAAAAACACTAGGTGTTCAAAACATTTAAGTTGTTTACGACCTTTAGGTTGTCTATCAGGCTTGACCCAAACCCAGAGGAAGATTCGTTCATGCCCTTTAGGGTATAAAAGAAACCTTGGTGTCTTTTACAGCGTGAGTAGTATAGTGGTTAGTATATTTCGTTGCCATGAATCTAAAATTATTATAGATATGTAATTTGCAAAAACGAAGTGACCCGGGTTCGACTCCCGGCTTGCGCATAAAATTATTAATAGTTCTTAGCTGTATTTTTAGACAAGTTAAATAGATTAAATTTAATTGTGCCTGCATAGCATACTCTTTCAGAGCACAAGAACCTCTAAAGAGGTAATGATAATACACTTTCCTCAATAAAATAAACTATATTGCCGGTGTGCCTGAAAGGTTAAAGGGCTCGTCTCGAAAACGAGTGTTTTAAAAGACATCTAGGTTCGAATCCTAGCGCCGGCGTTTGAATCTTACCTACGGTTTCCCAAGGGATGACATCTTCGATGCCTCGATTCCTAGTGCAGGCGTTGAATAATTTTATAAATCAGATTATTTATTTTAAAATATGAAAATCAAAAAGAAAACAGCAGGATTTATAACTGGTATTTTTATTTTAATATTAATTGGAGGAATTTTTATGATGATAAACAACAATAATAAAAAAGTTAAATTAGAAACAAATCAAGGGGATATTGTTATTGAGTTGTATGATGACATGCCCATCACAACTGGGAATTTTGAAAAATTAGTTAGCAAGGGTTTTTACGACAGAGTTATTTTTCATAGGGTAATAGATGGATTTATGATTCAGGGTGGAGACCCTACTGGAACAGGTTCTGGTGGACCTGGTTATGAAATCAAAGATGAATTTACACATAAAGGTGGAAACAAAAATGACAGGGGCACAATTTCAATGGCAAATTCAGGCCCCAATACAGGGGGAAGCCAGTTTTTTATCAATCTTGTAGATAATAATTTTTTAGATACAAAACATCCTGCTTTTGGAAAAGTTGTTGAGGGTATGGATGTTGTCGATAAAATAGGAAAAGTTCAAACAGATTCTAATGATAGGCCTTTGCAGGAAGTTAAGATAATTAAAGCAAGTATTGTTTAATAAAACTATTATAAGATAGTAACAGATAAAAAGATTTATAAAGTTTAGATTTTAGATTAAAACATGAAACCAAAAACCCTTTCAAAAATAGCACTTGTAAGTATGTTTACTGGAGCAGTAATTGAGGCAAGTATGGTTAGTTATTATATGATGGGGCCTTCTGTATCTCCTATTTTAAAAGAATATCAACAAATAGAAAGGAAATTAAATCAAAATCCACAAGTAAGATTAGGGGATTTAGAATCAAAAAGTATGGAAATTATTAACGATGCTAATATATTAAAAGCTGAAAGAGATAAAATAATATCAAATTCAAATTTTGTTGAATCAAAAAAGAAATATGAATCTGAAAAGAGAAATATACAGAGTATATTAGGTTATTCTTCTATTTTGGGATTTGGATTAATGTTTTTTAGTTTTATACCTTTACTTTTATCAGAGGGTAAAGAGAGAGAAAGTAATAAAAGAGAATATAATGTTAGTCAAAGATGATTTTATTGAGATATTAATATTTAAAGTATTTAATTAATTCTTAAATTATATAAACTATTTTTCTTTTTCCTAATAATGCCCTCAGAAAAAATTAAATCAATTATTGGTTTATTCTTAATTGTTTTATTATTTATTTTATCCTCGTATTTTGTAAAAGAAAATATTGGTTTTATTAAAAATTTAATTGGAAATAATTTTTTAGGTATTTTAATTTATATTTTAATTTCAATTATTGCGATTGTTATTGCTCCAATAAGCATGATGCCTTTAATTCCCCTTGCATCAAATATCTGGGGCTGGTTTTATTCTGCAATTTTTAATATTCTTGGATGGTTTCTTGGTTCTATTATTGTTTTCTGGATTTCAAGAAAATATGGAGTTCCATTAATAAAAAAATTTATCTCTTTGGAAAAAATCAATAAATTAGAATCAAAAATTCCAAAAGAAAATTTGTTTTTAGATATTATTTTTTTAAGAATGATTATTCCTGTGGATATTTTAAGTTATGCCTTGGGATTATTCAGCAAAGTGGATTTCAAAACCTATGCTTTGGCGACAATAATCGGAATAACACCTTTTGCTTTTGTTTTTTCTTATCTAGGGGCTGTTAATATTTATTCACAAATTTTAGGATTTTTTGTTATTGGTTTGATTGTAGTTTTAATTAATAAATTTTATAGGAAGAAAAATTAATTTTTTTAAACATTCTCCAAAGCAATTTCATTTACATCTTTTATCATAAAATCAATTTCTTCATCATCTAATCCATGTGCTTTTGCCCCTTGCTCAATTGTTTCAAATTCTGAAATAATACAACCAATGCAATGCAATCCATACCCCATAAAAATCACTGAAACTTCAGGGTATTTTTTGATAACCTCTGAAATAAGCATATTTTTTGTTATTAATTTTTTTACCATTTCTTTTTAAACTGAATTAGTTTAATTAGAATTCCAATAAGTATTGCTATTGCAATTATGTCCTGAACAGAAATAAATTTTTCTAACATTTTATTTTTGTATTGCTTTCAAATAGTTTTCATTTACTTTTTCCCAATTAATTATTTTAAAAAAGGCATCAATATATTCTGCCCTGCGATTTTGATATTTTAAATAATAAGCATGTTCCCATACATCTATGACAAGCAAGGGAATTTTATTTTCTGTTATTGGGTTTTCATGGTCCCTTGTTTTTAAGATTTCAAGTTTATTTCCTTGAGGATTCAAGACAAGCCAGGCCCATCCGCTTCCAAATTGTGTTACAGATGCCTGTTTAAATTGTTCTTTAAAATTTTCATAGCTTTCAAAATCTTTTTTTATTGCTTCAAAAATTTCTCCACTTGGCTGAACATCTTTTTTTAAAATTGTCCAGAAAAAACTATGATTTAAATGCCCTCCTGCATTATTTTTTACAGCTATTCTTATCTCTTCAGAAACACCTTTAAGATTTTTTAACAATTCTTCAGCAGATTTTCCCTGCAATTCTTCATGCCCTTCAAGAGCTTGGTTTAATTTATCAACATAACTTTGATGATGTTTAGTATAATGAATTTCCATTGTTTCCTTGTCAATATAAGGTTCTAATGAATCATAAGAATATAAAAGTTTTTGAAGTTCAAATACCATGTATCAACTATTATGAATATTTTTATAAGGTTTTTGGTATGTTAGAATAAATTTTATTTTTTAACCTTCTTTTTCTGAATATTAAATTCCCCTTTCTCTTTTAATCCAAATACTATAATCTTGTCTCTTCCAGAATCTTTTGCATTATAAAGTGCCTTGTCAGCCCTAGCCATTATTTTCTTCATAGTGTCTTTTTGAATATATTCTGTCAAACCTCCTGAAATAGTTAATTTATGTTTTTTTAAAATCATGTCTTTTTTAATTGAATTTCTTATTCTTGAACTTACTTCTTTTGCTTTTTTTAAATTTGTTTCAGTCAATAAAACAATAAATTCTTCCCCTCCAAATCTTGCAACAATATCTGATTTTCTTGTTGATTTTTTCAAAATTTTCGCAAGTTGTTTTAATAATTCATCAGCCTGTATATGTCCATATTTATCATTTATTTTCTTAAAAAAATCAATATCAACTATAAGCAAACTTAGTTTTTGAAATCCTCTTTTTGCTTTTTCAAATTCCATTTTAAAAACCGACTGAAAAAAATTATGATTATAAACTCCTGTTTTATTATCCTGTGTTGCAGCATCATACAACATGGAAATAGAAATATTTATGTTCTCAAATACATCTTCAATTTGCTTTCTAAACTTAGGGTCTAAAATATCCAACTTTTTCTTTACATCTTTTTTCATTATTTATAATAATGAAAACTTGTTTTTAAAAGTTATTAAAAAAATATTAAAATTTATCCTTCATAAAACTTTTAAATTAATATTCTATAATTTACTATGGAAATTAAAAAAATTCCTAATCATATTGGTATAATTCTTGATGGAAATAGAAGGTTTGCAAAAAGATTGATGATAAAACCTTGGATAGGACATAAATGGGGAGCTAAAAAAGTTGATAAATTAATTGAATGGAGTGTTAAATACAAAATAAAGGAATTGACATTATATGTATTGTCTGTGCAGAATTTTTTTTCAAGACCTAAAAATGAATTAAATTATTTGTTTAATTTATTTAAAAAAGAGCTTGGAAATTTGATGAATGATAAAAAAATTGACAAATACAAAATAAAAATTAATTTTATAGGAAGATTAAATCTTTTTGACAAAGAATTGCAGGAATTAATGAAAAAAATTATGAAAAAAACAAAGAACAATAATAATTTTACAATAAATTTTGCAATGGCTTATGGAGGTAGGGAAGAAATTGTTGATGCTGTTAAAAAAATTGCCCAGCAAGTTAAAAAAGGCAAGCTTGATATAAATAATATAAATGAAGAAAGTTTTAAAGATTTTTTGTATTTAAAAAGTGCACCTGAATTAATTATCAGAACAGGTGGAGAAAAAAGAACCTCCAATTTTTTAAATTATCAGGCAAATTATAGTGAGTGGATATTTTTAGACATTATGTGGCCTGAATTTGAAAAAAAAGATTTTGTTAAATGCTTAAATGAATTTTCAAAAAGAAAAAGAAGATTTGGAAAATAATTTATTCAATAATTCCATAATGAACTAAACTTTCAACTATTTCTTCTCTTGGGTTTTCAATTGTTGGAATTTTTTTACCTGTTATCTGTTGAGCTAAATTTTGGTATAAACCACTTACAGCAATCATATCTTCATCACAAACTCTGTAAGATTTAGCAAGTTCAATACGTTCACTCATTCTATTTTTATTCAATAAAACATCTTTGTCTGCAACTCCATTAAGAAGAATTTTTCTAAACAATTCTTTTGATTCTTCAACTACCTCGCCTTGCCTAAATAATTTTGAATCCCAATATCTCGAAGAATCAGGTGTTCCAATTTCATCAATATATCCTAAAAATCTTCTCCCTTTTGAATTAGTTAAATAACCAAATTCAAATTTTGTGTCAACAAATCTTCTCCCAATAAAATTTAATTCTTCTGAAATCAAATCAAATCCTTCTTTTAACAAACTTTCATATAATCTAATATCCTCAACAAACTCAAATCCAAATGTTTCATAATTTTCTCTTATCTGCTGTCTTGTAATATCTACATCATCTTGTTCAGGAATACCTAAAACACTTTTTAATATACCTTTTGTCGTTGGTGTAATTAATAATTTCTCTAATTCTTGGTTTTTTTGCAATTCATTAGGTAATTTATTTCCACAAAATTCTCTTTCACCTTTTTCATATGCTCTCCACATACTTCCTGTAATATACTTTCTTGCAATTGCTTCAACCATTACAGGTTTTGCTCTTTGCACAATCCAAACAAGAGGATGAGGTTTAGCTAAAATATGGTTACCTGCTAAATCTTCTTCTTCAAATCTGTCAAACCAATATCCTGAAATAGCATTTAATGAAGCTCCTTTTTTAGGAACCCCTTTTAAATTTTCACTTTCCCACATACATTCAAAAGCAGAAATCCTGTCGCTGATAACCATAACTCCAAGTCGGGGGCTTTCACATTCAAAAAATTCCTCACCAATTCTTCTGCTATCTTTTTTATTCAGCCAATAAACAGAACGGACTTTCCCGTTGTGAACTTTACCTTCATACCTAATTGGAAAATTGTCTGTTTTTGTAATAGCAATATTTTTTGATTTCATTTAGTTAAATTTAATTTAATTAAAATCCCTGCATTCCAGGAGGCATTCCACTCATTCCCCCTTGATTTCCACCTGCATTTCCCCCAGAAGAAGCAATCACATCGTCAATTCTTAAAATCATTATAGCCACATCTGTTGCAGAATTTATTGCCTGTGTTTTTATTTTCAAAGGTTCAATAATTCTTGCTTCAAGCACATTTTCAACTTTATTAGTGAATAAATTTAATCCGGCGTTTTTTTCACCTGAATCATGCCTTGATTTTAATTCTGTTAAAATATCAATAGGGTCTATTCCTGCATTTTCTGCCAAAGTTATTGGAATAAATTCAAGGGCTGATGCAAATTCATCTACTGCAAGTTGCTCTCTTCCAGATAATGATTGCCCGAATTCTCTAAGTCTTCTGGAAAGTTCTATTTCAATAGCACCTCCACCGGGAACAACTAATCCTGATTTTAAAGAACAAACAACATCACCCAAACCATCTTTTAATGCTCTTTCAATTTCATCAATAACGTGTTCTGTTCCTCCGTGGATTAAAATTGTCAATGCTTTTGGGTTTTGACATCCTTTAACATAAGTCAAAGTATCATCTCCGTGCCTGACTTCTTCAACAATCTGAGAATTCCCTAATTCATTTAAAGTTAATTCATTTAAATTACTTACAATTCTTCCTCCTGTTGCTTTTGAAAGTTTTTCCATATCACTTCTTGCAACTCTACGGCAAGCATAAATTCCTTCTTTTGCAAGAAGATATTGTGCAAAATCATCAATTCCTTTTTGACAGAAAACAACATTTGCTCCTGAGAACTTTATTTTTTCAACCATTTCCCTTATTTCTTTTTCTTCTTGAGAAAGAAAACTTTGCAATTGTTCTGGAGATGAAATTGAAATTTTAGTATCAATCTCAGGGTTTTTTAATTCTAAAGGAGAATCAATTAAGGCGATTTTTGCATTATCAACTTTAGAAGGCATATCATGAGAAATTTTTTCTTTATCTAAAACAATTCCTGAAATTAACTCTGTGTCTTTAATACTATTGCCTTTTGATTTTTCAATTTTAATATTATTTAAATCAATTTTTCCATTGTCCTGCACTTGTTTCACAGCCCTAACAATAATATCTGCGAATTTTTCTTTTGAATCTTCGGCACCTTTCCCTGTCATCGCTGTCATCGCAACTTGCCTTAAAACATCATCATCATTGGGAGTTATTTTTAATGCAATTTCATTTAAGATTTCCTGCGATTTTTCAGAAGCAATTCTATAACCTTTTGTAATAACAGTTGGATGGATTTTTTTGTCAAGAAGCTTCTCTGCATTTTCTAATAATTTCCCTGCAATCATAACAGATGTAGTTGTTCCATCTCCAACTTCTGTTTCCTGTGTTTTTGCAATTTCAACCATCATTTTTGCAGCAGGATGTTCAATTTGCATTTCATCTAAAATAGTAACACCATCATTTGTAACAATAATTTCGTTTGCTGGAGAGACAAGCATTTTATCCATACCTTTTGGTCCGAGAGTTGTTTTAACAATGTCTGAAACCATTCGCGCCGCAGTTATATTATTTCTTTGAGCATCTTTGCCCATAATTCTTTGAACATCTTCAGGAGTTAATACCAAAGGTTTTTCAGCCATATAATAATTTTGACATTTAGTTTTTTAAATATTATTGTGGTAAGAAAAATAGATTACCTATTTTCTATTAAGATCCTTCATTATTTCATCAATTTTAGTTCTTATTGAATATTCCCAAGGGTCCCATAAAAAGAAATCTTTTTTTGTTTCTTTATCCCTCCTTTTTGGAATTAAAGAAGGTATTTCATCACTAATCATGATATTTTTAGGATTTAACCTATTTGCTAAATTATTTGATAATTGTCCCTCTTCATTTTCTGTATAAGGAATAGAATAACCATTGCTTCCTCCAATAATATACTCTCCCAAAAAATCCCCTAAATATTCGCCACTAAATAAAGGGCATGTTTTTTTAAAAAATCCCTGTCTTGAACCTTTTACCTCTCCATCAAATGCAAATAAAGACATTCCTCTATAATTAGAATTATTTCTCCTTATAATTTCAGTTAAAGCATAATCCAATCCCCACACAGCATAATCAAAATGTCTATTTGGATTTTCACCAGAAGATTCAGATATTTCAAAAATTTTTTTAATAACTTCTTCAGGGAGAATTATTCTAAAAAACCCCGACATCTTGGGAGTGTAAGGGAATGCTGGATCTTTTCCTTCATGGTCCGTTATAATGGGGGAATTTGTATTTATTTGGCCTCCCATTTCTCCAAGAGATGTTGTAAGATAATGTCCATCTTTCATTGGAGCAAAAATCATTCTTTTAAAATCTAAACATCCTGAATAACTTAATTTTTCGCTTCCAGCTCCACCTGATTCATTAGTGGGGATGCCTGTTCCATTAAAATTTACATATTCATTTTCAGCACTTCTTGAGAGTAATCTTTCTGCATCCCTAAAAACATTACAAGGTCTGATATATTTTTGGACTTTTTCGTTCATTTAATGATGATAATATGGTTTAGTTTTTTAAATATTGTTATACTAAATTAATAAAATTTATAAGAGGCACTTTCCTAATATAATCATGGGAAATATATTTGTTTCAGATATTATGACAAGGGAATTGATTACTGTTAAACCAGATGTAAATTTGTTTGAATGTGCTAAAATAATGGTAAAAAAGAAAACAAGGGCAATACCCATTGTTAGTGAGAAAAAATTTGCAGGTTTTATTTCTGAAAAAGATATTTTATGGGCAATGGTAAAGAAAACAAAAGAGGATTTGTCAGAAATTAAAGCAATTGATATTTCTCCGAAAAAAATAATAACAATAAAACCAGATGCTACAATTGAAGAAGCAATATCAAAAATGAGAAAAACAAAATTTGACCGACTTCCAGTTGTCCAGAAAAAAGAATTAATGGGTATTATAACTACAAAAGATATATTGAATTTTCATCCTGAAATTTATCCTGAACTTGAAGAATTTGCACAAATAAGAGAACAAGAAGAAAAGTTAAAAAAAATAAAAGCAAAAAAAGGAGAAATTGTCAATGAAGGATTTTGTGAAAAATGCGGAAAGAAAACTATTTTAAAAAAATTTAATGAAAGAATGGTTTGTGGCTCATGTATTAATTCTATGTGAATTAATTTTTAATATTAATTTAAAAGAAAAGTTAATGTAAGAGGTACAAAAGGTTTCCTTTATTCCCAAAGAATATTTAAATGAATTTTTGTTAAATAAAATAAATAAAATTAAAATTTAATTGCATTTTTCAATTAAAAAATACAATGGCAGAAAAAGACACAATATTTTCAAGCAAAATAAAATATGGAGGAATATTTTCGTTTCCAGATTTTTATAATTTTTCTTACAAATGGCTTACCGAAGAAACAGGTTTAATGATTTTTGAAAAAAAATATGATGAAAAATTGGAAGGGGATTCAAAAAAAATTCAAATTGAGTGGGCTGGAGGAAAAAAACTTACAGATTATTTCAAATTTGAAATTAAAGTTAAATTTAAGATAACTGGGTTGAAAAAAGTTGAAATAACTCAAAATGGAAAAAAGATTGAAACAAATAAAGGAAGTGTTGAAGTAAAAGTTGATGGAATTATTGTCAAAGATTATGAAGGAAAATTTGAAACAACTGCTTTTTTGAAATTTTTGAGGGGAATTTATGAAAAATGGGTCATAACTTCAAGAATAAATGAGTTTGAAAATAAAATCATTGGAGATTCAGATGAATTTTTGTCACAGGCAAAAGCTTATCTTGACTTGGAAGGTAAAAGGTAACCTATAAATTAAACACAACAAAATCTTTAAATAGAATTTTCTTTTTGTTGTACTATGAAAAAAATATTTTTATTAATAATTGTTTTATTTTTATTGCCACAAATCTTGGCAATAAATCTGGATATAAAAGAAAAAAATTCAAGTGAGATAATTATTCAGGGAATAAATCAGCCGGCAATTTTTAATCTTAAAATAACAAATCTTGGACCTTCAGATAATTTGCAGTTTTATAATTTATTAGGATTTAGTATGGCTCCAAAAGGAACTGTTTTGCTTAATCAGGGAGAAGCAAAAAAAGTAAAATTAATGATTTATCCAAAAGAAAATTTCAATTACAAAGGGCTTTATACTTTTAAATATTTTATAAGGGGAAAAGATAGTTCAGAGATTTCACAAGAATTAACAATAAGAATAATTGATTTAAAAGATATTTTTGAAATTGGCTCTAATGAAATTAATCCAGATTCAAATTCTCTGGAAGTTTATATAAATAATAAAGAAAATTTAAATTTTAAAGAAGTTAAAGTAAAATTTAATTCTGCTTTTTTTAAGATTGAAAAGAATTTTTCTCTTAAACCAAATGAAAGAAAAAATTTTAAAATTAAATTAGATAAAGAAGATTTCAAAAAATTGATGGCGGGGTTTTACACTCTAAACGCTGAAATAACTGTTGAAAATAAAAAAGTTGATTTAGAGGGTGTTATAAAATTCGCTGAAAAAGATGTTTTAAAGATAACAAAAAAAAGTTATGGAGTTTTAATTAATACTCAAATAATTGAAAAAAAGAATGAAGGAAATATTTTAGTGCCTTCGGAAACAGTAATAAAAAAGAATATTTTTTCAAGGTTATTTACAACTTTAAACCCTGAACCTGATATTGTTGAAAGATATGGTTCTGATATTTATTATACTTGGAGCAAGGAAATAAAACCCGGAGAAGCAATGGAAATTATTGTTAAAACTAATTGGTTTTTTCCATTTTTAGTTATTTTATTTATTATTATAATAGTTATCTTAGCAAAACAATATTCAAGAACAGATTTAATTTTAAGAAAAAAAGTTTCTTTTGTAAAAGCTAAGGGCGGAGAATTTGCATTAAAAGTTTCTATTTTTGTGAATGCAAAAAAATATGTTGAAAAAGTTAGCATTATAGATAAATTACCTTCCTTGGTAAAAATTTATGAAAGATTTGGTGGGGAAAAGCCCAAAAGAATAAATGAAAAAAGCAGAAGAATTGAATGGGAGTTTAAGGAATTAGAAGAAGGTGAAACCAGAGTTATTTCTTATATAATTTATTCAAAAATAGGAATTATAGGAAAATTTGCACTTCCAAATGCCAAAGGAATTTATGAAAGAAACGGAGAAATTCATGAAACAGAATCAAACAAAGCTTTTTTTATTGCAGAGCAGAGGGGAAAAGAAGTTGAGGAATAAATAAATTTAGAAATTTTCCAAAAGGATATTTTATTTAACGAAAGACTTAAATAATAAGCTTGATTAAGTATAATAAGGTAACAGGGATTGCCTTAAGTCTTAGGACATCCTGCTTATGTATTCCCGGTTCTGGGCTCTGCCAAGACCGGATTTTTTATTAATATGAAAGAGAGCAATCTAAAAAGTAATATCAAAGATATTTCATGCTTTCCTTATTCTTCGAAAAAAAGAATTTCTGTTTATATTGATGGTGCAAATTTTTACTATGGATTAAAAACCATTAATCAAACATATTCAGATATTTTCTTTGATTTTGAA
>ENA-ORDP01001455-ORDP01001455.1-marine-sediment-metagenome-genome-assembly--contig:-NODE-1455-length-12930-cov-4.222757_pt1 | contig 12930 bp, 10 predicted proteins | sample MGYA00248627_ERZ508539 | MGnify/ENA primary metagenome ERZ508539 (study PRJEB26208, sample SAMN05571518) | marine sediment metagenome | biome: deep sea; feature: Hydrothermal vent; material...
TCACATTCTCCGTGCGAAAACGCCTGGTACTGAAGCAAAATCTAAATATGCTGAATCGTTACAAAATATTCTAATTTTACAGTCTGCCAGGGATTTGATATGAGCCACTACCCGAGTCTGCAATTTAACCATGGTGAGACCACGGATCTGCTGCGTGATGCTATCCGGCAATTCGCCGACAAGGAAATCGCTCCACGTGCTGCCCGGATCGATATCGACAATAATTTTCCAGCCGATTTGTGGCAAAAATTTGGTGCCATGGGTTTACTGGGTATTACAGTCTCGGATGAAAGTCTCGGTGGCAGTGGCATGGGTTATCTACAACATGTGATCGCCATGGAAGAAATCAGTCGAGCCTCGGCTGCCGTCGGCCTGTCCTATGGCGCCCATTCCAATCTGTGTGTGAACCAGATTTTCCGTAATGGTACCGTAGCCCAGAAACAGCAGTATCTGCCTGGCCTGATTGATGGCCAATCCGTTGGGGCCTTGGCCATGAGTGAACCTGGCTCCGGATCTGACGTTGTCAGTATGCGAACCCGTGCCGAGCGCCGGGGTGATGGATTTGTTCTCAACGGCAACAAAATGTGGATTACCAATGGCCCCGATGCCGATGTCCTGGTGGTTTACGCTAAAACACGGCCAGATGCCGGATCACATGGTATCAGCGCATTTTTGATTGAAAAAAGTTTTGCCGGCTTTTCCACGGCTCAGAAACTCGACAAACTGGGGATGCGCGGTTCCAATACCTGCGAACTGATCTTTGAGGATTGCCAGGTTCCTGCAGAAAATGTTTTGGGCAAGGTCGATGAGGGCGTTAGCGTCTTGATGAGTGGACTGGACTATGAGCGTACGGTACTTGCGGGTGGCCCCCTGGGGATCATGCAGGCTTGCCTGGATGTGGTCGTGCCCTATGTACATGAACGCCGGCAATTTGGTCGTGCCATCGGTGAATTTCAACTCATGCAGGCAAAAATGGCCGATATGTATACCACCATGAATGCCTGTCGTGCCTACGTGTATGCCGTGGCACAAGCCTGTGATCGCCATGAAACCACACGCAAAGATGCCGCCGGCGCGATATTGTACGCAGCGGAAAGAGCCACCTGGATGGCTCTCGAGGCGATTCAAGCCCTCGGGGGCGTCGGTTATACCAACGAATTTCCCACCGGCCGACTGCTTCGGGATGCCAAGCTATATGAAATTGGTGCTGGCACCAGCGAAATTCGACGGATGTTGATTGGCCGTGAACTATTCCAGGAAAGTCGCTAATGTTATTTATGGGATAATATATTGAGCCTCTTACAAAACCCAGGGTGGATGATATTCAATCCCGCTTTGAGTCCAATTTTGGGATGGGATGAGTTGCATGGTGGTTCCATGGAGCGAAATTTCAACTCGGAAATGGGTCGAAGTGGGGAAGCAGATCGCCGCTCACGAATTTTGCAAGAGACTCTGTTATTACATTATTTTAATTAAATTATATGGAGCTCACCATGGATAAAGATCCCGTTGTCATCACCGCCGCCCGAAGAACTCCATTGGGTGGCTTCCAGGGTGATCTGCAATCTTTTGCAGCCACAGATCTGGGTGCAGCGGCCATCGCTGCCGTACTTGCTGATAGCGGCATTGATCCGGCAGATGTTGATGAAGCAATTATGGGATGCGTCCTGCCAGCCGGATTGGGACAGGCGCCAGCCCGACAGGCGGCGCTCGCGGCCGGCCTGCCCTATGCAACCGGATGTACCACCATCAATAAGGTCTGCGGCTCGGCCATGAAAGCCACAATGCTCGCCAACGACCTGCTACTGGCCGGCAGCAATCGGATCATGGTCGCAGGCGGCATGGAAAGCATGAGCAACGCACCCTATCTCCTGCCGAAGGCCCGCAAAGGCTTGCGAATGGGTCATCAGCAGGTACTGGATCACATGTTTTTTGATGGTCTGGAGGATGCCTATGACCAAGGCAAATTGATGGGTTGTTACGCTGAAGCTACAGCTGATCACTACGGCTTTACTCGTGAAGATCAGGATAATTTCTCTATCGAATCCGTCAAACGGGCACAGCAAGCCATCCATGACGGCGCTTTTACCGACGAGATCGTCTCCGTTACCCAGAAAACCCGCAAGGGTGAAACCATCATCGACACCGATGAACAACCACTGAAAGCCAGAATCGATAATATTCCCGCTCTGCGCCCGGCATTTCGCAAGGACGGCACGGTGACTGCAGCCAACTCCAGTTCCATCTCCGATGGCGGTGCGGCCTTGCTACTAATGCGCCAGTCCGAAGCAGTACGCCGCAATATCACGCCACTGGCTCGTATTCTCGGCCACAGCACCCATTCCCAGGAGCCGGCCTGGTTTACTACCGCTCCGGTCGGTGCCATACACAAATTGCTGGCAAACCTGGATTGGACAACAGACACCGTCGATCTCTATGAAATCAACGAAGCTTTTGCCGTTGTTACCATGGCCGGTATGCACGATTTGAAACTGCCACATGATAAAGTCAATGTGCACGGCGGTGCCTGCGCTTTGGGTCATCCACTGGGCTGTTCCGGGGCCCGTATTATTGTGACGCTGATTCATGCCCTGCGACGCTTTAAAAAACAGCGTGGTGTTGCTGCTTTATGCATCGGTGGTGGCGAAGCCACCGCAATCGGAGTGGAGTTGTTCTGAACACATCCAGATGCGATTGCTGATAACCGTTCAATATTCCAGTACAGCACATACCCAGTACAGTACATAAGAGGAATAAATTACATGAGCAATAATCCAAAGATTATTGATTTCTATTTTGATCTTTCCTCTCCCTATGGCTATATCGGCGCCCAGGGTATTGCAGCAGTTGCCGGTCGACACGACTACGCGGTGTGCTGGAAGCCAATCCTGCTGGGTCCTATTTTGAAACAAACCGGCCACAAGCCACTGGCACAGGTCCCGTTGATGGGCGAATATTCCCTGCACGATATACAGCGTTGCTGTCGGCGCCTGAATATCGATTTCGTACTGCCTGATCCCTTCCCCATTCCTACGGTAACCGCGGCACGGGCCTGTTACTGGCAACAGAATTTTGATGCAGAAGCAGCAAAACAACTGATCCTGGCCCTCTATCGAGCCTATTTCACAGAGAATCGCAATATTTCCCGTGCCCCGGTTGTGCTCGAAGTCTGTCGGGAGCAGGGTTTGGACGTTACTGCCCTGACAGAAGCCTTGACCGGCCAGGCACTTAAAGACCACTTGCGCCAGGCCACGGCAAATGCCCTGTCCAGGGGCGTGTTCGGTTCACCCTTCTTCATTGTTGATGACGAGCCCTTCTGGGGAGCAGATCGCTTGCCTGATCTTGATGACTGGCTCACGGAAGACGGCTGGTAAATACATCAATGCCCCTTATTGGCCATAAATGTTTGCCACCGGATCAGGACATCATCCGGAACCGGGAAAACTGGCAGTCATTGCTGTCCAACCTCGAGAAAACCGTTAAAAAGATTGCCACCGGAGGCAGTGAGCGAGCTCGCAAACTGCATCTGCAACGAGGTCGGCTGCTGCCGCGGCAACGGCTCGACCTGCTGCTTGACCCTGGATCTCCTTTTCTGGAGCTGTCACAACTGGCAGCCCACGAGGTATATCCTGACCCGGTTCCAGCCGCCGGTATTATCACCGGTATCGGCCTGATCCATCATCGCCAATGCATGGTGGTCGTCAATGATCCAACCGTCAAGGGTGGCACCTACTACCCACTTACGGTCAAAAAGCATTTGCGGGCTCAGGAAATTGCTGCTGCCAATCACCTGCCCTGTATTTATCTTGTTGATTCCGGTGGCGCCTTTTTGCCTGAACAAGACCAGGTATTCCCGGATCGGGACCATTTCGGGCGTATTTTTTTCAACCAGGCGAACCTATCGGCCATGGGTATCGCCCAGATTGCGGTGGTCATGGGTTCCTGTACGGCCGGCGGTGCCTATGTCCCGGCGATGGCGGACGAAACCATTATCGTCAAGGAACAGGGCACAATCTTCCTCGGCGGCCCCCCCCTCGTTAAGGCCGCAACCGGAGCGATTGTCAGCAGCGAAGAACTCGGTGGTGCCGACGTCCATACCCGGGTTTCCGGTGTGGCTGATCATCTGGCCGAGAATGAGCCCCATGCGCTGCAACTGGCTCGACAGATCATCGCTAGCCTGCCACCGGTACCAAGTAATCCGCTGTCGCTAGCCGATACCGACCGACCACGCTACCCTGCTGAGGACCTGTTCAGTCAGGTACCAGTCGATATACGCCAGCCCTATGATGTACGGGAAGTGATCGCACGCGTGGTGGACGGCAGTAATTTTTTTGAATTCAAGTCCCGCTACGGCAAGACACTGGTCTGTGGTTTTGCCCATATTTGGGGCCAACCTGTCGGTATTTTAGCCAACAACGGAATTCTGTTCTCCGAGTCCGCGCTCAAGGGGGCGCATTTCATCGAACTTTGCTGTCAGCGCAAGATTCCACTGATTTTTCTTCAAAATGTGACCGGCTTCATGGTTGGTCAAAAATATGAAGCCGGTGGTATTGCCCGGGATGGGGCCAAGTTGGTGACTGCGGTCGCCTGTGCCGCTGTACCCAAGTTCACGGTCATTATCGGCGGCAGTTTCGGTGCCGGCAATTACGGCATGTGCGGGCGGGCCTATAACCCACGGTTTTTATGGATGTGGCCGAATGCCAGAATTTCCGTAATGGGCGGGGAACAAGCGGCCGGGGTGCTGGCTCAGGTGCGTCGCGACCGTAAGGAGGCGCAGGGTGAGGCCTGGTCTGCGGAGGAAGAAACACTTTTTAAGCAACCGATCCTCGATCAATACGAACGCCAGGGTCACCCTTATTATGCCAGTGCCCGACTCTGGGATGATGGTATTATCAACCCCGTTGAGACTCGCAGAACCCTGGCCCTGGCCCTCACCGCCTCGCTGAATGCGCCCATTCCCGAAACCCGCTTCGGCCTGTTCAGAATGTAGGCCGATACACCATGAGTGCAGATAAATTATTGCTGTCACACGTTGGCTCAACCGCCTGGTTGACGCTCAATCGACCGGAACTTCACAACGCCTTTGATGATGAATTGATCGCCTTACTGCTCAATGCTCTGAACACGCTTGAGCACGATGATAGCATCCGGGTGCTAATTGTCCGTAGCAATGGTCGCAGTTTCTCTGCCGGTGCTGACCTGAACTGGATGCAGCGCATGACCGAGCACAGCGAACAGGAAAACCTGCAGGATGCCCGGCAACTGGCGAGCCTGATGCACCGATTGTTTTATTTCCCGAAACCAACCATCGCCCGGGTACAGGGTGCGGCCATCGGTGGTGGTGTCGGCCTGGTGGCGTGCTGCGACATTGCCATCGCCAGCCAACGGGCGGTTTTCGCCCTTTCTGAAGTTCGCCTGGGTTTGATACCGGCCGTTATCAGTCCCTTTGTGATCCAGGCCATCGGCCCACGTTGGGCTCGTCGCTTATTCATCACTGCTGAACGGATTACCGCACAGCAGGCAGCAGAAATCCAATTAATTCATGAAGTTTGTGATGAAGATGAGCTGGATAACCGGGCTGCCGAGCTGGCAGAACTGATTACACAGGGCGGGCCACGTGCCTTACTGGCTGCCAAGCAACTGGTTGCAGATGTCCACCAATCGAAACTGGATGAGACCCTGCTCGAAGACACCTCACAACGAATAGCCCGCCTGCGAGTTTCAACCGAAGGCCAACAGGGCCTGCAGGCCTTTCTAGACCACACCAAGGCACCTTGGACACAATGAAATCACAAACCTCTGTGCCCGGCTATGTGGTGATCTTCCGTTCCCGGCACATGCAAGTCGCCGCACAGCGGGCTGGCCAGGCGTGTTGCTATGCCAAGTACCAGGTAGCGGTTGCGCGTATTGAAACAAGCTACGGTGAAAAACAGGCATGTTCAAGCGCCTACTGATCGCGAACCGGGGGGAGATTGCCTGTCGGATTATCCGCAGCGCCCACAATTTGGGTATCGAGTGCATTGCGGTGTATTCACAAGTGGATGTTAAGGCTCGGCATGTGGCCCTGGCGGACCAGGCGCTCTGTATTGGCGCCGCGGCGGCCAACGAAAGTTATCTAAATATCGCTGCTATCATCAAAGCAGCTCAGCAATCCGCTGCCGAGGCCATCCATCCCGGCTATGGTTTTTTGTCGGAGAACCCACAATTTCTACAAGCCTGCAAAATAGCTGGGCTCCTCTTCATCGGTCCGCCACTGCAGGCCATGCAGGCCATGGCATCCAAGCGTGAAGCCCGCATTCTGATGCAGCAACAAGCGGTACCGGTGATCCCCGGCTATGAAGGGGATGATTCTCTGCAGGCCTTGCAAACGGCGGCCGAAATGATTGGTTACCCGATACTGCTTAAAGCCGTCAGCGGTGGTGGTGGTCGTGGTATGCGCCGTGTGAACCAAGTATCTGCGCTGGCTGCAGAACTGGAATCAGCCAGGGGTGAGGCCCTGTCCGCTTTTGGTGACGACCGTATGGTGCTGGAGAAATATCTCGAACAGCCACGCCATATCGAAGTACAGATCCTGGCGGATCAGTATGGCCATTGCCTGCATCTGCATGAACGTGATTGCTCACTGCAAAGGCGCCACCAAAAAGTCATCGAAGAGGCGCCTGCGCCGGGACTCAAACCTGAAACGCGTGCCGCCATCACCAATGCTGCGGTCACCGCAGCCCGCAGCGTACAATATAGCGGTGCGGGAACGGTGGAGTTTCTGCTCGATAGCTGCGGTAATTTTTATTTTCTGGAAATGAATACCCGACTTCAGGTCGAGCATCCGGTCACCGAATTCATTACCGGTATTGATCTGGTGGAATGGCAGTTACGCATTGCTGCCGGGGAGGCGCTGCCCTGGACACAGGAGCAAATCCCCTGCCAAGGTCACGCCGTAGAAGCACGCCTGTATGCGGAAGACCCAGGCCGGGGCTTTATGCCTTCTTCCGGCTATTTTGAGGTCTTAGATTTCCCGAAAGAGGGTGAGCACACCCGAATCGACAGCGGCTATCGGCAGGGTGACACCCTCAGCCTTTATTACGACGGCTTGATTGCCAAACTGGTTACCCACGCCAGCTGCCGTGAGCAAGCCTGGCAGCGGCTTAATTACTGTCTGCAACAGACACGGATCAGTGGCCCGACCAGCAATCGTGCCTTACTGTTTGCTTTGAGCGCGCTCCCCAGACTGCTCCAGGGTCCGGTTTCCACCTTCTTTTTGGAATGCCAGCTCAGTGCCTTGACTGCCCAAGCTGAGCCCACAACACTAGACTGGACCATGGCCGCCGTTGCACTATTACAACTCCGACAACAAATCCGGACAAACACAGCAGCACAAGACCCCTGGCAGTCCGGTGATGGCTGGCGATTGAATTTACCGCATCAGCAAGCCCTGGAATTTATTGGCCCAATGCCCTGTACGGTGCTGGCGGAAAAAATTGGGAATGATTTTGCTCTGACTGTGGCCAATAAGCGGCTTCGCGTGTCTTGGCAAAGCACAGGTCAAGCGCTTACGGTACACACGGAATACGGCACACAACACGGTTTCTTTACCCGGAAAAACGATATCCTGAGCCTATGGCGCCAGGGCCTGAAAACTGACTTTGTTGTAAAACCTGAAGCTAGTGCGGCGATGGTCAGTGAAGCACAAGACCGGGGTATCAGAGCGCCCATGACCGGGCGAGTGATGCGAGTGGCCATAACTGCCGGCGACACAGTCGAGCCTGGCCAGATACTGATTATTCTCGAGGCCATGAAAATGGAACACAGCATCCGGGCACCCTGGGCTGGGAGGATCGATGCCATACTGGTAGCGCCGGGAGACTTGGTGGAAGATGGTGAAGAACTGGTGCGGCTACTACAATCCGACATTGGGCAAGAAACTGCGTGAGCCGTTATCCGAAAAAAGTTACCCTCGTCGAAGTCGGCCCCCGTGACGGGCTGCAGAATGTCTCCACCCAGGTGGATACCCAGGTACGAATTCGGTATATCAACCTGCTTGCTGATAGCGGCCTGGGTGTCATTGAGGCCGGTGCTTTTGTGTCTCCTAAATGGGTGCCCGCCATGGCGGATAGTGATGCCGTACTTGCGGGGATCGACCAACGACCTGGCATTCGCTATCCGGTACTGGTTCCCAATATGCGTGGACTGGAGCGGGCACTGGAATGTGGCATCAGTGAAATCGCCATCTTTATATCGGCATCGGAAAGCTTTTCCCAGAAAAACATCAATGTTTCCATCGCTGATAGCATTACCCGCTACCTTCCAGTATGTGAACAGGCGCTGGCCACAAATGTACGAATCCGTGGTTATGTCTCCTGTGTATTGGATTGCCCCTATGAAGGTACGATCAAACCGCAACAAGTGTCCGTAGCTGCACAACGGTTAGCAGATCTTGGCTGCCACGAGATATCACTCGGCGACACTACCGGCACCGGCACCCCGTTGGCAGCTCAGCATATGGTTGAAGCTGTGCGCAAGCGTTTGCCGAAGCTGCCGCTGGCGGCACATTTTCATGATACCTACGGACAGGCATTAGCCAACCTGCTTGCGGTAATGGAACTGGGCATCTCGATCATCGACAGTGCTGCAGGAGGACTCGGTGGTTGTCCCTACGCACCGGGGGCAGCCGGCAATGTCGCTACCGAGGATGTGGTCTATATGCTTGATGGTATGGGAATTCGCACAGGAGTGGATAACACTTCAGTGGTTGCTGCAGCACAATACATGGCGTCCGCCTTGGGTACAGGTATCACATCCCGCGTTGGCAGAGCACTGACGGGCAATAATACTTCCTTGTGACCGTTTTAACTTGAGCTGGCAGGCGTAGTGACAGTACGTATCGACATTGCGTCAAACCAGACCCCACCCTCCAGCTTATGATCAAAGGTTCGCAGCCCGGTGGAGTACAGACGAAGTTCCGGAGCCACGCAACCACGTGTCGGCACAGTGAAATCGACAGTAAAGGCCTGCCAGTTTAACGTACCCAAAAAACGCTCACTTTTCCCCAGTATTTGAGGTTTTTTTCCACTACAGCGCACAACCCACTGCAGCCCTCCCCGTCCATCGAGTCTCTCCAACTGAATGCGCCCGCGCAATTGATAATGGGCGGGTCGCAAAAATAAAGGTTGATAAAGATTCGCATAACGAATCTCACGATCCTGAAATTGCAGATGCAGAGCTCGTTTGCCGATAACCTCCGTTGTAAAATCCTGACTGACTACAACACCTTTGATGGCTCTTACATGCCACCCGTAACCACTGTTACTGATATTGAGCTCAAAATTACCATTATAAAGCTGCCCCAGTTGACGACGCTGTTCTTTATCCAGCCCATTCAACCAACTCATATAGGCTCGGGTAAAATGACCATCACGACGCTGCCTTTGTACATAGGCTAACCGTTCCTCTGAACTTAGTGGTGTACTTGCTTTTCTACGCATCAAATACACCAATTCAACCGTTTCATTGCGAATCGCCCGTTGTGACAGAAAGGTAAAAAATCCTGGCCACCATAGTGGTGGATTTTTGATAATTCCCTGCAAAGCAGGGCGGACCTTGTCATTCTCTGCAATCGCCAGCAAGATGGGATAAATGGTCTTGCTGAGCGTGTTGTCGATACTGAGCGCTTCACTCCAATTCTGCAAAGCCAGGGGAATATTTTTTCGCTGCCACCAATAACGTGCTGCATCAATATGTACGGGCCCATTGGCTGGCATTAGCCGGGTTGCCAGTGTCATCAGTCGGTCCGCTCGCTTTTCCTCTTTGTTCTGCAAAGCCAGGACCGCAAGTAACACCATAGCCCTGCCGTCACCGGGATTTAATTGCAGCAACCGCTGTAGCTGCTGCTGCGCCAGTTCGGGCCACTTTTCCATATTCCCTGTCGCTTGTACAAGCAGGGCACGACGATTGGCAGGATTCCATTGCAAAGCGCGCTCGGCGGCCGCCTGACGCGCCAGCTCATCAACTTTGGAAGTGTTGTCTGAGTCGACGGCCTGTTCCATCGTATAGTTGGAAAGCCCCATAGCGATAATCTTCCAGGCGAGGACAACGGCAATGCCCAACAGTCCCAAACGACGAACCAGTAAACCCAAACCCACACCAGAAATACTCATGTATTCTCCCCCTTACTGCACACGATAGAAAAACTCGGTTATTTGCAGACCATCTTTACCACGTTTCAACGTAAACTGTACATTACCCGAGTAATGATGGGCTACGTTGAAAACCCCGGTGCGAGCTGACACCTCAATATTCCCTTCACCGCGGAGGGAACCAACCGTTGTTCTTTTCCAGACAATCTGCGTTATCGTCAGTTTTCTGGACTGAGAATTGGCAAAAAATTTTCGATAATTCTGACGAATATTTTCTCGCCCCTGCGCTTTGTTGGTTTTGGCCATTTTGGCAAAAAGCTCCATAAACCGCTCCAGGTCAGCCTGCTCATAACTCTGTACAAACTGTTCAAGAAACCGGGCCAGGTCTTGTTGAGGTAACAGTGCGTTGTCAGTAGCCGACTTTTCCGGCGATGACTCAGGCGTTGGCTTTTCCTCAGTGAGAGCATGTACTTGGGTGGGGGACTGCACTTGGTAATTAAACTCGGATATTTTCAACCGCTTATCACTTGCAATAATCGTCAATGTCGCCGATCCAACAAGATGCTTTTTATTGGACGCCAACTGATCGGTTATAATCACTTCAAATTGGCCTGCTCCATACCAAACACCATCTGCACGCCTTTGCCATCGCATATCCTTGAAAAGCAACGTCCTTGACGCCGAGTTACGAAATAACCGGGCATAATCACGACGAATGTTGTCACGGCCCGATGCCTGTGCCGAGCGCGCATCTTTCGCAAACAAATCGGCAAATGCATCCAGATCACCTTCGTGATAGGTCTGCATCAAGTTTCCCAGGAGCAAGCCCAATGCAGCGACCGGTATACTCTTATTGTTGATTCCACCCTTGGCAACGGCTGCAAAAGATCTAGGATTTGCCTGCAATGGTATAACTGGCAATGAATCATTCGCTGAAGTACCGCCGTCGTTAAGATCGGCTGGAGTTGTTGAATCCGCTGCCACTTGCTTGGCTGTGGTGGCAGAAGTTGTCACTTCCCCGACAATCTTTTGCTCAGAGCCTGAGCGAACCTCAACAGGCTTGTTCTTTTCTGCTATCGAGGTAGATGCGCTATTGCTGGCAACCACGGGCTGAGATTTTCTTTCCTGCTTGGAGACAATCGATTTTCTCGTCGCAGTGCGACTGGATAACCCCCCCCTTTTCCGCTTTGGCGTGGTTTTCCCGCGGTTTGCTTTGGCGATAGAGATCGCTTCGCGCCGTGCTTTGATAATCCTGACAGAACGAGCCTTGATTTTTTCAGGCACAACAGCGTGAGCCGTGGGTTGACTGCGTTTCTTTACCGCAGAGGCTTTTTTCGCGGAATTCCGCTCAAGCTCCACTCTACCTGCAAGAATACTTGCTAACTCTTCCTTTGACAGATCCATTTTCTCGGCAAAAGGATTCTCTGTGCTCGCCAGTGGCAGCAGTGGATCTACGGGTGTGGAGCTCGGCTTTTCAACAAGCAGCTGTCCTGAGTTATTGGACGAGGATGCGTTCGAAAGCAGTGCCGGACCTTCAAAAATTTTGTAATAAAGACTCAACAACACGCCAGCCGTAATCAACAACCCGAATAACAGCAACATACCCGCGCGCAGATACCAGGGGCGTGTCTTCGGTAATGAAGTGTGCTGCAGCACAGCGTAGTCGTGTTGTGCAACAACCGGGCCTGGAACCTGATGGTGAAACCCGGCTTTGTTAAACTGACGTTTGCCTGTGGTGTCGGCCCTGTTGCGCTGCTGCAAAAGCTGCCGGTCATAATCACTGCGTTTGTTCGGTTTATTGAGGCTGTTGTAAGCCTCAATCACTCGAGGGGCATAACTCTCGTTCCACTCCCGATTACGGGCTTCCCGATCGGGATGAAAAATCCGAATCAATAATCGGTGGTGACGTTTGATCTCCTCCACGGCAGCGGTTGGCGGCAAACCAAGGTTTCGATAATAATCTGCACCATCAGCGAACAGTACCTGTTTGATATAAAAGAGAGCGGCCTGGGACAACTCCTGTCCCGATACCCCCAGATACTCTGCCGCCGCAAGAAGTGACTGTGAAAGCTCTTCTCCCCCTGAAGATTCCAAAAAATCTCCAAGATCTTCGGCTAAGGCACGCGATGGGTCAGACAACCCAGGATAATTCAACGGGGCACGATAATACGCCAAGGCTATGGCATACAGATCTTCTACCATAGAACCAATCGATTGCAACCCAGGGTCATCCAGCACACTCCTTATGTGATCGCTGCATATTAACTATCGTCACCTTGATCGCTACAATAATTGTACTAGGAGGCTGTCCGAAAATAGAGAACCTACTGCGGATAAGCGGACTTTGGTCCGATTTTCGTTAAATACAACAAGTATTCGCCTCAAATCATAGAAAAATCGGCATCAAATCCGCTTTCCCTCGCCACGGCTCCTATTCTCGGGCAGCCGCCTAGCGTCATTTTATCTTCATAACCGCGATTATGCGACAGTATTTGGTCAACATCCACCCATATGTCACACGTGACTCCTAGCGAAAAAGCCACAGAGTGGTTCTCTGCGGCTTTTGTTGGTGGGCCGTGGGCGACTCGAACGCCCGACCCGCTGATTAAGAGTCAGCTGCTCTACCAACTGAGCTAACGGCCCTGATACAACAAAAATGGGGTGAACGATGGGGCTCGAACCCACGACCGCCGGAACCACAATCCGGAGCTCTACCAACTGAGCTACGCTCACCATAAACCTAAAGTAACTATTCAGCGTATTCATCTTTTGTCCCATTACGGCATGTGTTCGTACTTGA
>ENA-ORDP01001456-ORDP01001456.1-marine-sediment-metagenome-genome-assembly--contig:-NODE-1456-length-12914-cov-10.250175_pt1 | contig 12914 bp, 7 predicted proteins | sample MGYA00248627_ERZ508539 | MGnify/ENA primary metagenome ERZ508539 (study PRJEB26208, sample SAMN05571518) | marine sediment metagenome | biome: deep sea; feature: Hydrothermal vent; material...
CCCGAGATACGCTTCGGTCTTGCCGCCGCCCGCGGGGAACCAGAGCAGGTCGGCGATGGCGTCGACGCGCTTGGTGCGGTCCGGATGCCCCGGATCGGTCAGCGCCGGGATGGAGAGCAGGATGAAGGCGAGCTGAAACGGTCGCCACGAACGGTTTTCGCGAATATCGATCTCGGCGAGTTCCACCTTTTCGCCCCGTCGACGTCTGAGGGCGTAGATGCTGCGCCCGTGCTGGATGGCCATCGCACGGTTGGCGAATCGGAAGGCATCGAGCGCCTTGTCGTTCTTGTCGAGCATGGAGATGCCCTCGCGCAGGCGCTGCAGGATATCGTCGCAGCGGTCCATGGTCTGGCCGGCGACAGCATCGTAGCCATCCACATCTTTTCCGATCCGGGCGCGTTGCTCGCCGATCCAGGCCTCGTAATCATCGGTCAGAATGGAAAGCGCGGCGATCAGGCCGGACCTCTCCATGTCGGCGAGCTCCCGCATGTCGAGGAGCCCCTCGTCCACCATGCGGCACAGGGCCGGACGGTCCTCCGGGTCGAGACCCGGCGTCTCGGTGATCGCCACTTCGTACTGCGGAAGAACGCGGGTTCGGACCGTGTGGGCTCGTTCCGGTTCGTTCTCCGCAGCCTCGGCATGGACGGAGACTCCATGACCGACGGCGAACTCCACGCGCCTCCGTAATATCATCTCGAGGGCCGCACGCTCCGGGTCCTGATCATCGTCCTCCAGCACCGGCCGACGCCGAAAGACAGCCTCGGTCTTCGGATGTCGGATAATCAACTCCGGCTGGAAGAGCCAGGCCTCGTCCTGATTCCGGTCGGGTTTGGGCTGATCGTTGACGAGGAATATGGTGACGAGCCGTTCGCCCGAGGCCAGAGGCGGCCGAACCGTGCCCTGGATCACGACCTTCGGGCATTCCGGGTCGGGCGCGACGGGCTCGATCTGACCGTCCTTCAAGGATAGCGATACCTTCCCGCCCGATGGGATGCGTTTCCATGCTCTGAGCGGCTTGCCGGCCTCTGTCGTCTGCTTCTCGCTCGTCGTGCGCACGTACCTGCCCCAGCGCACTTCGAGGTCCAGCGTCTCGGCGGCTCCGTCGACGCAGACGGTCAGACCGAGAGAGGATGGCACGACCGACTGGTTCTTGGACGCGTCGACCGCTTGGCTCTCATCGTCATCCGGATCGCTGACCCCCTTCGTCGAAGCGAATTCTTCGCCGGGGAGCCGCCGGCGTCCGCCCTTGTCCCTGCCGGAACCCACTTCTTCGAAAGGCCTGAGGTCGTCCGGCGTTTCGCCGTCGGCGACACCTTCATCCAGAGCCGCAGGACCTTGCAGCCCTTCGATGCATTCGTCCTCGTCCGCGGTTCGAGGGGCGAGCTTTCCGACCAGGTAGCGGTCGCGGACGCTCATGCCCACCACTTCCTCGAATGGCCCGTCGGCCGGACCGAGCAGGTCATCGACGACCGCCATCTGGAGGAGGTCACGAACGTAGGCGTGATCTTCTATCAGCGGGATAGATTCGAGATCGGACACGCCAGCGCCTTGCAGGAGGGAGATGGCCTTCGCCCATTCGATGCGCGTCGTCCACGTCGAGTCGTCTGGTTCCAGGTCGAGTTCGTTCAGGACTACGGGAATCTCCAGATCCGTCTCGGCGCCGAACAGGAAGGTGGCCGAGTCCAGACTCGTCCGTATTCGATATACTCGGCCAACGGCCACGACCAACCGCCGCCCCTCCCGCTCCTCGTGCAGAAAGACCAGGTTCCCCTCGAAGATGCCACGAGAGTTGGTCGAACTACCCGTCACCACGACTCCGTGGGAGAACCGTTCGACTCGCTCATCATCCACATGGACCAACCACGCGTTGGTCTTCGTCTGTTTCCCGTCCTTCTCGTTCGTTTCCCTATGCATCACGGGTCATTCTCTTCTCAGTAGATCACCGAATTTATCCTATCAACCAGCGTTTCGTTGAACTTTTGACACTTGCGGCCATAGTCCGGAGTGATAGCCCTTGGTTCATGATGAGTCTCCAAATCGCCTTCGTGAGCAATCTGGTTCCGCCTCTTGACGAAATTACTCAAGCGTTTGGTTATGTCATCTCTGGATGAATTGGGTCCCGTCCAACGATCGGCGACGCCTTGAAAGATGTCTTCGATGCCAATCATCTTGAATGCAGATACGATCTTGTCGGGCGCTTGATAAGACTCGAACTGCAACCGTCTTTCTCGAATGATGTCTGCCAACTCTTTCGGCCCATTTTTCGACCTGATAAGCCGAATTGAATTCTCCACATCATTTCTTTTCTTCAGAGGGGCGACATCGACGATCAGCTCTGCCAAATGATCAGGGACCAGTTGCTTCTCGTCAGCAAGGATTCTTGGTATCTTGTCGTAGAGCACTTGGTGCACATAGGCATCTAAGGCGCTCATTGATGCCACGACCATAGCCCGAGGCAACCACATGAGGTATTTGTTTTCAGCAGAAAGCTTCCCCTTGGTTCCCAATTTTTTCAGAGACCGCAATTCTCTGTACATCTTTCTGTAATGCGAGGTCGCCTCTACATTCTTTTGGAACTGATCGTATGGGGTCATTCGTCACCCCCTGTTTCAAACATAGAAGCCCGATATGTCGCTCCGCGTCGCTCACCGTGACGAACGACCTTTCCTTCGGCCATGAGTGCGTCGATGGCAGCCTTCAACCGATTCTCGGGTACACCTGTCGCGGCCAGAATGTCGCTCTTGGCGTGACAGCCGGTGTTCGCTTCCAGGAAGGTGAGGATGGCGTGGGCGTGGTTTTCGCCGCTGTGGTTCGAACGATTGCGGCTACGGTAGGAGGCTCGGGCTTCGGCGGCCATGGGAAGGTCGGTCGCGGTTTGGCCTGGAGCCGGATACGCTTGGCCTTGAAAGAGGGGCATTACTTTCTGCAATGCGGCGCTCTTTCGGCTGTCCCGTCTCGGCTTCGGCTTGGTGACCGACTTCTTGCCGTGGAGCCCCTGGCGAACCTCCTCCTCGAAGCGTTCCTTGTTCAACCTGGCCAACCTTCTCAAGACTTCCAGGCGCGCCTTCTCGGAGATGGTCCAACGCACGCGGTCGTTCTCTGGCAGAGAGACCACCTCGTGGAAGCTGTGTTCCAGGTCCAAGTCGTTCCAGCCGTAGGCCTCGGCTGCGGACACATCCATTTGGGCGTGCAGATCCCTAAGTTGTCGTATGTCGGCAGCGTCTTCGGACTCATCGTGCAATCTATTGTAGACGGACGTGAGGCCCTCGCCACGTTCTTTCTGTATGTTCATCCTGAGCCGATAGTATTCCTCTCCGCAACGTCTGCAATCATCCAGCTCAGCAGTTGGCGAGACGAAAGTTCTCAGGCCGTCACTGATGGAATACGACAAGTCTGATTTTAATGTCCCCGAAAAATGCCGGACCCACACAGCGTGGAAAATGCTCTGAAGAATGGCAAAATGGGCAGCATCATCAGTTGGGATGACGACAAGCTCTTTTGAATACACCCATCCCGTCGGCAGAAAAGCGAAAGGCAAATGTTTAGAGACGAATGAACAGACTAAGACGCGGTCCAAAGGGCGAAGTGCTTTATAAAGTCGTGTACGCTTATCCCAGTGTTTCCAGTAACATTTCTCGTGGATCTGTCTTGTGAGAACATCTCTCTTCGGTTTCACTAGCTCCCGAACACGAGCAATTGCTAGCGGATACTGCTGTGCTTCCTCTTCTGTCTTGTCCTCGAAATCAATTACATATCGCGGAGGGGTGAAATCCGTGGTGCTGTTTAGCTCTTTCCCGTTGATGTAGGGCCGAAGTACATCACGGTAACGACTGTCCGTTGTGATCCAAGAGCGATAGGTATCCTTGTCAATAACGAAGCCGATACCGAGTAGGCCCGTTCCTCCCGATGCTCTTTGAAAAATGGATTTGAGACGCTTTGGCTTGACCACAACACCGAACGATTCGGTCAATTGCGGTGAAATCGTCTTCACGTATAGGCTGTCAAGAATTCGGGTGCCCTCCCAGTGTGACTTAGCTATATGGACCACCGACACGTGGACATTGGCAGACCCTGGCCAGACTACGAGTGTCGTGGCGTTGTAGATCGTCCCGCCGCGATCCGCCAATACATCAAGACCCACTTCTCGCGTATCTGCCTGTGATATTGTGTTAGTGGCGAGAAGGCCAAACGTTCCGTCAGATCTAAGCAGATTCCATGCTCGCCTGAAGAAATAGGCGCAGAGGTCGGCAGATCCTTTGGAGCGGTCAAAGACTAACTTAAGCGCCTTATTGTATACGTCACCAAGAACATGACAGATTCTCTTTCCGCCCAAAAAGGGGGGGTTGCTGACAAAAGCGGCGAACCCAGAATCCCCTCGCGAGAACACTTCTGGGAATTCCAGTGCCCAATGGAACGGCCTGCGGTTTTGTCTCCCCGCAGGAAGGTCCACCGAAAGCGTTTTGTGTGCCTCTCGTTGGAGTTCTCTTCTCGCATCCCCATTGCCATTGAAGAGTCTATCCGCTTTGATCGCAAGAAAATCCGCTACGGCCTCCAGAACTTTCCCGTTCCCGTTCGACTGGAGCGCCTCCCCGATGAACGCATCCGCGACCAGCGACGGGCCTTCGAGAACCTTGCGGGATTCCTCGTTGAGGTATGCCATAGCTTCGACATCCCTGATGTCCCGGATAGGGACCTCCCGTAGCCGCTTGCGCAGTTCGATGGCTCGCCTGACCGCCGCCTCGATGCTCTGGCCGAATAGCCGTTGCTGATAGGGGCCGTCGTCCGGATTCATCTTCAGCTTCGTAAGCTGTTCCAGTCGATGGATGCCGAGCAGACTGTCTCCGCAACGCAAGTTGTGGTCGAGGAAACCGAAGGGTCGGCCTTTGGCCAGGGTCACGAGCCAGATCGAGAGTTTGGCGAGTTCCACAGCCAAGGGGTTCAGGTCCACGCCATAGAGGCACCGCTCGGCGACTAGGCGTTTGGCGATGAGCAGCCGATCGTCGAGACTCTTCGGAAGCGGTTCCTCGTCCTCTACGCTGTCGCGGACGATGCCATCGATCGTGATGACGCGGTCCGCATCCTCCTCTCGCGCCCAGGCTTCGACAAGGCGTTCGGCCAAGTAGCGGCAGACCTGCACCAGGAAAGCCCCCGATCCCATGGCCGGGTCGCAAACCTTCAGGTCGAGCAACTCGGCTGGAGGTCTGAGCTTCCATCCCTCTCGAGGCTTCCCATCGGCCGGGCCGATGTAGACGATCGGCTCCAGCGCCTTCTCCACGATGCTCTCCGTGAGCGAGCGCGGCGTGTAATGGGTTCCCGTCTCGCGCCGGTCGGCACCATGCGTGACGGCGAACGACCCGGCCTGGTAGACGAGTCGAGCGCCCCAGCTGTCCGTGCGGATGAGTTCGGCGAACGGGAGGAGGCGACGGGCGAGCGTCTCGTCGCCACCGCAGTCTCGGATCAGCTCGATCAGGGCTGCGTCATCGCCGCCGCGCCTCAGCGAGTTTTCGATGGCCGTCGCCGAACGCCCCGTGATGTCGGCCAGATGCTTCGCGGCCGCCTTCACTCCCAGGGCATGGAGAGATTCCAGTTCGGCCAAGCCGATGGTCGGATGCGGGACCTTCTGCGATCCGATGAGGCCCACGGTGACTTCGGGCAGCTTCGCCACGGTGTATTCGAGCAGACCCTCATAGACATGACCGATCTGCTCCACATCGAGAGCGCGGTAGGACAGGAGATGCGCCCCGCCGCGTTGTTCGAGCACCTGGAGAGCGGTCAGGAGCAGGAGCACCGTGTGGTTGTCGATGGGCAGCGGAAACGCAGGCTCCTCGCGCCAAGATGTCTCTTTGGCCCGTCCTTCGAGGAAGGGGAATCGGTCGAGATCGAACAACGATCCACCCAGGGCGGGCATTCGCAGCATTTCGTGCTCGACGCCGCCGTAGACCGCTCTGAAGACGGCCAGCATGCGCGACCACGCGTCGTGTCGGCGCTCCAAGACTTCGGGACCATGTTGCGATTCATCCTCGCGCAATCCCGCGCGGAGAGTCGAGATGGCATAGTGCTGATCGTAGACCGGATCGCCGAGCAAGAGGAGCCCGCGCTCCTCGGCGCAGAGGATGAAGACCAGGCGCATCATGACGGTGAGCCCGGCTTCGTAGAGTTCGGCCGGGCGCACATCCTTCAACAGCTCGCCGTTGCGATCCTGGTCGGCGCGCCCCAGGGCCTGGATCAGCACCTCGACGGCCCGTCGGACCTGCTCGCCCAGCGTGTCCGTGACTTTCTCTTGAAAGGCGATGGAGCGTTCCAGGAGCTGGTCCAGGGTCTCATCGGACGGGCCGAAGCACCGGCGCACGCCCAGTAGCGACACGAAGGCTTTCAGCGTCACGGGTTCCAGCCACCAGAGGCGTGCGAACCACGATGCATAGCCGGAAGTGCTGCCGATCGGCGCATTGACCAGCATCCACTCTTCTCCGTTGGTCACCAGACCGATCCGGACTTCGCTGACGCGGCAGAGCAGCGTCATCCGCTCGACGGGCGATGCCGACCAGCGCTCGCCACGCAGCGGCTTCTCCAGGTCGGTCTTCGGCGGGTGGATGGCGATGAGCAGGCGCGTGTCGCCGGTATCGGCGCGCACCGCGAAGTCGGGAGCGGTCTCCACTCCGTGTCCGGGCGCACGATAGACGATCCTTCCATCGAGGCGTTCCCGGGGAACCAGGACCGCGTCTTCATATTCGAGGGTCTCCCGGATGACCATGCGCGTCCAGACGTCGTGCAGATCGGCGAGTTCCGGATCATCCTCGTCCACGGCATCGCGCCACTCGTCATAGGCGGCGCGCAGTCGCTGACGACGAGGCGTCTCGATCTTCTCCAACCCTTGGGGGAAGACCTCTTCCAGAACGACCGGGACCAGAAAAGGACCCGAGCGATCGATGAGATTGAGCCATTCGACCTGTTCGGAGATTCGCGCCATGGGTCACCGGCCCTCCGGAAAATCTTCGGGGACGAGGAACTCCACAGCCACTGGGAAGGTGCGTTCGACGGGGTCAGCGTAACGCCGCCGGATGGTGGCGATCTCCTTTTCACGTTCTTCGGGAATGCGTTCGAGACGGGCTTGCAATGCTTCGACATCGCGTCTGAGTTGTTCGCGCTGGTCGGTGGGCCATAGCTGGAGCTGGACATGCGGTTCGGAGTCATCCAACTCTTTTCTTATCATGGAGGCGAGGTCTTCGAGTACCTGAGATAGATCGGATTCCTCCGCCTTTCGGCGACGGTCGAGGGTATTGGCCAGGAATTCCAGACGTTCGCGCGAGCGGGCGTTCACGGCCTTGAGAATGGATGATTCCTGTCGTTCGAAACGTTTTCGGAGGATGTCGAAAGTCTTCGGGTCCGGATCGGTCGGCGTGCTCGCGTTCAACAATTCATCCAGCCTGCCCAGAACACGGATGCGGGCGAAACCGTTCGCTTTCAGCTCGCCGCCCGCCATCGTCAATTCCTCATGCAGCCTGTGATGGCCGCTGCCCGTGATGACGAGGCGCGACCACACGATCACGATCGGCTCTGTCGAAATCCCTATCGGCAACGAACGCACCGCCACGCGTTCGAGCTTCTTGCGGTCCTCATGCGCCCAGACCTCTGCTCGCAACAGACGCAGCGACATCTGCACGAGACGATGGTGGAGGTGGGCCAGTACGATATCATCACGGCCTTGAGCCACCGCATGATCGAATGTGATCGGACGACGTATCCCCGTATGAGGATGCTCCAGACCATGCGTCGCTTGCACCCAGGTTCCTGCGAGCAGCGGAACCGCGAATGCTTGGGCGTCCGGTGCACCCGGAAGGTCGACCGATTCGAGCGGCGGCTTCCCTGCGATATCCAGGGCGACGGAGACCGCTCGGGCGACGCGATCCGGGGTCAGACAGAATCCGTCGCGGGCTTCGAGAAGCCGTTCATGAAGACGAGCGATACGTTCCTGCAACCGGCGTTCGGCCGCGATGAATCGGCGCGCTTTGGACGCCTTGGCTTCGGCGTCGCTCGTATCCATTTCGATCCGTCTACCTAGCATCGCTTCTTCGATCTGCTGTGCGATGACGGGCCCGACGCACCCGAGGTCCTGGCGGATATTGTCGACCTTGCGAACAGCGCGCATGAGGAATTCATGATCGCCATCCAGGTCGCCGGGCTTGGCGCCTGGTGCAGGCGCGCCAGCCTCGATCCCCTTGCCCACGGGGTGCCAGATGAAGACGGTCTTCTCCCTCTGGCCGTGGCGATCTATGCGACCGTTGCGCTGCTCCATCACATTGGGGTTCCACGGTATCTCGATGTGAATCAGGTAGTTGCAATGATTTTGCAGGTCGATCCCTTCGGAAGCCGCATCGGTGGCGAGTAGAATACGGATGGGAGAGACGCTCGGATGGGCCTGGAAAGCAGCCTTGATCTTCTCGCGTTCGTCCTGGTCCATCCCTCCGTGGAGCGCCATCAGCCGCTCGCCTCCCCAGCCCTTGGAAGAAAGCAGCTCCAGCAGCCAAGAATGAGTGGCGCGATACTCGGTGAACAGGAGGACCCGCTTGTCGTTCCATTCGCCGTCCGTCTCGAGGTGGGCTTCGAGCCAGGAGAAGATGGCTTCCGCTTTCGAATCGGCTCGGTTCTTGGCACCATCCGCCCATGAGGCGAGTCTCTCGAGCATCGCCCGCTCGTCGTCCGTCAGCGGAGCCGATAGTTCGGTCGCGGCTTCGATGGCTTCCGCCTGGGCTTCCTCTACCAGCGAGTCGTCGGCGTAGTCCTCCTCCGTGCGAAGGATCGCCTTTCGTAGGATTCGCTCTTTGAAAGTCCGCTTTCCTGGCCCGGGTCCTCCGCGTGCGAGCGTCTGGCGGTGTTTGGCCAGCGTCAGAGCGAACGCCATCGGCGAGGAAAACAGGCGCTTCTTGAGAAGCTTGTGGATGAAATCGGTCCCGAATGCGGCGGATGTGCCCGCTACCGTCTTCGCACGACTCTCGGTGTAATTCTTCAGAAGGTGATGCAGCTCTCGCTCTTCCGGCGTGTAGTCGACCTCCAGAGGCAGCAGCTCGCGCTTCGGGTAGATCGGATCGCCGTTCTCGTCCACGAGGTCCGTCTTCAACCGCCGGACCATCACTCGATGCAACTGCTTCTCGTCCGGCATGACTCCGCGAGCGAACCGCTGATCATCGAGCAGTTCGAGCAGCGAGGTGAAGGACTCCTGATAGCCGTTGTGCGGCGTGGCGGTCAGGAAGAGCCTATGTTCGAAGTGCGGAGCGAGCGTTCTGATCAAACGAGTGCGCTGACTCGGCATCGCGTATCGGCTCGCGGCCGACGGTGCGACATTGTGGGCTTCATCGACGACCAGGATGTCGAACTTGCGAGGATAGGTGACATGCGGCGGCAAGGCGTCCTTGATGAGTCGCAGACCCTCGCCGCTCTTCATCCAGGCCACGGAAGCGATCAGATGCGGAAAACTGGTCCACGGATTCGCATGGATGCCGCGCTCCCGTTGAAGGCGTTTCACGTAGTCGGTGTCCACGATTCTGAATTCGAGGCCGAACTTCTCATGCATCTCGGTCCGCCATTTCACTTGAAGCGAAGCCGGACAGACGACGAGTACGGTACGGGCGCGATGCCGTACCAGCAGTTCCTGAATTACGAGCCCGGCCTCGATGGTCTTGCCGAGTCCCACGTCGTCGGCGATGAGCAGGTTCGCGCGAGCCATATCGATAGCGCGGACGAGAGGATCGAGTTGGAAGTCCTGTATCTCGATGCCGCTCCGGAATGGCGCTTGGAGCAGAGAACGGTCGGCGTCGGTTGCCGCCCCCCAGCGGATGGCATCGAGAAAGGCTTCGAGCCGTTCGCACGAGTCCCAACCTTCGATACCGGGCAGGCCCGCCGTTTCGATGATTCGAGCGCCGGGTTCGAGTTCCCACACGGCCACCAAGGATTCATTGAGCGCGTCCTCGTCGAGGGAGATGAGCGCGACGAGGTGCTGGGAGTCGGAACCGTTCGCTCGGGCCAATCTGGAAGACTCGATGTCGGTAACGACCCATTGTCTTCGACGGGCCTCGACGAGTTGGCCTGGTTCCGGGATGGCGATGGTCATCTGCGCCTTCCTCCGCTGCGACATGCCTCCGCTATTCGCGCGACTACTCGCGATGCCGGCGGCGAGCAGTCATGTTCCCACACGCGGATCACCTTCCATCCCGCTTCCCGCAAGCGTCTCGACTGCCGTTTGTCACGTTCCTTGTTCTCCGCGAGTTTCGGTAGCCAGTAGTCCTGGTTCGATTTCGGGAATGTCGCATGCTTCGGACACCCGTGCCAGAAACATCCATCGACGAACACAGCGACTTTCTGGCCAAGGAAGACGATATCGACCGTGACGCCTTCGATGCGACGATGCAATCGGAACCGCAGCCCTTCCGCGTGGAGCGCAGAACGGAGCGCACGTTCCGCTTCCGAATCCTTGTTCTTCACACGACTCATGATCTCGGAACGCGTCAAAGGCTTTCGGCCCTTCCTATTCGTCTTCCTCTTGTCGGTAGCGTTTCTGCTCAATTCGGTCATCTGTTTCGCATCGCTATCGAGTGCGGCGAGCCTTTCCTGTCGAGTTCATCGGCTTCACTGCCTTCTCGTCGATGTGTCGAACGATGCTCTTCGCAATGGCTCGTCCCAGATCGACGGGTACGGAATTTCCTATCAAGCGGCCAACGAGCTTGAAATGAACCTCTTCGCGAGGCGGGATGAGCTTGTAGCTTTTCGGAAAACTCTGGAGTATGGCGGCCTCGCGTAACGAGATGGCCCTGTCCTGCTCCGGGTGACCGAAGCGTCCGTTGCCGAAACCGAAGCATTGAGTCGTAATCGTCGGTGCGGGCTTCTCCCATTCCATGCGCCCATAGACGCTTGGGTAGGTTCGCCCCGAATCGACCCTGTGGCAATCCGCCACCAGATGACGCGGCCAGTCTCGCCATGTGCCGCCAGACTTGGAAGCCCGCATGCGTGCCATATTCTTGTCGGAGAGCGTCGCGGCGATGTGCAACTTGTCCTTCGGGTCCGATTCGCCAGCTCCGATGGGCCGCAATCGCCCGATGGCCTGTCCGACGGTCTTGTATCTCTTTTCGTCTCTAAGAGGTTCGATCAGGTTTATCGGACCGTGCAAAGACGCGAGCAACACCATCCGCTTGCGCGATTGCGGTACGCCATAGGCCGCGCAGTCCACTACGTCATGCCATACTTCGTAACCCAGGTGCTTCAAGGCCACCACGAAATCACCGAAAACCCGATGACGCTTTATGGCGGGGACGTTTTCCATGGTCATGATGTCAGGCATGACTCCTGCAGCTATCCGCTCGAATTCATACAGCAATCCCCACTTGTGGTCGGCCCTGGTATCGTAGCGCTGGCTATAGGTCGAAAACGGCTGACAGGGGGCGCATCCAGCCAAGACCCGTATCGTCCTCGGCGTGAAAAGCTCCGCTATTTCCGATGCTTCCATATCGGAAATGTCCCGCTGGATGAAAGTGGCATCATTGTTAGCAGAATAAGGATGGCGGCAAGCAGGGTCGAGGTCTATGCCCGCATTCACGCGAAGCCCTTCCCGGGAGAAGCCATAAGTCAGACCTCCAGCGCCACAGAAGAGGTCGACACAAGACACATCGGTACGGGCACTACTCTCCGTTCCGTTTCTGCTCCTCGCGTATGATGCCAGCGGCATCATAGGGCCCTCGCCGGACCCACGAGTTCTATTCATCCGGTGGAATCGACGATCAGCCATCAATCGTCTCCATTGTTTTTGGTATCGTCACGCGTATTCTCCAGCCACCGGTCGATGGCCTCTTTTCTGAATCGCCAATGACGACCGACTTTCTAGGACGGAACTTTGCCTTCACGAACGAGTTTATAGAGGGTCGACTTCGGAATCTTCAGGTAGTCGGCCAATTCTTCGATGGTGAGTACATCATCTGGTTTCTCATCCATCAGAAGCGCCTCTCTGGCTGCGCAATCAAGCACCGCGTGAAAAGTATCATAATCAGCATATAGTTTACAGTTACTGACAGTTGATGTCAGGCGATTTCCCGTGTGCAGAGTTGGAAACTCACATGGGAATCCCGCTCCAGAGTCCATGCTTCAGTTCTTTGAGTCCTCCTCCTTGAAACCGTGGGCCGCTCGCATATCTCTCTGTGCCATGAGACATCTTCCCCCGGGTAAATTACTGTAGAGGGTTAGGAAGGAGGTTACCGATGGTAGAGCCAGTGAAAGAGATGGATGGTGTGGAGCCGGGAGAGGGAGGGCCTCCGGAGGGGGCTGGAATCCCCTTCTCTGGCGCGGGCACCTCGGCCCCGAACCTGCCGATCCGGAGGTAGCGGAGAGAGCGAGCCGGCGCAAGTTCACGGCCCAGTATAAGCTCGGCCTCCTCAAGGAAGCCGATCGTTGTGAGGTGGGAGAGATCGGCAGCCCTGCTGCGCCGTGAGGGGCTGTACTCCTCGCACCTGAGCACCTGGAAGCGGCCAGCGCGAGGGGGCGCTCTGAAGGCCCTGGGGCCGCGTAAGCGCGGACGCAAGGCCAAGGGGCGCGATGCCCAGACGCAACGCCTGGAGAGGAGGTTGTCGAACAACACTAATTTCGATAACCCGGTGTCTCATTTTCATTGACACATTCCGGTAGGTTCCCCTCTGCGGCGCCCCGCGCAGGTGTGGGTTTGTCCACAAGATCCCACAGACCGCTGTGAGCTTGTCCACAAGAGGGTGTGCGCCGATGCGGGGAAGCCGCTTCAGGGCGCTGAATATCCGACGGTTTCCAATTCGGGCACAAGGTTTGCAATGCAATCGGTCCAGAGGCCTGCACGCGAGCGTTCGAACGCCGAGTCACGGAACGGGAAAAGGGTGCGCGATGGAATCGAAAGTTCTGGGTCGGAT
>ENA-ORDP01001457-ORDP01001457.1-marine-sediment-metagenome-genome-assembly--contig:-NODE-1457-length-12911-cov-3.786170_pt1 | contig 12911 bp, 11 predicted proteins | sample MGYA00248627_ERZ508539 | MGnify/ENA primary metagenome ERZ508539 (study PRJEB26208, sample SAMN05571518) | marine sediment metagenome | biome: deep sea; feature: Hydrothermal vent; material...
AACCCCCGACCTTTTCATTACGAGTGAACTGCTCTACCGACTGAGCTACTCCGGCAATATACTTTATGGCGATGTCTTTTTTGGCGACATATTCTGGTGGGTCTTACACTAACGGGATTATACTAAATTGAGAGAGAATATGTGCCTCGATTTTGGCGTGTCGATTCACTCAGACCGGCGTACACGGATAATGACATCCACCGCTTCGGCCTGCGTGCCTTCCGGTAGCGGCGGCAAATCAGCCAAACTCATCACATCCGAATCAACATCGATCAGTTCCGCTGAGTCCACATTGTAAAAATGATGGTGCTCCGTCGTATTTGAGTCATAAAACACCTTGCTGGGATCAACGATCACCGCCCTGATCAGGCCCTTACTCGCAAATAGGCCCAGCGTGTTATACACCGTCGCTTTGGAAACAACGGGGCCGTCGGTATTCACGATCGCCAGAACCTGCTCCGCCGACACATGCTGTGGTTTGGCGAACAAAATTTGCGCGATTTTAACCCGCTGCTGCGTCGGCGTCACACCGGCACCCCTAAGACGCCCGATAACATCAACTCGATTCTGGCCAGACTCAGTATTCATATTGCTCAGTATAGACGACGATTTTAGACAAAGTCTAGAAATTCACCGATCGTTCTGAATTAATTAACCTGAACTCGAGATAAGAAACTTTTGTCATTCCGGCATGATTTTCACCCTGCGGGCCACAAGTGAGCCGGAATGACGGTATTTTTTAAATTTGGGATAGCTAATCAATATAGATTGCCTTATCCCGAGTTCAGGTTAATTAGCCTCTTTCGCAGCCATAATCGGCCGGATCCAGAAACGGCTCATGCCCGAGAACCAAGTCAGTCACCAACCTGGCGGATGCGGGGGCCAACACCACCCCATTCCGAAAATGACCGGTATTCAGGAAAAGACCCTCAACGCCCGGAACATTACATATATATGGTATACCCGCCGGACTCTCCGGACGCAGACCAGACCAGTGATGCTCAATCTCCGCCCTGGCAAGACAGGGAAAGAGTCCCTCTGCAAATTGTCGCAACTCAGTTAGCGCGTCGTCACTGGTGGATTTGTCAAAACCCACATCCTCCAGCGTGCTACCCGCCAGGATCCGGCCATCCCGACGCGGGATCACATAATGCCCGTCAGACAGGGTAATTCGATTAATCCGCCCCGGCTGGGTGCGGTACAGGATCATCTGCCCCTTCATCGGTTTGATCGGCAGCTCGATATTGAGGTGGGCAAGTAAGTGCGCACTCCAGGCGCCCGCACACACTACCACCACATCCGCTTCGTAATCAGCTTCCTCGGTTTTGACCCCCGTCACCCTGTGACTCGTACTGGCGCCCGCATCAGAGACCAATAAATCAGTCACCGCGCACTGCGCAACCAGTTGAATCCCTCTTTTCAGGCAACTCGTCTGTAGGCTTTTGACCAATCTTGGGTTTCTAACCTGGGCCACCTCGGGAAAAAGCAGCCCCTGGGCATAACCGGGAGCCAGTTCTAGCTCTTGTTCATGCAGGGCACGTTCATCCAGCCGCTCACAGGCCATTCCATACTGACGGGCCCAGTCGGTTGCCCTGGAGATCAGGCTTGAGGGACCTGCCTTTTGGCAAGACTCACTATCCAACATCAACAAACCACTCTGGATCCACTGGGGATCCATCCCGCCCTCATCAATCAGCTCGGCAACCAGTTGCGGGTACTGCCGTTGGCTCCAACGGGCTAATGCGTTCACGGAGTCCGCATAATTCCAGGGATACAGGGGAGAAAGGATTCCACCCCCCGCCCACGAGGATTCACCGCCCATCTTTCCCCGTTCAAGCAAAGTGACGGACATCCCGGCCTTCGACAGCTCTCTCGCCGTCAGCATCCCGAGCAAGCCCCCACCTACAACGACTGCTTTCATTCTTTCCCCCGATTACCCTCTGCCGACAAATAAATGTTGCCGACCCCCATTATCCTATGGATGTGAAGCAATTCACACTATTGATAAATCAATAAGTTAGACTTTTGGTTCAGCACCATTTGTCCTCACAAAACGACGTTTTATCGAAAGATAGGTGATCATGGCTAATATCTCCTCTATAACTGCCTATATGAATACTATGAACAACGTAAAGGGCATAACCCTGATTGAATTAATGGTGACCCTGGGCGTCATCTCGGTACTCCTCGCGATCGGCGTACCGAGTATGCAGGGCACCTCTCAGAACAGCCGGCTCGACTCGGCCATTAGCTCGCTTTCAGGCGATTTTGCCTTTGCCAGGAGTGAGGCAGCGAACCGAAACGTGCGCGTCATTGTTAACTCTACGAACGGCACCGACTGGTCTGGTGGCTGGGTCATTTCGACAGTCCCCACCGTCGGTGCACCCGTTGTTTTACGCAACGGCCCAGCGCTGGCAAATAACATACTGCTTACAGGTAGTGTTACATCATTCGACTATATCAGCGATGGCAGCGCAATAAACAGCGATGGCAGCGCAATAGTAGGTGGCCCACTTACCTTTAAGACTTGTAAAAATGGTGATGCAACGTCCCATGGCAGAGAAATTCGGGTCGTTGCCACGGGTAGAACCAAACTCGTTAAAAAACAGGGTTGTCCTTGATATCCCTTTGGTATGAAGCAATGAAAATGAAAACGCTAAAAATGCATACAGGCTTTACCTTACTGGAGGTCATGATCGCCCTGGTTATTTTTTCTATCGGGCTGCTCGGTCTGGCGGGGCTCCAGTCCGCAGGGATCCGTAACAACCAGATCTCTTATGCGCGCACCATCGCCCAACAGCTTGCCTACGATATGTCGGATCGTATCCGCAATAACCCCAGCGTGAACTATTCCGGTGTTACAGGCGCTTCTGCTAACTGTAATACTGCCTCCTGTAACAGCACCACAATGGCCGCCCTTGATGTCTTTGAGTGGAATGCCGCGATTACCGCAGCAGGCGGCCCGCTCAAAAATGCAGCCGGTTTTATCGCGGCTACGGCGACAGGTTTTACCATTTCGATCGGTTGGGATGAAAACTCAGTAGGGGGGGGGGTAGCAACTGCCTGCAATCCACCTGCACCTGCTGGCTTCGTTTGTGTCTCTGTTCAGATCGCACCGTGAAATACGACTGAATTTATTACGTAGGTAACTGAACATTATATGTTAAATAATCACATCAAAACCCGAGGCATTACCCTGATCGAGCTCATGATCGCCATGGTCATCAGCCTGGTGCTCTTGCTGGGTGTCGGCAGCATTTATTTCAACAGCAAACGCACCTACCTGGTTCAGGAAGAATTCGCCCACATGCAGGAGAGCGCACGCATGGCGATGCGTTTCATGATCGAAGATATCCGCATGGCGGGATATATGGGTTGCGCCTGGAATAACAATCTCGATTATGGCAGTTTCCTGGCGAGCGCTGGTAGTACGGCGGACAATGCGGCCATGGAAAATTTTCCGGTGGGTCTGGAGGGTCTGGAAGCCAGTGCGTCCGGTCCAGGCACGACGGTGGATCTGTCCGGGACACCGACGGCGGGGTGGAACGTTGCCGTACCCGGCTTTATTACCAACGTACCTTTGCCGGGTTCCGACATCATGATTGTGCGGCATGCCGACGGCAATGGCGCCAAACAGGTTATCAATAACACCAAGGATAACCTGTGGCTTGCTGGCGCCACCGGGCTAACAACAACAAGTGGCAATACTTGCCACGGTGCGACGGGGATCTGCGAGGGGGACCTTCTGCTCGTCACCGACTGTCTGAAATCCCGGCTCTTTCAGGTTACCACTGGCATGACACCTGATTCAGGCGGCGTCAAGATAAGTCATGCTGGTACTAGTACACCGGGACCGGGCAACAGTGTAACGGACTGGAGCACGGCTTCAGGGAACTTTGAATTTGAAGTAGGTGATAGCGCTCTATTCCGTGCCGTTGCTTATGCCTATTATGTTGCGAACAATACATCCACCCCCCCCGTACCCAGCCTGTTTAGACAAGAACTCAGGCCCGGTTCCGCCCCGGAAGAGCTCATCGAAGGGGTGGAGAACATGCAAATTCTCTATGGCATCGATACCAATAAAACGGCTGCCACCCAAACAGGCGATGGCATTGCGAACCAGTACGCGACCGCCGACCTGGTTACTACCAGCACCGACAACGTCGTCAGCGCCCGAATCAGTCTCCTGCTCGCCACCAGTAATGCTGTCAGCACCAAAACCAGCGCCGCCGCCGTTTCAAAAAACTTCATCCTGTCCGGTATGACCGCCGCGACCGGCACCACGATCAAATCACCTGCCGATCGTCGCATCCGCAAGGTCTTCACCACCACCGTAAAAATTCGTAACAAAGGCATACAACCACCATGAGCGTCCCCTATTTACATAAACAAACCGGAAGTGCCCTGATTGTGTCACTCACGATCCTGCTCGTCCTGACAATATTAGGGGTATCCGCCATGCGCACCACCTCGCTGGAAGATAAAATGGCCGGTAACGCCCGTGACTCACAAACCGCCTTTGAAGCCGCCGAGTTTGCACTGCGCCAGGCCGAACAAGATCTAAAAACCGATGTTGTCGTCAAAGCTAGTTTTGGGCCTACCGGTGGCACGGGTGCCTATTTTACTTCCCCCGGTGTGGGCCCTGAGGCCTGGACCGTCGAAGCAAACTGGGCGACCATTGCCACTCCCCCTGGCACAGTCTACACCGGTAACGTCGCTAGCCCACCGCTCATTATGATTCAACAAGTCGATGCCAACATTCCAGCCTACCCAGCCCCTGGAATAGGCAACAATTATAATTATTATGATTTTATCGGACTTGACGTATATCAAATAACGGTACGAGGTGTTGGCATCAGCCCAAACTCCCGCGCCATGTTGCAAAGCTATTACCGAGAATAATGTATCCACGTATGCCATATCCCCATGGCAGGAGTTACCAAGATGAACAAATTTAATCAATTCATAAAACACACGTCCTTGATGATCGTGGTCTGTCTGTCCAGCATTAGCGCACCGCTAAGTGCAGCACCTGGAATCATCGAAAACTCACCGCTTTTTTTGGCCAACAGTGTTGAGCCAAATATATTTTTCATGGTGGATGACTCGGGCAGTATGGACGTCGAGTTTATGACCCCGGAGACGACTATCCCAGGCTTCGGTGGCGTTATGCGGCTCGGTGGTGGCACAGACACCTGGGATCCTGGTGTTTACCTTTACCTGTTTGGTGAAGGCACCGGTAACCCACAGACCTACAACAGTTGGGATAGCAATGGAAATGTGCGAAACACCTATGACAATGAGTACATCCTGTGGACCCAGGCAAGAATCGATGCCATCTATACGGGCGTACAAACTGCGCAACAAATGGGTGTTTGGCGTGGCCGTAACGGCGACTATAACAAACTTTATTATGATCCCACCCGTGAATACTCACCCTGGACCGGTCAGAACAATACGGGTAATACCTATCCAGATTATAAAAACAAAACAACCTACCCGACACCACAGACGGTGGTACCGGTTGACCCTTACTTTGCAAGTGGCGGCGCAAGCTATGACTTGATTGCCCACCAGAAGGTATCGATAGCACGAATCGATGGCAGCAACGATACCATGATCCATTATCCCGCCGTTTATTGGGTCTGGGAGGACACCGATGGCGATACCCTGGTAGATGGTAATATTCTTCAAGACAATCACACCCGGGTGGTTATCCAGTCCTCTAACACACAATGTGCCGGCGGCCTCGCCGCGACCAAAACAACCCAACTGACTGGCTGTATGTTACGTGCCTACGATGATGAGATCCGTAACTTCACCAACTGGTTTGTCTATCATCGTAAACGTGATTATGTCGCCAAGTTCGCGATATCGGATGTTATTAATTCGGCTAAAAATGTGCGCATAGGTATGGCCACGATCAATAATGGCAATAATGTCGACATTCCCTTGGCCAGCATGAACACTGACCCTTACAGTGGCAACAAACAGAGCCTGTTACAAACGTTGTCCACGATGAATGCATTGGGTGGAACTCCCCTTCGCCAGGCTTTACAAAGATCCGGCAATTATTTTGAATGTAAAAATGAGACGCCTTTTGGCAACCCCGGTTCATGTGCCATACAAACCACACCAGGAAGTGCCCCCCCCGGCGCCTGTCAGCAAAACTTTACCATCATGCTCTCAGATGGTGAACGCAATGATACCATGCTTGCATCAAACCCTGCGGTCGGCAATTCCGATACCAAGGTCACCACCTTTAGTGGCTTCGAACCCTATGCGGACGCCCCTACCGAGACACTCGCGGATATTGCGATGCATTATTATGCAAGAGACTTAGCGCCCGGTCTCGCGGATAATGTGCCGATAACCTGCGGTGTCGATGAAAATGCGGCCCAGCACATGGTCACCTTTGCGGTTGGCTTTGGTGTATCTGGTAACGTCGACCTTAGTACCCTGCCCGCCCATCCACGGCTAGGTATCCCGACGCCCTGTAGCGTTACAACCGGTGTTGATTTCCCATGGTCAACCGGGGGAACCATTAACACGGGTGCTGAACTAATCGATGACCTGGTTCATGCCGCCTACAATGGACGCGGTGAGTACATCGCCGCACAGAATGCTCAGAGCTTGTCCGATTCGCTTAACAGCACCCTTCGCAGCATTGCCAGCCGAACCGGTGCGGCCTCAGCGGTGGCGCTGAATGCCAGCAGCCTGAGTTCAAATTCAAAGGCCTACTTTGCCCGATTTAATTCGGCTACCTGGGAAGGTGAGCTCTCTGCTTTTCCGATCGATGTCAATGGTGTAATCAGTCCCACTGCCGACTGGGACGCGCATACCCTGCTCGAAGCCAAATTAGCGACCGATCGTGCCATCGTCACCTTTGATCCTGCCTCTACAACCTTTGGCGGAATCCCTTTTCGGACTTTGGCCAGCCTGACCACCGCACAACAGAATGATCTGACCACGACCACTGCGGGTAGTCTCGATACCGCTGGCACTGCAGCAACGGATGCGCAGGCCCGTCTGGATTATCTGCGAGGTGATCACGCCTGTGAAAGTAGTTCCACCGCAACGTGTAGTGCCACCAGTCGACTGTTTCGCGATCGGATATTAAATGCAGCTATTTTCCCGAACCCTGCCCGCTACAAACTCGGCGACATTATTCATTCCTCACCCGTTTTCGTCGGTGCCCCACCCCTTGCATTGCCGAATAGAGACCCCTTTGGTGTCCTCAACGAACGCCATCGCGATTACAAATATGGTGTAACCAGCGCATCCGCTGCGTTTGCCTCAGGGAAAAATGCCAGCAACCGCACACCGATGATTTATGTCGGCGGCAACGATGGTATGTTACATGCCTTCAATGCCCTCACTGGTGAGGAAATCTGGGCCTATATTCCTAATTCCCTGTTTTCAACCGGAAATAGCGACGGTCTGCATAAACTGACCGAGACCGATTACGAACATAAATATTATGTCGATCTTGATCCCGTCGTGACTGATGCCTTCATTAAAACCAGTCCTACCGCGACTGACTGGCACACCGTACTCGTCGGTGGTCTGCGTGCAGGTGGCAGAGGCCTGTTTGCGATCGATGTCACCGACCCGGATGAAATCATCAGCCAGGTTAGCGCAACGCAACGTGAGACCAAACTCGCCTCTCGGATTATGTGGGAATTCAGCTCTGCTGACGATATCGATATGGGTTTATCCTATAGTCAGCCGCAGGTTGTCCCAGTGGGCGATAGCAGCATGGCTACCCCCATCGAGTGGTATGTTGTTTTTGGTAATGGCTATAACAGCCAGAATACGAGCACCGGATCGAACCCTTATTCATCGAAGTTATTTATCCTAAAACTTGCCGGCCCTGATGATGGTGTCTGGGATCTCAACACCGATTACTGGAAAATAGATACCGCAACCCCCGCTGGAAGCAGTTATACAGAAAGTCAGCGCAACGGCATGTCGACCCCGGCGGTAGCAGATAGCAACGGTGATAGCATTGCCGATCGGGTTTATGCAGGCGATCTGAATGGAAAACTGTGGGCTTTCGATATCAATGGTGCCACTGAAAGTACCTGGGACATATACAAGAGTGGTGCCACCCCCGTACCATTGTTGACCGCCACCGATGGTGACGCTGGCGCAGGTAATATCCAGCCGATCACCAGCAAACCCGCACTTGGATTTAATACAAAGATTACGACTGTCGCCTCAGGCCTCGGGGTGAACACACCGAACCTGATGGTTTATATCGGTACCGGTAGCTATCTGACGACGACCGATTTGGCCGTGACGACCCCTCAATCTTTTTACGCTGTCTGGGACGGCGGCGAAAGTCAGGCCAACCACACCGTCAATCGCACAACGGCGACAAGCTCTGATTTAGTCAAACAAACTATTGCCACCGATACCGTAAACGGCGGCACCCAAACAGTACGCATCATTGATCCACCTGCAACGGTGACCTATACGACCGATTTCACCACAACCGATTTTGGCTGGTATATGGATTTATCACTCATCAGTGGTGAACGTATTGTCATTGATCCTGGCGTACTTGCCGGTACTGTCTTCTTCAACACCATAATACCGTCCACGGATGCCTGTGGTTTTGGTGGTAGCAGTTGGAGTATGTTTGTGGATGCGATGACCGGTTTGGCCCCTTCTAATTCAGTCATCGACTTTAACTCAAATGGCACTATTGATGCTGGTGATGGTACACAAGGTGGGTTTATCGCAGCAGGCACTTTTGAGTCGAGTATCACCGTCAATTCAACAACCGCAAGTGGTGGTGGCGGCGGCGGTGGTGGCGGTGGATTAAGCTGCCCGAAAGGTTTCCAAAAATATATCGAGCTCAAAACCCAAAGCGATGGCACGATAAAACCTAGTGAGAGATGCTTGCCAAACGGAGCCAAGCTTGGACGTGCCGCGTGGCGTGAACTTGATTTTAATTAGAGAGCGACGACAATAAACATGCAAAACCGACGACGCAAAATAGCCATGGTAAAGTCAGGCTTTACCTTAATAGAAGTCATCGTGGTGGTGGCGATAGTAGGCATTCTCGCCGCGGTTGCCTGGCCCGCTTACCAGGCACAGTCGATGAAAAACCGCCGCTCGGAGGCCATCGATGATCTGGGCAGGATCCAGGTATTTATGCGGCGGTGTTATGCCGATAATGGTGGTTATGAGTGCTGTGATAATTCAACCATGGATGCGTTTAAAGCGGCAAATCCTCCGCCCATACCGCCAGCCAGAAATTATACGCTGACCTTTACTCCTGCCAATGTAAATGCGGCCCTGCCTGCCTGCAAAACCGCACAAGGGTATACGGTGACCGCCGTGCCCACAGGAGGAGGTCTCCAGGCCGGAGATAGCTGCACATCTTTTCAGATTGACCATTTAGGAAACCGCACGGCACTCGATGCAGGAGCAGCAGCCAAGCCGTCTTGTTGGGGTGACTAAAACTAATGACAGGCAAAGCTATTGGGGGTTTGATATAGATTATTAAGTCTTCTGCAGTGCCTTCGGCAGCGAAAACACAATATTCTCTTCCGTGGTTTTTAGTTCGCTCGCCGGTTGCACGCCCCACTGTTCGAGCTTTTTGATCACACGTTTCACCAATACTTCAGGCGCCGAGGCACCGGCGGTGAGGCCAATGCGGGATTTATTTTTAATCCAGTCTTTTTCAATCTGCATCTCGTCATCGATAAGATAGGCCGGGGTACCCAGGCGTTCGGCTACTTCTCTGAGCCGGTTGGAATTAGAACTGTTCGGTGATCCCACGACAAACAATACGTCACAGTCCTGGGCTAATTGTTTCACCGCATCCTGCCGGTTCTGTGTGGCGTAACAGATATCATCTTTTTTGGGACCATTGATATTTGGGAAACGTCGACGCAATGCCGCAATCACCGCCGCCGTGTCATCCATCGATAAAGTCGTCTGGGTCACATAACTCAGGTGATCGGGATCTTTTATAGCCAGTTTTTCTACATCCCCAACCTGTTCGATAAGATACATCTTACCGCCAAACTGCGTATCGAACTGCCCCATCGTGCCCTCGACTTCAGGGTGACCATCATGGCCGATCAAAATACATTCCTGCCCATCTTTACTGAAGCGCGACACCTCCATATGCACCTTGGTCACTAACGGGCAGGTTGCATCGAAGACCGTTAGACCCCGTTGTTTTGCCTGCTTCTGTACCGCGAGTGAGACACCGTGTGCGCTAAAAATGACGGTCGCACTATCAGGCACTTCGTGCAGCGCCTCAACAAAGATGGCGCCCTTATCACGCAAGCTATCGACAACATATTTATTATGTACGACCTCGTGTCGAACATAGATAGGTGCACCAAACAGAACCAGCGCCCGCTCAACTATTTCGATGGCCCTGTCCACGCCGGCACAAAATCCACGCGGACTGGCGAGAACGAGTTGCCTGCTGTCATTCGTCATCTTGTTGACTTGCCGGAGGTCGAATATCAACGATATCGACATCAAAAATAATATCGTGTCCGGCAAGTGGATGATTAAAATCAACCGTGACCGTCTCTTCTGCCACTTCTTTTATCATTCCAGGTATTTCGTCACCCGAAGGTGTGCTAAAACTGATGATAGTGCCAGGATCAACGGGAAGATCTTCGGCAAACTCATTGCGCGGCAAATGATGAATGTTGTCCGGATCGGAATACCCAAAAGCATTTAAAGGATCGATCTCGACACTTTGTTTGTCGCCGACTTTTAAACCGGTGATCGACATCTCCAGGCCGCTGATCAAGCTACCATCACCCATGGTGAAGGTCATGGGCTGCCCCGCTTCACTGGCATCCGCGACCATGCCATCTTTGAGTGTCACCTTGAAGTGCATCGTGACCACGGTACCGGGGCCGATCGTGATTTGTTCAACATCACCCATATAATTACCTCGATAATAAACAACTCCATCGCATACGACAGGGTATTAGCATCTCTCGTCATACCGGCGCATGCCGGAATGACAATGTTCACAGCAAGCTACGGAAATTGAACCCTCAGAAATTAACTATACATCAGTATCTTTGTTGCGTTTTCGTTCCAGAACAATTTCCCTGATTGCCTGCAGTATCAAAATGGCTGCGCCAATGAAGATAGCACTATCGGCAACGTTAAACGCTGGCCAAACACATTGTTCTGAACCAAATAAATAATTGCGTGAAAAACCGTAAAAGCAAGTCTCCCCCTGGTAAAAGAACTGAACAAAGTCAATAACCTTACCAAATAGAATACGGTCAATCACATTGCCAATCGCACCGCTTAATACAAATGCCAGACCAATTGCACTCACTTTCTCGTGTTGCCTGAGACCACGAATCCAGTAAACAATCCCCGCGCCTACAACCAGTGCAATAATCGTAAAAAACCAGCGCTGCCAGCCACCTGCATCACTCAAAAAACTGAATGCAGCGCCTTCATTATAAGTCAGATACAGATTCAGATTTGAGATGACATTGATGGGGGTAAATTTTTCAAGATAATGCTCTGCCCATTGCTTGGTGACCTGATCAAGGATAACCACTACAGCCGTTATCCATAACCACTTGAGCATACCTGATTTTTCAACCAACTTATTCATTTAAAATGACTGTTCCTGATTGCTGGAAAAAATTTGACCCGTAAGAGTAGCCTTAGTCTGCGATGTAGTTCAATCGCGGTCTGAGACCGCTCCTACATAAACCCAAACCACCGAATACCCCGTCCCGTAAGCGCAGTCTCAGACCGCGATAAAAACCCAAACCACCTAATACCATTCCGTAGGCGCAGTCAGACCGCGATAAAACCCAAACCACCTAATAGCATTCCGTAGGAGCGGTCTCAGACCGCGATGAAGATTAAGCATAACAACGGGACTCACCACCTCCGTCAATATTTTCAACACAACGTCCGCATAAAGTCTCATGCCTGTTATTGCTACCCACGTCTTGACGATAATGCCAACAACGCTCACATTTTTTGTGTCCTGATGCGGATACGGCAATCCAGATTTCGTCATTGGTCGATAAGGTCACGTGTTGCGCTTCTTTAGGGGGCTCGCCTGCAATATACAATTTTGCTGTTGAGGTAATAAAGACAAAACGTAATTCATCCTCAAGCCGATTCAACAAATCGAAGATCTCACGACCGCAATAAAGTTCAACCTCGGCCTGGAGGTTTGCACCAATCTCACCCGCCGTACGCAAGGCCTCCAGTTCCTTATTCACTGCATCACGCACTTCAATCACCTGTTGCCAGTATTTTAGATCCATACCATGAGGATCGTTGGGGATCTCAGGAAAGTCGTACCACTCGGCAAAAAATACCGATCCAGCACGCTCACCTGGCAAATACGTCCAGATCTCTTCCGCGGTAAAGCTCAACACCGGTGCAAACCACCGCACCATGGCCTCGACGATATGAAACACCGCTGTCTGCGCAGAACGTCGCGCCTGACTATCGGTCGGCATGGTGTAAATACGATCTTTGATCACATCCAGATAGAAACTGCCCATGTCCACCGCACAGAAATTGTGTATCTTCTGATAGATCTTATGGAATTCATAGCTGTTATAGGCCTCTTCTAACTGCTTTTGTAGTTCATTGGCACGTGCGACCGCCCAGCGATCCAGGCCCACCATTTTATCCAGGGCGACTTTATGAGCTTCCGGATCGAAATCATTCAAGTTGGACAATAAATAACGCGAAGTATTGCGAATACGGCGATAGGCATCGGCAATGCGTTTTAGGATTTCGTTTGAAAATGTCATCTCACCACGATAATCCGTCGCCGCAACCCACAAACGTAAAATGTCCGCACCCAGCGTATTAGCGAGTTTTGTCGGCTCAACACCATTGCCGCGAGACTTCGACATCTTGTGGCCTTTTTC
>ENA-ORDP01001458-ORDP01001458.1-marine-sediment-metagenome-genome-assembly--contig:-NODE-1458-length-12908-cov-4.385980_pt1 | contig 12908 bp, 14 predicted proteins | sample MGYA00248627_ERZ508539 | MGnify/ENA primary metagenome ERZ508539 (study PRJEB26208, sample SAMN05571518) | marine sediment metagenome | biome: deep sea; feature: Hydrothermal vent; material...
AATGCTCACATATGACCTATATGCTCACATTCTCCGTGCGTGCGAATATGCCTTGTACTGAACCAAAATCTAAACACGCTGAATAGTTACAACCGAATAACCTCAGGATACTACTATCTATGGATCATTTTCAATCCTGATGGAAATCAACAATTCACGATAATCCCGGCGTCATTCGGTATATTTACATTTCACCAGTGGGAAATGCTACTGACGGCTAGCGACAGTCACGATAAATAGCATCGGTCTGGATTGAGTATCTGCGCACTGGAAGCGAGAGTCTGGTTGCTCTGCTCAACAGCAGCCAGGTATTAGTGCACCTGAGTTCCCATGATCATCACCTGGCATTCTCATGCTATAGTGAACCTATCCAGAATGAGCGCATCTTCCAGTTGGATCAAATCCTAAAGAATCGCCATACACCGGCCAGCATGCACATACTTTGTGAACATTTGGAATGCTCCCAAGCGACAATAAAAAGACTGATCCGGGACATGCGAGAGCGCTTCGGTGCCCCAATTGTTAATATTCGCGGTTCTGGGGATCAATATGATCTAACACAAGAATTTTTGTTGCCACCCTTGCTCTTTAATACCGGCGAATTGATTGCCTTACTCAGCATTAAACAGCTAATTGCCACGCTACACCCTGACTTTCTCTATAAGACGCTCTCCCCTGTTCAACAAAGGATTGATCGTTTATTGGGTAAAACTGCCAAGGGAGTAAACCGGGAAATAGGCAGAATTCGTTTGTTGGGTATTCACAATCGACACTTTATTGAACGCTGTTTCGATACCGTAGTTTCCGTGGAGTTTACTGGCGAGCTAGAAGTGACAGATATTGCAAAGTTCAGGGGCGCTTTGTTCAATGGGATTGGTCCAGCCAAGACCTTCGGCTGCGGCTTACTCATGGTTCGGAGAGCGTGATGCTGGCAGCAGGTGAACTTCAGCCTCCAACGGATATAGGCGTAGTTACGCCCGCGATCCCGAATAAAAAGGGCATAGGTGATGCTGGTCATCGTAACTGAAAACATACCAGCAAGGTTGCGAGGAAGGCTGGCTGTTTGGACGTTCCCCGCTCACGCGGGGATGAACCGCCTTCCACTTAAATCAATTCCTATTCTCGGACAGCCTCCCAGGCGCTCACCCGATCGTATTGTTCTTGTAATTTGCTGAGTGCTGCCTCCAGTTCGGCCAGTTGTTGACGCTCTTTGGCCACAACTACAGCCGGTGCGCGCTCGATAAATTGTGGGTTGGCCAGTTTATTGTGGCAGCGTTGCGCTTGCTTTTGCAGACGTTCCAGTTCACGGCGCAGACGCAGAGTCTCGGCTTCTTTGTCAATAAATGAACCCATGGGGATGAAAATCTTCATTGCGCCAGCTAATGAGGTGGCACTCGGTGGTGGATTCTCGTGAGCACCCAGCAATTGTTGAGATTCTGCACAGGCCAACTGGCTGATCTGGATGCGATTGCGCAACAGACGCTCCTCATCCAGCTCATCACCCGGTTGGAACAGCAAGGGCAGCGGTTTGCGGGGAGCTATATTCATTTCCCCACGGATATTGCGGACTCCGGTAATCAGTTGTTGCAGCCACAATATCTCGGACTGGGCTTGCGGATTGATCCGCTCCGGATCAGCAACCGGATAGGGTGCTAGCATAATGGTTTCGCCATCACGTCCGGCCAGAGGAGCGACTTTTTGCCAGATCTCCTCAGTGATAAAGGGCATGACCGGATGCAGCAGTCTCAGTAATGTTTCCAGTACCCGGATCAGGGTCAGTCGGGTGCCAGCCAAGGTTGCAACAGTTGCGTTGCCCTGATGGAGTGTGACCTTTGCCAATTCCAGATACCAGCTGCAATACTCATCCCAAACAAAGTGATATAGGGTCGCGGCCATGATATCAAAACGATATTCATCCAGTGCCTGGGCGCTCTGGAGCTCGACTTCCTGTAAACGGCTGATGATCCATAGCTCCGCAGTGCTGTATTTCAACGTGCCTTCCCCGGCCATGGCGAGTGCTGTGGTACTGTTCTCGGAACTGACGTTCATGAGTACGAATCGGGAGGCATTCCAGAGCTTATTACAGAAATTTCGGTAGCCGGTGATGCGGCCCATGTCGAAGTTAATATCGCGCCCTCGCGAGGCCAGCGCGGCAAAGGTGAAGCGCAGGGCGTCGGTGCCATAGGCCGGAATGCCATCGGGAAACTCACGACGTGTGGTCTGCTCGATTTGTTCGGCCATATGGGTTTGCATAAGGTTGCCGATGCGCTTGCTCACCAGTGTTTCCAGATCCACACCATCGATCAGGTCGATGGGATCGAGAATATTACCTTTGGACTTGGACATTTTTTGGCCGTGGGCATCACGCACCAAGCCATGGATATAGACTTCATGAAAGGGAATGGTATCGGTGAATTGCAGGCCCATCATGACCATTCTTGCAACCCAAAAGAAAATAATGTCAAATCCGGTGATCAAAACACTGGTGGGATAAAATGTTTTGTAGGCAGCTGTTTGTTCCGGCCAGCCCAGGGTTGAGAAGGGCCACAGGGCGGAAGAGAACCAGGTGTCGAGTACATCTGCATCCTGACGTAGCAGCTGTTCGCCGAGGCCATATTTTTCACGGACTTCCGGCTCCGTGCGTCCGACGTAAACCTTGCCATTATTGTCATACCAGGCCGGAATCCGGTGTCCCCACCAGATTTGTCGTGAAATACACCAGTCCTGGATATTGTTCATCCATTCGTAATAGGTACGACTCCAGTTCTCGGGCACAAAGGTAATCCGCCCGTCTTCGACTGCTGCCGTCGCAGCTGCGGCCAGTGGGCCTGCTTTCACATACCACTGATCGGTCAGATAGGGTTCGATGGCCGAGCCGGAACGATCCCCGCGTGGGATGACCATTTTGTGTTCTTCAACCAATTCCAGTAGATCCTGGGCCTTAAGATCGGCCACCACTTGTTTGCGGGCCTGATAGCGGTCCAGACCATCATAAGCGGTTCCCGGCAAGAGCAGGGTGGCGTTGGGGTTCAGGATATTGATGATTTCAAGCTGGTGTCGCAGGCCGACTTCGTAGTCGTTGAAATCATGGGCGGGGGTGATTTTTACACAACCGCTACCAAATTCCGGGTCAGCATGTTCATCTGCAATTATCGGGATTTGGCGGTGGGTCAACGGCAGCCGGACCTTTTTTCCGATCAGGTGTCGATAGCGTTCATCTTCGGGGTGCACGACCACTGCACTGTCACCGAACAATGTTTCGGGCCGGGTGGTGGCCACTACCAGGTAGCCGCTCTGATCCACCAGGGGGTAACGCAAATGCCAGAGATGGCCTTGCTCTTCCTCGGAGATGACTTCAAGGTCAGATACCGCGGTGAGTAGTACCGGATCCCAGTTAACCAGGCGTTTGCCGCGATAGATCAAATTCTGTTCATAAAGTTGAACGAAGACTTCCCTGACGGCAGCAGATAGTCCCTCATCCATGGTGAAACGTTCCCGCTGCCAATCCACAGAGCAACCCATGCGCCGTAGCTGTTGGGTAATTGCACCTCCGGATTTGGCCTTCCACTCCCAGACTTTTTCAATGAAGCGCTCACGACCAAGGTCGTGCCGGTTTTCACCTTGTGATTCAAGTTTACGTTCCACCAGCATCTGGGTGGCGATACCTGCATGGTCGGTGCCGGGCTGCCACAGCGTGTTATCTCCCCGCATGCGGTGGTAACGGATCAGGGTGTCCATCAGGGTATCCTGAAAGGCGTGACCCATATGTAGCCGCCCGGTAACATTGGGCGGTGGGATCATAATACAGTAGGGTTGGCCCTCGCCCTGTGGTTGAAACCAGCCGTTATTTTCCCAGTGTGTATAAAGTCTGGTCTCGATAGTCTGTGGTTCATAAGACTTGCTTAAGATAGTTTTTTCAGGCATGTCAGTCAGTGAGGCAATAGTGGCACGAAAGCGCGAAATTATACGCTATCACAAGCAAATTTCGCTGTAGGTTCTTAGCTCTGGGGAAGGTTTGTTGGGTTTGGCTTAGCTGCGTAGTTGCTCAGCCAACGCGTCCAGCAGCTTTTTACGCCGTTGTGTGAGGTGGATGCCGAGTTCTTCTTCCACAATACTGAGTAAAATTTCGGCTCGTTTGTACAATGCTTGATCCCGGATGTTCGGTGATCCATTTTGTGGAATTACCTTCCCCGTGATAGACAAGTTTTCAAGCTCATTCGTATCCCCAGGGTGTGGATTGTCGGTCTTAGAGGGTGTGGCCGAGGTGGTGCCTGTATGTCTTGGCACGGTTGTTGAGGCCTTTCGTATCGGGGGCCGTTTGCCAGCCTGAACAATATTCTTCAAAACCGGTATTTTGGTGTTGCCAGTCATATTCGCAAAACACTTTGGTTAATGGGGTGATTTTGTAAGGGGATGTTGTGTTCCTGATACCAGCGATAGCGAATACGCCCTAGCTGTTGATCTTGCGTGTTCCCTTTGCAAACAAAGTCGGTCAGACGCCCGAATGCTTGAAGAGCTACTCCGGTTGGTACCTCAGGAGTCAGTACCAGCAACACGTCATCAGGGCACGATGCGGTCGGTTGTTGTCCCAGTAAAACGGGCGCAGTATGATCATCGTGGTTTGGATCATGGATTTGGTGGGGTATAAAACTGTCCTGGCGAAAGGTCCAGAGTAGATTATCGAGCTCCATTTGCAGTGATGGCTCACAGCTCAAGTAACAATGCTGACCCAGCCGATAAATTTTATGCACCAAGCGACAGATAAAAGACAGCTTGAGCTTTGTTTGCGCAGTTTCCAGTATGTAAAAATCGGTACGTTCGACCATGTTGTCTAGTCGCTTTTTTTGTCGGTCTGATCCATCCTGGATTGATTGATTAAATAGCGGCAGAGCAGGGCGACGGGGCGGCCCGTTGCCCCCTTCTTGCTGCCGGATAACCAGGCTGTTCCGGCAATATCCAGATGTGCCCAGCGCAGTTTCTCAGTAAATGATGATAAAAAACGGGCTGCGGTAATGGCACCACCCTCACGGCCGCCGACATTGGCCAGGTCGGCAAAATTACTTTTTAATTGCTCTTGATAGTCATCCCAAAGTGGCATTCGCCAGGCCCGGTCATGGACTTGTTCACCCGCGACGAGTAGTTGCTGTGCCAGTTCCTCATCCGTGCTAAACAGGCCACTGGCATGGCCGCCCAGCGCAACCACACAGGCACCGGTCAAGGTGGCGATATCGATGACGACCGCTGGATTGAATTGTCTGGAATAGGTCAGGGCATCACAGAGGATCAGCCGTCCTTCGGCATCGGTATTGAGGACTTCAATGGTTTTTCCAGAAAGGCTGGTAATGACATCTCCGGGTTTGTAGGCATTGCCATCTGGCAGGTTTTCCGAAGTTGGGATGATGCCGATGCAGTGGATCGGTATGGCCAGCTTGGCGATTGCCTGCATGGTGCCAAGTACCGAGGCAGCTCCACACATATCGTATTTCATTTCATCCATTTTGGCGCCAGGCTTCAAGGAAATACCACCGGCATCGAAGGTCAGGCCCTTGCCAACCAAAACTATCGGTTGTTCCGTACTCGGTGCCCCCTGATACTCCATAATGATTAAACGCGGTTTTTTTCGACTCCCTCTGGCTACGGCCAACAGGGCGCCCATGCCCGCTTTTTTCAGGTCAGCATGCTCCAGTATATGCACCTTGATCGGTAGTGATTGTTGCAAGTGTCTTGCCTGTCGGCTGAGGTAGGCAGGGGTACAGATGTTGCCGGGAAGGTCACCGAGTTCACGAGTATATTCAACCCCTTCTGCGATCGCATTAGACTCTCGAATAACCGCCTTGCACGCGGTGATGTCGGCCCGGGTGGGAAGTGAAATATCCAGTTCCTCAAGTTTTGGTCGGGTATTTTTATCATTTGATTTTGTTCGGGAATATTGATAGCCGTCCGCAGAGCTGATCAAGACTTGTTGTGTCAGGTTCCAGTGCAAAGATTTGTTTTGGATCGGGATCTCCGACAGGCAGGTCAAAGCTTGCGTGACCTGCAGGTTACGCAAGCAACGGCTCATCCGGCGAACAAGTTTTTGGAAGTTGCGAGGGTTTAGTTCCTCATCTTTTCCAAGACCGAGCAAAAGAATACGTTCGATGTTGTTGAGTGGGCTGTCATAAATCAGTAGACTGCTGCCAATGGCCCACTCGATTCCAGATTTCTCCACGGCCTTTTGTACGCAGCCGTCAGTGAGCTTGTCCAGCGTTGTGGTGGAGGGGGGGAATTCATTATTGTGGTAAATGCCGACGACCAGACAAGCGGTTGGCTGTTGTACCAAGTCGGTGATATGGGCCTTACATTTCATGATTGCCTCAAGTTTGCCGTACCATACGATATCGGTGCCATAAGATAGGGCTGATAGTATCAGCCATTTGCTTGCGGAAGCCAAGAAGATGCATAAATTGTTACCTCAACAACCGCGTGAAGTCTTGAACAGCCCGATTATCAGCGGGGCCTTGATTCGGGAGGTCTTGTTCACCAGTGGTGGGGTATCGCTGATTATTCTGTCCATATTTCTGGTTGTACGGCTGGTTTCTTTTCTGCAACTGGCTGCTTCCGGAGACATCCCGGTGAACGCCGTGATGTTGTTGTTGGCATTGAAGTTGGTAACCAATCTGGATGCCATTTTGCCGATGATGATTTACGTTGCGATGTTGATGGTACTGGCACGCTGGAATCGGGATAATGAGATGGTTGTGCTCAGTGCCTGTGGTTTTGGGCCATGGCAGTTGTTGCGACCGATGTCTGTACTGGCACTGATTTCCGTTCTTCTGATCGGGCTTTTTTCAACTTATTTGTCTCCTTTGTCAATTCGCGTATCTGCACAAATATTACGGGAATATCGGTCACGAAGTGAAATATCAGGCATTATTCCAGGGGTATTTACGGAGACCCGGAATGGCCAGGGAGTCTACTATGTCGAATCCTTTGATAAAAAGCGTGATCGTTACCTGAACGTGTTTATCTATGATGCATCACCGGATCGGGATGGTGTTGTGGTTGCCCGCTTTGCTCACAAGGAGTTTGACCCGATAAGTGGAGATTCCTTTTTGGTGCTGGAAAATGGTACCCGTTATGAAGGCAACCCCGGAGATGTTCGTTATCGAGTGATTTCATTTGAACGCTATGCATATCGATTGCCTCATCAACAGACGTACCGGGCAGTGGTGCCCATTAAAGGAATGCCAACCTGGCAGGTGTTGCAATCAGATAAACCACGGCTGGTACTGGAGTGGCATTGGCGAATCTCAAAGCCGTTCAGTATGCTGGTGCTGGTTTTATTCGCCCTGACTTTTAGTTTCGTAGACGGTCGAAAGAGTCGTATGCCCAGCCTTTTTTTGGCTATAGGGATGTATTTCGTGTATGCCAACGCGATTGGCTTTGTTACCGCAAGTATTAAATCGGGTGCGCATTTGCCCGCGTATCTACTGTGGCTGATCCATGCGCTATTTTTGCTGTTGGCGATTGTCATGTTTCACCGCCGTTCCAGGAATCGCCCCTTATTGCCCGATCTTGGTCAGCTGTTTTCCCGCCCTCGCCCTGTTTTGTAGTGACCATGAAAATTCTCAATCTCTATATCGGTAAAATTCTGCTGCATTACACTCTGGTGGTGTTCAGCGTTTTGCTGGGATTGTTCATGCTGGTCAACTTTATTGATCAGTTACAGCAGATTGGCACCAATAACTACCACCTTAAACAAGTGCTTCTTTATGTGTTGCTGAGTGCGCCAAGAAGTATCTACGAGATTTTTCCATTGGTCGGTTTGCTGGGAACAATTCTCGGGCTCTCCGCCATGGCGGCAGATTCCGAGTTGGTGGTGATGCGAGCCAGTGGTGTGTCTTTGCTACAGATTGCACTTGCGATTATGAAAGTGGGGAGTCTGTATGTGTTAGTGGGTATCCTGGTCGGTGAATTTGTGACCCCGGTCGCCGAGACGACAGCCCAGCGGATTCGCTCGGAGGCCTTAAATAGTCAGGTCAAACAACAAACCGACTTTGGCTTGTGGCTGCGAGACAACCGAAGTTTTGTCAATATCGGGGAGGTTCTTCCTGATTTGACTGTGTTGCGGCTCAAGGTTTTCGAGTTTGATGACAAAAAGCGTCTGCGTTCGCTGGTTGCTGCGGATCGTGGCGTATTCACAAAGGGCAAGTGGATTATCGAAAATGTTCGCCAGACCTTGTTATCAGAACAGCGCGTCACTTCACAGCAGGCTTCATCAGCACGTTGGATTACCGATGTGACACCCGGTATTCTGTCAGTGTTTCTGATCCATCCTGATCAGCTCTCGGCCGTTCAGTTATGGCGGTATATTGTGCATTTGCGGGAGAATGCGCAGCAAACCAGTGTTTATGAGCTTTCCTTCTGGGGTAAGGTGATTGAGCCCTTTTCCACTGCGGTGATGGTGTTGCTGGCGATCCCCTTTGTTTTCGGACAAGCCCGCAGCGGCTCAACCGGACGTAATCTATTTGTTGGTATCATGTTGGGTCTGGCCTTTTATGTATTCAGCAAAGGTTTTGGTTACCTGGTACAGATTTATGGTGTACCCCCTTTGCTGGCGGCCGCCTTACCGACGCTGGTGTTCAGTGTGCTGGCCTTATTCATGTTGCGTAGGGTGGCCTGATCTGCCCGGTGGACAATACGGGTACCCGACCAGTGGTCATGCCAAGCCAAACCCTGCTCATCCCAGACCAGCCATACCAAGCCCAGAAAGAGGGGTAGCAGTGCGATGGGAGCGGTCATAAATCGCAGCAGCGCTCTTCCCCATCCGGGCGGCTGACCTTGGGATGTGATCATGAACAGGTGCCAGGTACGCATGCCCAGAGTCTGGCCGCTGTGGGTCCAGAAGCGAGCAAAGAAGACGAAGCTTACCAGTAGCAGGTAGCCGCGGATGAGGAGCTGGATGGGCCACTGATGTTGTACTGATTCAGGTATCAGCGGCAGGGGCAATCCGGCCAGCAACAATACCGCAACCAATAGCAGACTGTCATAAAGCAGGGCACCGAGACGTCGCCCAAGTCCTGCAACCTGGGCAACGGCCGCACTGTTGTCTGAACCTGGATTATCCATTTTGTCAGCAGCAGGCTTCATGCTGGATCACGATCCGGAGCAAGCTCCCACGTAGAGTTGCAAGCCGTCGGCTCATCGTGGGCCGGGTTCGGTATTTCACAGACTGAATTTGCAAGCGCCAGCTTTTGTGGTCGGCTAAGCTGTTTGATGCGGTATTCCCGTTTTGCTGCTGCCGTTCTGTCGCAGGCTGGTTCGTGGTAGACCAGTTCAACCGGTTGTCGGCTGCGGGTGTAACGGGCTGCACAGTGTGTTTGGCCGTTGTGTTCCTGTAGACGTCTCGCCAGGTTAGTGGTAATGCCGGTATATAAACTGCCATCGACGCAGCGCAGGATATAAACCTGCCAGCTGTTTTTTTCGGTGGTCGTTTGATTGCTCATGTTGACGGCATAGAAAACTGGTTGTAATTAGCCTGATATGCGAAAATGGACTCTTTTATCAGGCCGGAGAATACACCATATGTTTGATCAATTGAGTGATCGCTTGCGACTGACGCTGAAAAAACTGCGTGGTCAGGCTCGTTTGACTGAAGACAATATCCAAGCCGCCTTGCGAGAGGTACGGGTTGCTCTGCTGGAGGCAGATGTAGCGTTGCCTGTGGTCAAGTCATTTATGGCGCGGGTGCGGGAACGCGCAGTGGGCAAGGAAGTGATGGGGGCCTTGTATCCAGGGCAGGTGTTAATCAAATATGTCCATCAGGAACTGGTCTCGGTTATGGGCGGTGAGAATGATGCACTTGATCTCAATACCCGGCCTCCAGCGGTCATTTTGATGGCTGGATTACAGGGGGCAGGCAAAACAACCACAACCGCCAAACTGGCCAAAAGGCTGGTTGAAAGAGACCATAAAAGCGTCATGGTGACCAGCGTTGATGTTTACAGGCCGGCCGCTATTGAACAATTGCACAGGATCGTTGCCGATCTGGATGTGGAATGGTTTCCCAGTACCACCGATCAGCAACCCGTCGAAATTACCCGGTTGGCCCACCAGCTGGCAACGGAGCGCTTGCTGGATGTACTGATTATCGATACTGCCGGTCGCACCCATATCGATGCCGAAATGATGGCGGAAATCCAGGCCATCCATCAAGCCGTAGAACCGGTAGAGACCCTGTTTGTGGTCGACGCCATGACCGGGCAGGATGCGGTCAACAGCGCCAGATCCTTTGCCGAGGCATTGCCGCTAACCGGAGTGATTTTGACCAAGGTGGACGGTGATGCCCGCGGGGGTGCGGCGCTTTCGGTGCGGGAAGTTACCGGCAAAGCAATCAAGTTTTTGGGGGCTGGAGAGTCCGTAGATGCTCTGGAGCCATTTTATCCGGATCGGGTGGCATCCCGTATATTGGGGATGGGCGATGTATTGAGCCTGGTTGAACAGGCCGAGGAAAAAGTCGACCACGCCAAAGCACAAAAACTGGCTGCCAAGCTGGCCAGGGGCAAGGGTTTTGACCTTGAGGATTTTCGTGAACAACTACTGCAGATGCAAAACATGGGTGGCATTTCCGGTATGTTGGACAAGTTGCCGGGGGCGGCCAATCTGCCCAAACAGGCCGCTCATCAGATGGGTGACAGCGAAACATTAAAAATGGTAGTGATGATCAATTCCATGACCCCGCATGAGCGTCGTTTTCCAGCCCTGATACGAGGTTCCCGCAAACGTCGTATTGCCAGTGGCTCGGGGACCCGGATCCAGGATTTGAACCGTCTGCTCAAGCAATTTGCCCAAATGCAGAAAATGATGAAACGGATGAAGAAGAAGGGCGGGATGGCAAAGATGATGCGGGGTATGCGCGGGCAAATGCCCGGGATGCCATTTTGATATCATGCTGTTTTTCAGGTGACCATCAAATTGGAATCAGAAGCCCTCGAGGTCTTGTACCCGAATAGATTCATCTTCCAGCATCACCGGGATTCCGTCCTCGATCCGATAAACGGTGGTACTGTTATCGGTAATCAGGGCTTCCTGGAGTGGGCCTGCGATCTTTGAGCCGTCAGCGTATTGCAGGCGATCGTCTGCGATCAAAGCATTTAACCGTTTTAACTTATCCTTGCTGAGCGGAAGCAGAGGACGTCGCGTGACCGGACAACAGAGAATTTCCAGCAATTTGCGATCAATTGGCATGTGTACTGAGTCTCCATAGGTGGTGAGAGAATAGTCGCGATTGTAACAGGCTCCCCGTTGACTCGCACAATCTGTATCTGCAAATTGTGGAACTCAAGCGCTTCATACTTGTCAGACCACAACGGCAACCAGTATTCTTCTCACCATGGAAAAATCCATCTCAAAGGTAACTATTCAACGTATTCATCTTTTGTCCCATTACGGCGTGTGTTCGTACTCGAATGCTCACATATGACCTATATGCTCACATTCTCCGTGCGAAAATGCCTTGTACTAAACCAAAATCTAAACACGCTGAATGGTTACTCTCAAAGCAGCTTTCCCTCGCTACGACCGCCTCGGATGGTGGAAGTACCGTGAATGGCACAAGTACCGTGAATGGCACAAGTGCCGGTTTTGCGGGGGCAACAAACCGTTCGATTCCTGTTCCCGGGCAGCCACCAGCCGTGATTCCTGTTTCTGAGCAGGTTTCTGAGTCTACGAGGGTCGCCCGTGTCTGCTGAATCAACGCGGGCCGTATTGACGGCAATTGCCACCAATCTGATCATTACGGTGATGAAGGCGGGTGCGGCTACACTCAGTCAGTCAGCTTCGATGATGAATGAGGCGATTCACAGTCTCATGGATACCGGCAATCAATGTCTGTTATTGCTGGGATTGCAACAAGGCCGACGCAAACCCGACGCTGACCATGCCTTTGGCCACGGGCAAAAAAAATATCTGTGGAATCTATGGAGTGCCATTGGCCTGTTTTCGATCGGTTGCGGTCTCGGTCTTGCCAATGCCTGGCACGTGTATCAGCAGAGTGTTAGCGGCTCGGCAGCTGTGGAGTCTACCTCCCTGCAATGGTTAGGTTTTAATCTACCCGGGATATGGGTTTCGATGTTGGTGCTGCTGGTCGCCGGGGTACTTGAGGGCTTCTCACTGGCGGTCGCCTGTCGTCAGGTCTGGCAGCGCTTGCCAAAACACAACGGCATGGACTTTTTGCAATTTATGCGCAAAGCGCCTGATCCCACGTTGGTTGCGGTCGTACTTGAAGACAGTATTGCCGTGTTTGGGCTGCTGTTGGCTACGCTGGGAATCGGTCTGTCGCATATAACTGGTAATGTGCTATGGGATATTGTTTTTTCTGCACTGATCGCACTATTGCTCGGTGTTGCGGCCTTTTTTCTGGGGTCGGTAAATATGCGGTATTTGACGGATGTCCGGGACCAGGAAGCCGAGCGGCTGTTTGCAGAAATTGTTGCTGGCCACCCGGAAGTGGAGCGCTATCATGATCTACGCTCGATCATTGTCGATGACCAGCATACCGTGTTGGTGGCGGAAATAGAAATGTGTGAAGAAGCGATGCTGGGTACGTTGGCACAAAGGATCGATAAGCATCGCCAGCTGTTACTACAACGCCTGTCTGATAATACGGCCGATCAGGAGAAAACGGCCCATTATATCGAGATGCGCAGTATACTTGAGGCCACACTGGAACGTACCGAACAGGTGGTCGATGAACTGGAAGCGATATTACGTCAGCGCTTGCCGCGAATCAGCCATCTAACTTTGGAGGTACAGGGAATTGCTGATAACCCGTCAGTCGGTACGAGCACTGTGTTGCTCCATGGCGATGGATAAATCGGCTTTTTTTTGTAACGATGCAGCGTATTCATCTTTTTGTCCCATTACGGCGT
>ENA-ORDP01001459-ORDP01001459.1-marine-sediment-metagenome-genome-assembly--contig:-NODE-1459-length-12901-cov-7.251907_pt1 | contig 12901 bp, 8 predicted proteins | sample MGYA00248627_ERZ508539 | MGnify/ENA primary metagenome ERZ508539 (study PRJEB26208, sample SAMN05571518) | marine sediment metagenome | biome: deep sea; feature: Hydrothermal vent; material...
CTTATGTCTCCGGTTACAGAGATAATGGCTCTTTGTTTGAGAATCTTGTTTTCTTAAAAATTAAAAAATATAAACCTTGTTACGTTTATAAAAACGGAATTGAACTCGATTTCTATTTTGACGATAAGCTGCTCGAGGTAAAATATTTCAGAGAATTGAATGAAAAGCAAAAAAAATTATTTGAGACTTTTCCGGCTAAAGAGAAAATAATTGTCGACGGAATTTCCGATTATATGAACTTGAAATAGTAGGTAATAAAAAGACTTGAACAAGTTATGGAAAAATTATAATTTGATATTTTACCTATGCGAATACAGTAAACTATTTAGATGTATTTGACAAAACAGTATCTTTATTAGATAATCTATATAAATAATTCGGCAACAACCAAGCTTATGCAGCAATTATTAATAAAACCTGCGGGTAACTATAAAGTTAATTTTGATGCAAATACGCTGACAAGCGGTGTGTATTTTTATAAATTACATGTCACAAGTGATGGAGGCTCTTGTACTAATACAAAAGAGATGGTTTTACTCAAATAGTATGGAATGATCCTAACTATATCTAAACTGAATTGGTTTTCGGGTTTTACCAAAGTTATCTCTCTTTTTAAGAGAGGCAAAAGTGAGTTTATTATTAAATCAAAATCCGAAAACCAGTTTGGAAATTGTATATAAACAAGTATTCTAAAATGATCTTAATTAATTTCAATTAAGATACTCACTATATTTTATTGTGAAACAAAAACAGAAAGATAAAAAATTACTAAAAAAATTATTTTCAGGCGAAAGAAAGTCTCAAAAAGCTTGGTCTGAATTTTTGGATGTCTATTCTAATTTATTTCTTAAAATAATCTGGCAATACACTAAGGATTATGACGAGGCAATGGAAAAATATCTTTTTGTTTGTTCAAAATTCTGTAAAGATAATTTTAAAATTTTAAAGAAATATGATACAGGAAGAAGAGATAAAAGAACAATACTTTCTGCATGGCTCGTTGTGGTTGTAAATCATTTGTGTATTGACGAGTACCGTTCTAAAAAAGGTAGAAAGAGATTACCGAAAGCCATATTAAATATGAGTGATCTCGATAAGAAAGTTTTTGAATTATACTATTGGCAGGGTTATGAAATAAGCCAATTGGAACATCAATTAAACTTAGGCTCCGAAACCGTATCTAAAATTTCAGAATCTCTGGATAGAATTACCGACGCCATATCGTATAGCTTTTCTAAAAATAGATTGAATAAGCAAGAACCCATTCTAATCGAATTGAAAGATCATCATCAGTATAATATGTCTGAAGAACAATTAAATAATCTGGAAGCATTATCCGGTAAGTTGGAAACTTGGGTAAACCGGCTTCCGGAAAAAGAAAAACTGATAGTTAAATTTAAATACTGGGATAACTTATCAGCATCAATAATCGGGAATATTATGAAATTACCCGAAAGAAAAGTTTATTCGATTTTAGACAAAGTATTGAAAGATTTAAGAGGATTTACAAAACGTGAAATGTAAATTTTTAATTTTGTCCGTATATAATAAATGAGTCTGCTCTAAAAAGATATGTTCAAAAAATTGACTCGATGTTCTCATAATTAACCTTTTTAGACCTGCCTATGCCGAAACGGCTAAGTGCAGGCAGGTTCGACTCATAAATAAGAAATAATTAAATAAAGAAATAAATAGAAATGCATATAACAGATGAAAAAATATCGGAACTGATTGTAGGGAAATTATCCGGTAAAGATTTAGACTCAGTAATTTCGCACGCTGCTGATTGCAGCGAATGCTCTAATTTAATAGCTGCCTCCGTAAGCACTTATGAAAATATTAATAATTTAAAAGTACCCGAACTAAAAAAAGATGTATTAAAAAGAGCAGAGTCATTAGTTGTTACATTGCCCGAAGAAAGGAGTAAAAAAAGTTTTTTTAATTCATTTAAATTATTACCGGCAGTATCTGTTTTAATTTTTATTATTCTTTTGGGAACAGGTACCTGGTATTATTTTAATATTTCTGAAGACAATACCCCACACTTTAGAACGGAAAAAACTGTTAATGAATTACAAGTATTTCAACCTACCGATGAGGGAAAAATAAATAAAGATAATTTAGTCTTTCAATGGCAGAAAATAAAAAATGTCGCTGAATATAATTTTGTTTTGTTTGATGAATTTGGTAATGTTATGTTTGAAAATAGAACGACAAAAAATTCATTTGATTTATCAAATAAAATAGAACTGCTGCCCGGTAAAAAATATGCCTGGCAAGTTGATGCAGAATTACTGAATGCATCAAAAGTAAGTTCCAAACTAAATGTCTTTACATTTATTAAAAAATAAATTTCATGCTTCTACTTTCGGGCTTACCGTCTTAGTCCTTTTCACACTATTATTTTATCTCATCTTTCATACGGAAAATTTTTCGGTTGAACAAAGAATTAAATTTGCTGAAAATTATGTTAAAAATTGGCAATTGGAAAAAGCCGAAAATATATTGGAACCCGCAGTAGAAGGGAAAAATTATAACGGTAAGTTTATTAATTTATACCTTGATGTACTTATAAAAGAAGGTAAAATAAATAAAGCAAAAACTTTTTTTTTAAATTTAAAGAGAAACAGAATAAACGATAATCCAAATCTTTTATCCCAAGCGGCGCAGATTTATTTTTTTAACGGTGTACCCGATTCGGCTGATATTTTTGCCCGGAAAGCTATTGCCTCGGCTAAAAAAAGAAATAACAAACAGGTAGAATCAAAAGCTAATAATATAATAGGACTTGTTAAATTCTACCTCGCGCAATATGATTCGGCTGTAGTTTACCAGGAGAGAGCCTTAAGATTAGCCAAAGATTTTCATTACCAAAAAGAAGAAGCCGATGCCTTAAGACAAATAGGAGTAATAAGCTGGTATAATGGAAAGCTGGATTCGGCATTAAATTATTTTTATTTACCCGCGTTAAAACTTTACCGGGAATCCAACGATAAAATTGGCGAAGCTATCACTTTAAATGATATTGGGCTTCTTTACTTCGATAAGAAAAATTGGTACAAAGAATATCCCTATCACCTTCAGGCATATAAAATACAAAAACAAATAAATGATTTTATTGGACTTGCTGATACATATTATTTCCTTTCATACGTACCCAATTTCAATAGAACAATTCATGATTATAAATATAAATTATTAACAAAGAGCTATAATATAAGTTCTAAGATTGGTTATAAATGGGGTAAGCTTATTGCTGCAAAAAAAATAATAAATTTTGTTTTTAATAATTCATCTATCGATGCTTCTCTACCTGTAAACGTTAACGCTATAGATGATAACACCGGTGAAGGACGACTAATCTCTAAAGTATTAACGTTGCGTCGGTCACAAAAAGAAAAGAATTATAAGGAAATGATTTCAACGGGTAAAAAAATATTACAAATAAGCGACTCGTTAGGTTATGCGGTTTATAAGTATTGGTCATATTATTATATAGGTTCGGCACTAGCGAATATTGGCAAATTAAATGATGCCGAAGAATATATCCTTAAATCAAAAGAACTTACTTACGATAAAAACGGGAGGAAATATAATCCGATAAATATTGGCTTACTATTATCACGTATTTATAAAAAACAGAAAAAAGTTTATAAAGCAATAAATCTGTTGAGCAAAAAAGCCATGGAATATGATTCTATTTATTTAAAAAATATAAACCGACCGCATACTATCTATAATTATGAATCAGCTGTTGTTGCTGTTTACAGACAGCGTTCAACTATTTACTCTCTTTTGCTGGATGACTTATACGATGTTAACAAACCTGATGAATTCTTTAAATATTCTGAACGCCAAAGACTGCTGCCTTTTTGGGGTAAGTATAATGACGATGATTTAAAGGGTGAAATTTCCTTTTCTAATTTATTAATTAAATTTCAAAATGCAGACGCAATAAACAATAATGACACAAGTGTTTTCCAAGCGATAAATAAATTAGAGAAAGTAATTGAAAGCAAAAATAATGAGGGAAATAATTTCAGTAAAATACCCGGTTATATTTCACACATAAAAAATAAATCCTTATCTGAAATTCAAAAAGGATTGAACGATAAAGATGTCTTCGTGGAATATACTTTCGGTGAAAAAAATATATACGCTTTTATAATAAGAAAAGATAAGAAAAAACTTCTGCTTCTTAATTCTACGAAAGAAGATGTAACCCGGCTGATAGATTTTTTCAGAGAAGCATTACTGAGAGGGAAAGATAAACCGGATGATAAATTATGGATAGGACCGGCAAGAAATTTATACAATTTACTCGTTAAACCTATTGTTGACAGCGGGCTGCTGAAAAAAGGGAACAACTTAATAATCTCGCCCCATAATTCTTTATATCTTTTACCGTTTAATGCCTTGATAACCGGTGATGAAAATAGTTTTCTTTTATTCGACTATAATATAAGCTATGTATCGTCTTCACAGTCAATAAACAAAAATAGAATATTAAAACTAAATTCCTATCTTGGTGTTGCTCCCGCTACTAAAGATTTGAGTTATTCTCAGGACGAAATAATCAATATCCCGGAATCACTATTTAAAGTAAAAAAACAATTGCTGAACAGCTCAGCCACAAAAAATAATTTTTTGCAATTAGCTCCGAACTATGACGTGATACATATTGCAAGTCATATAAATATTAACACAGAAAGTCCGCTTTATTCTTCAATCCAATTTACAGATCAACCTCTTAAAATATATGAAATATTCAAAACCAATATCAAGGTAAAGCTTTTAATATTAAGCGCCTGCGAGTCCGGTAAAGCCATGGGGATGGTGAACGATATTCCTACCGGAATCGACTTGGTCAATTTTTCAAGAGCATTTAGAGAAGCCGGGGTAAAAAGTGTTATTGCAACTAAGTGGCTTGTGGAAGATTTATCCGCCTATCGTATTGTAAATAATTTCTTCAAAATAATGGAATTAAACAAAAACTCACTACCGGTTGAAAACATTTTGACTTTGGCTCAAAGAGAATATTTAGTAAATGCAAAAAAACTTGGTAATAAAACTCATCCTTTTTTTTGGGCACCGTTTTTCTTGATAAAATAAATTTTATTTATCTTAGTAAATTTATCCTTTCTGTCCGTATTATATAATATAGCAGCTTAATTAAGTTCGGTTATCACAATAGAGGTTTTGCAAAATAAAGATTTCTCTTTATTGTCATTTCGACCGAAGGGAGAAATCTTTTATTTTAGAAAGATTTCTCAGTCGAAGACTCCTTCCGGCATAGCCGTTCCTTCGGAAGAAATGACAAAAGTATTATTTTGCAGAAACTCTGATATATAAAATTGGAGGATTTATGAGGAAGATTTCTACATTTATTCTAACCATCACATTATTTTCAACCTTTGTTTTTGGTCAATGGCAGTCAACAAATGGACCAACCGGTGGCCAAGTAAACACATTATTTAATTTTAAGGTGGAAGGTGCTGCCGTAGTTTATGCCGGAACTCCTTTCGGTTTGTTCAAATCGATTAACAGCGGCTCAACTTGGAACCCGATTTCACCAGAATTAGCAGGCAAAAATATCAGCAGCATAACCTCGTTTGGCACCACTCTTTATGTGGGGACAAGAAGTTATGGCGTGTTTGTATCAACTGATTCCGGGAAGACTTTTAGTAATTTTAATTCTTCAAGTGTGCTTGGATGGATAAACTCATTGGCTTTGTCAGGAGAAATATTGTTTGCCGGCGGGGTAGGCGGAGTAATGAGATCTAACGATGCCGGTAAAAATTGGACAAAGGTGGGAACGTTAACCTCCGGGAAAACAATAACCTCAATTACAACTTACTCGGATGCGAATAATACATTTATTATTGCAAGTGATGATAAAGGTTCTATTTATATGTCCACTGATTTTGGAACAACCTGGGTAGAAAAAAATCCGACGCAAAAACTCGGTTTTATCGAAAAAATAGGGCATCACGTGCTTGCGCCTACCATATCTTCGCCACCGCCTATTTGGGCTGCTACTCGAAATAACGGCATTGCCGTAACAACAGATAATGGTGCAACCTGGAATTTTAAGAATAACGGCTTGCCTTTTGTTTACGTTACCAATTTTGCATTTATGGATGCTAATAATTTTATTATTTCTACGTTGGGCGGTGGTTTATTTAAAACTTCTGACGGCGGCAATAATTGGGTTCAAATAAGTAATACCGGGTTGAATGATAAATTTGTTTATTCTTTAATGCTTTTAGGGGCGAATATTTTAGCTGCCACGCAAAGCGGAATTTTTCAAACTTTATTGAATACAATAAGCTGGCAGGCTACAAATGTGGGCTTTCTTAATATAGCCATAAATTCTTTTTTAATGATCGGGAACTCTATTTATGCCGGAACCTCAAACGGTATTTATCTTTCAACAGATCTTGGGTTGAACTGGCTGTTACTCGGTTTAACAAAAACGATTATTGCTACACTATTCCCCGGACCTGCAGGCATGATTTTAGCCGGCATTCAGTTCGGTGGGCTGATGAAATCAACCGATAACGGAAATAATTGGACAAGGGTAAGCGGTGGTCTTCTGGATCAATTTACCTCTGTTAAAACAGGAGTATATAACGGCACTAACGGGCTTTACATAATCGGAACAGAAACCAAAGGTGCTTTGAAAAGTTCTGATTTAACAAATTGGACTAATGCGGGAGGATTAGACCTACAACTTGTTTCTGACATCCAAGGTGATCCAAGCGGCACAAAATATTATGCAGGCACTTCCAGTGGTCTTTTTGAATCTGACGATGGTGGCAATTCTTTTGTAAAAACCGGGTTTGACGGTAAGAATGTAATCAAGGTTAATATTCTAGATTCCCTCCTTATTTTAGCTACAACTAATACAACGGGAATGTTTCAATCGACTGACGGAGGAAAAACTTGGACCTCAAAATGGGATAATAATGCAAAGGGAACATCCGTTATTTCAGTATATGTTTTGTCCGAAAGTTCCTGGATTGTAATGACTTCTCAAGGAACTTTTATGACTGAAGATTTCGGGGAAACATACACCAATCAAGATACCGGATTAATATTAAAAGATGTTAAGGCTATTCTCCCTGTTGCTAAAACAAATAAAACTACTTTTACAAATACAACTTATGATATTTTGGGCGGTACTAATGGAATGAGTGTCTGGCGTATGCAAAACTTTGTTGTAACGGCTGTTGATGATAATAATTTGTCTGTCCCTAATAAATTTTCTTTATCGCAAAACTATCCAAATCCTTTTAATCCAAGTACAACAATTAACTATAAGCTTTCGGCTATCAGCAAAGTGACACTTAAAGTTTATGATATTTTAGGCAGGGAGGTAACTACACTTTTAAATAAAGAACAACCTGCCGGTAGTTATAAAATCACTTTTGATGCATCCAAATTGGCAAGCGGTATTTATTTGTATAGAATTGTTGCCGGTTCTGCCGATGGTGGATTTATACAAACGAAAAAAATGATTTTAATAAAATAATTGTATTGAGGAGAGTTAAATGTTAAAACATAAATTTTTTAACTATTATATTTTGATAATTTTTGTTATCATATTTGCATTAAGCCCAAACATAACGATAGCACAATGGCAGAACATAGGTCCGGGCGGAGGCAGTGATCTGCAATCCATAGTTGTGCATCCAACTAATCCCGATATAGTTTTTACCGGCGGTGATATTGAAGGCTTATTTAAAACTACAAACGGGGGACAAAGCTGGACAAATATAAATAACAACCTGGCAACGGGTCCGTGGACACCTGACGTTTATTGGACTAACCAAATCTTATTTGATAAATCAGACGTAACAAATAACACTTTATTTCTTGCAACAGCTATAGCATTATTTAAAACAACAGACGGAGGCGCTACTTGGTCCCTTTCATTTCCTTCGGCAATCAACTCCGAAGTAGATTTCATTTCTGTATATTCTGTAATAATAGACGCTTCGGACAACAAGATTATTTATGCAGGCACAGAAGGTAAAGGTGTTTATAAAACAACAAACGGTGGAACAAGCTGGTCTAAACTAAATATACCTTCATTAAATAGTGCTGTTGTATTTAGTATGGTTTTTGATTCAAATAAAAATTTATATCTTGGTACTACCAACGGAATATTTAAATCCACAGACGGCGGTAATACTTGGAGCCAGGCTAATAACGGATTAACAAATACAGCGGTTTGGAATCTGCAGGCTGTAACCGTTTCAAATCAAACAACATTATTTGCAACGGTAATAACTCACGGAACCCCAGGCAGTCCTTCAACTTTTGACGGAGGAATCTTTAAAAGTTCCGATGGAGCCGCGAGTTGGCAAGATATTTCAAGCAATCTTCCTCAGTATCAATCTTCTGAAAGCCTTTTCTACTTCTACTGGAGATTTGCTGTAAACCCGTTAAATACAAACACAATCTATATAGGTACGTCAGTCGGTTCACCTGATGAATCTCTGGCTGCTTATGAAAATTGGGGAATATACAAAACAGTGAACGGCGGGCAGTCTTGGACAAGAGTTGATAATAATATTTCTTTGGGGTGGATGGACGACACCTTCTTTAATGAAAGACACGCACTTGTTCTTGCTATTGCTCCAAGTGATACCAATACGGTTTACTGGGGGCGTGATTGGATGAATAAAACCACGGACGGCGGACAAACCTGGACACAAGTCTATACTCAAAAAGTAGGTAACGCTTGGAAGGGCACCGGCTTTGAATTAATGATGGTTGAAGGGATGACATTCGATCCGACCAACAATCAAAGGGTGTTTGTAGGATATGACGATATGGGACCGTTCCGTTCGGATGACAATTTAAACAGCTTTATTCCTTTAGACCCCAAAATGGACCCTTATGACGGATATGACGCTGCAAAAGATTTCGAGATTGACCCAACTAACGGGGATGTTTATATGAGCAGATATGACGGATTAGGTTCTGTAGCCAATACAGGATACAGCTTTGGGCAGGTTTGGAAAAGCTCAGATAACGGTGGCAGTTGGACTTTAATTTCCAACGGCTTGCCTGACGGTAGACCCGATTTAGTGCTCGATAAAATATCAGGTACACCGGGTAACAGAACTTTATATTTTGCATCGTACAAAAACGGTGTTTATAAAACTACGAACAGCGGTGCTGATTGGATTGCTGTAAATAACGGTTTGGGTACTGATACAGCAAGTGTTTGGGAGCTATTTATAAATCCCAATAACAGTAATGAATTATATGCAGGAATTAATTCATTCGGTGGGGGCGGAGGACTGTACAAAACTACTGACGGAGGAAATCTTTGGACAAAGCTTTCTTCGTTTCCGGCATTTGATATTTTAACAATAGATTACGATAAAACAAATAACATTATATACGTCGGAGCTACGGATAATTATGATTTTAACAGTGACGGAGGGCTTTACAAATCGGCAGACGGTGGGACAACGTGGACAAAAATTTTCGACCATACTCGTGTTGCGGATGTGGAAATTGACCAAAACAATCCAAGTTTAATTTATGCTGTTTCACAGTCCTGGTATGGAATATGGCTGCCAAATATAAATCCCGGTGTTTACAAAAGCTCGGACGGTGGAAATACTTGGAACAATATAACCGGCAACTTATCGCATACATTAATTGATTTTATTAAACTGAATCCAAACAATACCTCGCAATTATTTGCGGGTACCGGTGGCGGCGGACTTTGGGCAAGAAATTTGGTAACAGGCATTGAAGAAGATAATGTTTCCTTTCCCGCAAAGTTTGGATTACATCAGAATTATCCGAACCCGTTTAATCCAAGTACAACTATTAGTTATTCAATACCATCCGTAGGTCGCAACTTGTCCGTACTTTTAAAAGTTTACGATGTGCTTGGGAGAGAGGTAGCAACATTAGTTAACGAAGAAAAATCTGCAGGTATTTATAAAGTTAACTTTAATGCAAGTTCACTTGCCAGTGGAATTTATTTTTACAGAATAATTACCGGATCCGCTAATGGTGGATTTGTACAGACAAAGAAGATGATACTTTTAAAATAGAGTTACAAAATTTTTATTTCAGTTGTTTCAGTAAATTTTGAAAAATGTCCGTATAATATAATTAGATAAGAAATGATTTAAAGGAATTTTATTACAGTGTAATTTTATACTAAATATTAAACATCATAAAGTAATGGGGATTTAATGATAAGACCAAAGCGATTATATAGTTTTGTCTGGACTATTTTCCTTTTTTTGTTGATCAGTCCTTTTGGCTCTGTTGTAATAATTACAACGGTCTTTCCATTGCTTTATGCCCCTAAAGTTAATTACTGTAGGGACAAGTCATCCGGCTGCTGCCGGATCCCTACTCAAAAGAAATAACCAGATAATTTAATTAAAATAATTTATAACAAATAATTGGAGTAAATAATGCAACGGAAAAAACAGTTACATTTTGTCGCATTGTTAGTTATCAGTTTTCTTTTTACAATCACTTTGTCTTTGCAGGCGCAAGTACCGCGGACAATAAGTTTCCAGGGACAATTAACAAATCCCGATGGAAGTAAATTAGCGGACGGGGCGGTTAGTCTGGTATTTATGCTTTATGAAAGCGAGACAGGCGGAACAGCTATCTGGACGGAGACACAGTCTGTGAATGTAAAAAACAGCTTGTTCTCAGTAATACTTGGAAAGGTAAAACCGCTTACGGCTGCATTTGATAAACCTTATTGGGTAGGAATAAAAATAAACAGTGGCAGCGAATTAACCCCGAGACTTGCTCTTACATCTTCTCCTTACAGTTTGGGTAGCAGCGCAACTACAATTAACCTGGGACCGGGACAAAATTTCCAGATTAAGGATTCCTCTGGTAATGTAACACATATACTTAGTGCTAATGGAGATTTTTTAAGCACAGGTACAGGTACTTTTAAAAAAGGACTTATTGTTGGAAATCCAACCACTTCCACCGTTAAAACAAATAATGTAAAATCTGGAATAAATGCACAGATAGATGGTATATTGTTTGATGTAGATGTAGGTAATGATCGAATTTCACTTAATGCACCTACATTCTTTCCTCCAAATGATCCCCCCCCCTTTCCATCTAATAGTGGATTAAGCCCACTTCTGATAGACACTCCAACAGGCAGGATTGGAGTTAGTAATACACCTTTTGGGACATTTGATCCACCATTTAATGTGAGGGGTTCCGGTGGGAATGATGTCATAGTTGTAAATTCAACACCTTCAAACGATCCGCCTGTAATATTACCAGGTGGGGCACAAATAGGAGATGGTAATGTTCAGAATCCTTTAGATATTCTTCTTCCTGATAATAGAACGGCTGTTTGGGGTGGCCCTGGAGATAATATATTCAGTATTAATGATCCAAGCGGCAACTCTTCTTTTAGTATACGAAGAGGAGGACATGTACATATTCGCGGTAACGTGTTTATCAATGGGACTTTAAATAAATCTCAAGATAATTTTATGATTGACCATCCATTAGACCCTCTTAATAAATACCTTCAGCACAGCGTTATAGAAAGTCCGGATATGATGAATATATATAATGGTAATGTGGTTTTAGACGATGACGGAGAAGCAACAATAGAATTACCCGATTGGTTTGAAGCATTGAATAAAGATTTCAGGTATCAGCTAACACCTATCGGTGTTCCAGCCTTGCTTTATGTATCGGAAGAGATAGACGATAACGAATTTACAATTGCCGGTGGTAAAGCAGGTATGAAAGTATCCTGGCAGGTAACAGGTATCAGACACGACGCGTATGCAAATAAATACAGAACAAAAGTAGAAGTGGAAAAACCTATAGCGGAAAGAGGCAAATATATGCACCCTGATGCGTATAAAAAATCTGTTGCAGATAATAAATAATGAGGTATGAAATGAAAACAAATATTAAAAATGTTTTACTTCTCCTCTTGTTCAGTATCACTTTACCAGGTTTGACATTATACGGACAGGTAACGATATCAAGAAGTGTAATAGCAAACGGCGGAGGTGAGATGACAGGCAGTCATACACTTATAGGTACTATTGGACAAGCGATAGTTGGTACATCCGGCACAATACTAACGGCGGGATTTTGGAATACTCCGGGAATTGTAACCGGTATAAATGATAATACCGGTAACACAATACCAAAAGAATATAAGCTGGATCAAAATTATCCGAACCCGTTTAATCCGAGTACGATAATAAGCTACCAGCTGTCGGCTGCCGGCAAGGTATCTATTACGGTTTATGATTTACTCGGCAGGCAAGTAGCAAACTTGGTAAATAAAGAGCAACCGGCTGGAAATTATAAAATAAATTTTGATGCAAGTTCACTTGCCAGTGGAATATATTATTATAGAATTGTTGCCGGAAAATTTATAAAGACAAAGAAGATGATACTTTTAAAATAGGTCTACAAGAAAAATATTTTTTCAGTTGTTTCTGTAAATATTTAAAAATGTCCGTAATTAATAATTAGACAATAACAATTTAAAGGCACTTTATTAGATTTTAACTTTCACTAAATATTTAATACCATAAAGCAATGAGGACATAGTGATAAGACCAAAGCAATTATTTAGTTTTGTCTGATCTATTTCCTCGGTGACGTGGCGCAGTCCTGACCTGTCGGAGAAGAAGCCCGTTTCATCTTACTCTTTAAATAACTACTTTCATCGTTGTTAATATAACAACGGCCTTACCATTTCTTTATGCCCCCAAAACATTTATAAACTATATTCAAACTAATTTTTTAGATGCATTGTCTTTTATTTAAAAAATAATAATAACAGAAATTATGGGGAACTAAAATAATTTACAACAAATAATCGGAGTAAAAAATGCAACGGAAA
>ENA-ORDP01001460-ORDP01001460.1-marine-sediment-metagenome-genome-assembly--contig:-NODE-1460-length-12892-cov-6.796759_pt1 | contig 12892 bp, 5 predicted proteins | sample MGYA00248627_ERZ508539 | MGnify/ENA primary metagenome ERZ508539 (study PRJEB26208, sample SAMN05571518) | marine sediment metagenome | biome: deep sea; feature: Hydrothermal vent; material...
GAAATGCAAGCCCGCGTCGTTGAGGGTATTGAAAAAGAGATCACCGAAACAAAAAATGCCATCGCGGTATATCGTAAGGAAAGAATGGCGCTGGTAGACCGTAACAGCATCAGTTTAGTAACAGAAACAACACGAATTGTTCTTGGCAAGACACTCTCATTTGAAGAGCATCGCGACATTATTCTCCGCGCACTTGAAGACGCAAAAAAGTCCGGCATATTTGCCGTATAAATTTCTATGGCTACCACACCCATGACTCCCGCACTAATCACCACACTCGCGCCGCTTCTTGGGCACACCTATATCCGTACTGATATGGTGTACCGTCTTTCTCTCGTGGCGGAGTTTTTAAATTTTGCTTTTTTCACCGACGGTGCCGCAACAATCACGAAAGAAACATTTTCGCACTTTGCAAAGTTAGGTCGCGGTCCGCTGCAGGACATAACCTTTCTTCAGGAACTCCCTCTTTCTTTTTGGAATACTTTTTCCCGCGCCACATTTCAGAAAACACTTGACCGGATGGAGGGTGAGTTTGCCTCTGTGCCGACACTTCCGCTCACCATCCCCATTGCTATTCCTTCTGAACAGATGGCACAGGTGGGGCAGTGGGTGCGCACAGTCGTCGGAGAAAATACGCTGCTTGATATTTCTATTGACCAAACACTCGCTGCGGGATGTCAGTTTGTATGGAAAGACCGATTGTATGATTTTTCTTTTGCGCATTATGAGGAGGCGCACCTGCAGGAACTCGCCACGCAACTTTCTCCGCTCATTGCGACTCAAAAGGCGTAGAAATAATTTTCTATGGAAACAAAAACACGCGATGCAAAAGAAGTGGAAACCGGATTTGTAACCGGAGCAAAGGGATACTTGCTGGAGCTTGAGGGGCTCCCGTCTGTGCACCTAAACGATGTAATCATAAATACTTCCGGAAACCGCGCACTCGTGTCATCCATCAAAGAAAAAAGCATTGAAGCACTTCTTCTGGAGGGTGGGAATCCGACACTCGGCGAGCGTTTTATGCTGCACGCGCGCGGTGTTCAGTTTTATTTTGGAGATCAATTGCATGGGCGCGTGATAAATGCGCTCGGCGAGCCGCTTGATGGTCGTGGTGCACTCCCTCCCGCAAACACGACGATACATTTGGAAAGCAGTGCGCCGGATATGAGTGCTCGCGCACTTATGAAAGAACAATTAACCACCGGTATCGCTACGGTTGATGTACTGCTTCCGCTTGCAAAAGGGCAGCGTCAAATGATAATAGGTCCGCTCTCAAGTGGGAAAAAGGCATTTCTTGAAAGTGTCCTCGCGCACCAAAAAAAACACTCTGTGGTGTGCGTGTATGGTTTTATCGGGCGACCGACTCTTTATGTTGAGGAAGTAACTTCTCGCATTTTAAGCGAAGAAGGGAACAGCGATACCGTCATTCTTGCGGCGTTTTCCAGCGACCCGGCGCCGATGATTTATCTTATCCCCTCGCTTGCAATTGAAATCGCAGAGAATTTTTCGCGGCAAGGGCGTGATGTGCTCGTTATACTTGATGACTTGGGAAGCCATGCAAAATATCTACGCGAAATAGCGCTTTTGTCCGGGCGCGTGCCGGGCCGTGAATCATATCCGGGAGATATGTTTTATCAGCAGGCGCGTCTTTTGGAGCGCGGCGGATTTTTTAATGAAACGGTTGGTGGGGGGAGTATCACTATTTTGCCGGTTTTGGAAACGGACATTGAAGATCTTTCAAACCTTATATCTACGAATCTTATTTCAGCAACTGATGGACATCTTTTCTTTTCGCCGGTCCTACACGCCGAGGGGTACTTTCCGTCTGTCGTATCAAAAGAGTCGGTAACGCGCGTGGGGCGTCAGACACAAAGTCTTCTCGCAACGCAGCTTTCCATTCAGGTACGATCGCTTCTTGCTGAATATGAGCGTCAACGGCGCTACGGTCAGTTTGGTGCACAGCTTTCCAAAGAAACTCGCGACACTCTCGCGAAGGGAAATATTATGAACTTATTTTTGGGACAAAAAGCAATGGTCTCACTTCCACTTGAAGTGCAAATAGTGCTCCTCTCACTTGTTTTTACGCCACTCTTTCACGAAAAAGAGGTTGCATTCGCGATGCGCAACCACGAGAAGCTCATCACTGCAATACAAACGAACGAATCGCTTTCCTATATTCTTGCAGACGCGCGCGAGGGAGTGCTTCCACTTGATAAGTTTCTTGAGAAGCTTGAAAAAGCATCCCCTTATTTTGAATTAGTATGATAACCGGAGGCGCCAAACAGCAAGAATTAGATGACCTTGAAACGATTGTGTTCGTTACCACGGCGATGTTTGAAGTGAGCGCGGAAAAAATAGACCGCTTACGCACCGCATTTGAAAAAAATAGCCAGTTTTACACGGAGATTACCAAGCTCTACCAAGCCGTAAAGCAAACGGCGATTATACGCGGAGAGCTCTCCGGGAAAGCTGCAAGTGGCGCCGCGCGAAGTATTTCCGTAGCGTTCACCACGAACTCTCGTTTTTATGGTTCGGTAAATACCGAGGTTATGCGTACATTCATCAAGCATATGCAAGATTCCAATAGTGACTATCTAATCATCGGAAGAACGGGGGGTCTTTTTATGAGGGATTTCCACACACATACTACGCAGGTATCCTACCTCCTTTTTAAAGAAGATGAACCGAGTGATGAAGAGATGCACACTTTTTTGGATACCATCGCTCCCTATGACCATGTATATGTTTTTCATTCGTCGTTTGTAAATGTGTTTACCCAGAAAGTATCCTCGCTTGATATTGCGTATACGCCATCTCCGGAAGATGCCGCACGCGCCGCAGAAAAAATTGATTATATTTTTGAACCGGAGCTTCCAAAAATCCTTGCGTTTTTTGAAACGCGCGTGCGGCATCTTTTGTTCCAAAGAGTAATGCTTGAAGCGGAGCTTGCCCGAACGGCGGCGCGGCTTATTTCTATGAACCAAGCGCAAGACCGAGCAGATAGCGCGGTTACCCGCGCGCGCCGCCGTATGAGGAGAGAAAATGCTACATTTAATGATGCACGATTACTTGAGTCATTCTCAGCAATAGCAAAATGGAAAAAATAAAAAAACAATTTGTTGGGCGAGTATATGAAGTGCGCGGACAAATAGTCATAGTGCACCTTGAGAGTGCATACCTACCGGCGCTCGGAGAAGTGCTCGTGGCTGAAAATGCACAGGAAGTTGCACAGCTTGAAGTTCATTCGTATCGTGATCGCGACAAGCTGTACTGCCTTTTGCTCTCTTCAAAGGAAGATTTATATCGTTCTATGCGCATTGTAACCGACGGAACCAGTCTTTCCATACCGGTTGGGAAAGAGGTTTTGGGTAGGGCTATAAATTTTTATGGGAAGCCGGTTGATGGGCGAGGAGATCTTTCTTATAAAGAAACACGGCCAATTCGTATTCCTTCCGACCGCCCGGCGCTTCTCGCAACACGAAAACGCCCACTGCTCGCAACAGGTATTAAAATTATAGATTTCTTCACGCCCCTCCTTGAAGGCGGAAAGATTGGGCTTGTTGGTGGTGCCGGTGTTGGGAAAACGGCGCTTATGACCGAAATAATTCGTAACCTTAATGCCGGGCATAGCGGCGTTACGCTTTTTGCCGGCATTGGTGAGCGTATTCGTGAAGGGCATGAGCTTTGGGAATCTCTAAAGGAAACAAAAACCCTATCAAAAACAGCGCTCATTGTGGCGCACATCAATGAGAATGCCGCGGTGCGTTTTAAGGTTGCGGCAGCAGCAGCAGCTCTTGCTGAGTATTTCCGCGATGAAGAAAAGACCGATGTACTTCTTTTTGCGGATAATATATTCCGATTTGTACAGGCGGGGAGCGAGCTCTCCACACTGCTTGAGGAAATACCGTCTGAATTTGGGTATCAATCAACACTTGAGGCGGAAATCGCTCAGTTTGAGAATAGATTAGTTAATAGTGAACATGCCTCAATAAGCTCAATACAAACGGTCTATGTTCCGGCAGACGAGCTCACCGACCCGGCAGTAGCTGCGCCGCTGAAATATTTTGAAGCGGTAGTGGTTCTTTCAAGAAAGATGAGTCAGGAAGGAATGTATCCAGCAATAGATCTCTTAAATTCCAAGTCCTCTGTGCTGGACAAGGGATTGATAGAGGACAGGCATCTTGAAACGGTAACGGCGGCAATAGCGCTGCTTGACCAATATGAACGACTTGCGCGCGTAGTGACTATTATTGGTGAGAACGAGCTTTCACTGCAAGATAAAATGGTATATGAACGAGGCCTCCGTCTTAGAAACTATATGACGCAGCCATTTTATACGCTGGAATCACAAACAGGACGCGCAGGAGTGTTTGTAAAGAGAGAAGACGCTATCACGGATGTAAAATCAATTGTTGAGGGGCGGTTTGACTCGGTTGCCCCGGAGAAGTTTCTCTATATTGGAAATGCAACCCATCTCGTTCCGCACATATATAAATAAAATATGGATCAATTAGGGAGATTAAGTGTTGTTATCAATAGTCCGAATGAGGTTATTTGGAGTGGTTCGGCAACGAGTGTCTCATCAAAAAATAGTGCCGGTACTTTTGACATTCTTCCCGGGCATGCAAACTTCATCACTATGGTACAGAGTGAACCGATTACCGTTCGGTTTAATGAGAAAGAAAGGGTTTTCAAATATGAGAATGCGGTACTTTCTGTATATGAGGGTACGGTAGTTATATATGCGGATGTTTAATCAAAAAGAATTCCTCGCAGCTCTGCTGCGAGGTGGTTGATTTTTTGTGTAGGCGATAAAAATATATTTTTTCACCAAGACGAACAAATATGTGGTGCTACTTATAGTCATTCTTTCCAGATTGTAAAACGAACAGTTCGTACTTCACTAATAAACTAAGATAGCACCTTCAAGATGACATCTTGAAGGTGCTATCTTAGTTTATTTTTATTAAGCTATATAAATTTCATCACTAAACAAAACTATGCGTCAAAATGAGCCGGACATTTATTGTTTGGTCTTAGTGGTGGAATTATGATCTCTAATCGCGGGGGCAGCACCTTCTATAGTAGTGTGAGTATTATAATTGTACACTTTTACCTACAGCGTACAAAATATCACTCTCAAAACACCGTCTTGAGAGTGATATTTTGTAAAATCTTCAAATGTGGTGGTTGTGTGAGTATGATACTCTCCGTGTAGTAGAAACTATCGGTGTACACAAATATGTAATCTTGTGTAAGCGAGCTTGTATAGACGAGATATGTTGACTTTCATATATAAAAATCATAAATCTCACACAGTTTTTATGTATTGTGAATACAAAAAAATAATAGATACTTACATAACTATCTCTCTATAACTATTTAGTCATTCCCGATCAATTTTCGTATAAATTAGATATCAGAAAGTATTTTTTGATTGATTGAGAAAGATATTAAAACATTATTTCGTATACGGTCGTACATTTTTGCCGCCAGCTGATTTATTTTAGATTTTAAGAAAACAAACCACAGGCTAAAAAATGAAATTTTTTAGCCTGTGGGCTAACTCTTATTCTTTTCCACACCTAAGGGTTTTTATACCAAGACGAACAAAAATATAGTGGTAAACTATAGTTAATCTCCCGGATATATTTATGAGCAAATCTCCATTAAAAACAAATTTTATCTCTTCAAAGAAAGCGGCTCAGCAATCCGGGTTTACCAACGACTATATAGCAAAACTATGTCGGTTTGGAAAAGTTGCAGGTAAAAAAATTGATGCAGTTTGGTATGTTGATGAAAGCTCATTCAATGATTTTATTCTTGAGCGAAATCAGAAAAAAGAGCAACATGCACAATTATTGTCTCAAAAAAGAAAAGAAGAATATTTTTCGTATTTTACAAACTCTTCAAAGGAAGCTGCTGCTCCGGCGACATCTTCATCTCAATCTCCGATTCCAGGTACAGCTTCCATAAAAGATTTTTCACAAAAAGAATATTCCGGTAGCACCAGTGCGAATGTTTCGGCTTTTGATATTGCTCTAAAAAGCCAGCACACACCTGTTTCTCTTTTTAAAAATAAAAAAAAGTATCACGCACGCATTGCAAGCGCTGCTATTTTAATTTTTGTTTTTTTCATTGCGGCTCCGATTGCTGCGTATGCGCTGCGTGATGTTCCTTTTTTCCATGCGACTGAAACACGCTTGAGCGGGTTCGTGGCGCCTCTGGCGGTTCGTGTTTCTGATTTTTCAGCGTATGTGGGAAATAGTTATGCGGGGAGCGGCACACAAGGAGAGCGTAGTGCATCCGCTTCGTCTACGCGCATACTTGCTTCATCTGCACACTTTTTTAAAGGAAATATCGCAAGCGCATTTACCGCAAATGTGCTTTCAAGTTTCTGGGGGAATGTTACGCGCTCAATTGCTTCTGCTGCGAGCACACTTGCGAGAAATATACAGCATCTTTTTGGAGGTTCGTCCGTGCCAACAAAAACAGCATCCTCACCACCAGCAACGGGTGCGCAGAAAACAGCTGCGGAAAATGCATCATCAAATGGTACTGCTGCGCCGACCTTTGCTACAGGACATTCCGGCGTCTCCGCTACCAAGGCGACGACCACTTTTTCAACGCAGCCGCAAAATCTGCAACTAAGCATCAACGCGAATGTCGTCGCAAAGAAAGACATCACGATTGCCGGTTCGGCTGCGATAGGTGGGCACACAAAAATTGCCGGCGGGGTAAAAATTGCCGGCGGAATAACTGTGGCTGGAAAAACGGCGCTTCATAATCTCCTGCAAGTAACAGGGAACGCAACATTTGGTGGATTAGTACAAACGCAAGGCATACTTCAGGCGAACAAGGGGATTGTTACCAACGGAACTGATATCAACGCCGGTGCGGGTCGCGTCTTTGCTTCAAATATTGTAAATGCCATTAAGGCGGGAAAGAATATTACGATTACCGGATCGCCTGATAATCCCGTCATTTCATCTGCCGGTGGGAGAACTCTTTTCATTGGCGGCAGTGGTAGTAGTAATTCAACTATTTCCGCGAGTGCACCACTTACTTACAGCTCTGGAAATCTTTCGCTGCAAAATCTATCAGTTTCTTTTGGCGGTACGGGAGCGACAGCTTTTAGTCAGGGGTGGCTTTATTCTCCGGGTGGCACTGCAACGCTCATCGCTTCAACCTCACCGACGGTTTCGTATCTCACCGCAACATCCACCACAGCGACCAGCACTTTTGCCGGCGGCCTGTCGGCCGCCGGTACGCTCTTTGTAAACGCAGCAACCGGTCGCGTGGGCATTGGAACAACCTCTCCCACAGATACTCTCTCAGTGAATGGACCAATTTATCTCGCAAATACCACTCCCACTGTTACCACAAATCGTATTTATGTAAACGCCGGTAGCCTCTATTATGGCGGTTCTTTGGTTGGCGGCGGATTAACCGGAAACTGGATCCTCAATGGAACGAGTGCATATTACAATGCCGGTAACATTGGAATTGGAACGACCACGCCATACGCGAAACTTTCTGTTGCCGGACAAATTGTCGGATCGTACTTTACCGCAACCTCCACCACGGCGACAAGCACATTCTCTGGCACCACACTGACTTCCGGATTGGCAACGTTTCTCGGGGGTATCAATACCAATTTCATTACCGCGACTTCTACGACAGCGACCAGTACATTCGCCGGCGGCCTGTCGGCCGCCGGCGCGGGCGGGCTCACTGTCTTGCAAAATGGCAATGTCGGCATTGGCGTCATATCTCCTGCACAGAAGCTGGATGTTGCCGGCGATGTGAATGTTTCCGCAGGGTCGGCATATAAATATGGTGGCACCACGATTGCCACGGCACTTCCGGCGAAAGGTGATTATTTGTTTGGTAATTCCGGTAACTTGACGATGTCGGGCAACGACAACATTGCCAATGGCACCTATGCTCTTCGTGTTAATACCACCGGCTATAATAATGTTGCCAATGGCTCCGGTGCTTTGCGCTCAAATGGTTCCGGGTATGCCAATGTCGCCACCGGTATGAACTCGCTTTATACGAATTCCGGAGGGTTTAACAATGTCGCCACCGGTATGAATGCACTTTATTCCAGCACCGGATCTAGCAATGTCGCACTTGGTATGAGCTCCTTGTATTCCACCACCGGTTCTTACAATACGGCGATTGGTTATCAAAGTGGTATGGGGGTGACGGTTGGCGCCAATAACATCGTTATTGGCGCCAATGTGGATGTGCCGGTTCCGAGCGTAAACCAACAGCTCAACATCGGTAATGTGCTCTACGGCACCGGTGTTTACAATGGAAGTACCGTTTCCGGAGCGCCGGTTTCAAGTGGAAGAATTGGCATCGGCACCACTACGCCTTGGCGCACTTTGTCTGTGAACGGCTCTTCCGACCTTGGCACGAACGCACTTGCCGGAACATTCACCGCCAATAACACTTTGGCAACCAGCACATTCGCCGGAGCCGTGCAAACTTCAGGGCTTGCCGCTTTTGCCGGAGGCATTAATCTTAATAGCGAAACCTTTACCAATCTTACCGGCCCCGGTCTTACCAATGTGGGTGGTGTGCTCACTGTTTCAAATGTGTCACTTTCCTCACTCACCATACCGCACGGAGATATTTTCGTCGGGAATGCTTCCAATGTTGCTGAGGCAACTTCCACACTCTTTGTTGCTGACAATGGCAATGTGGGCATCGGCACCACCACACCAACCGACACCTTCTCGGTCAATGGTCCTATCTATCTTGCCGACATCAACACTCCGGCAGTTGTTGCAAACCGTCTTTATTCAAACACCGGCAATCTCTATTACAACGGCTCTCTGGTTGGCGGTGGCTCCACAGGCAACTGGCTTCTAAGCGGTTCCAGTGTGTACTACAACACCGGAAATGTTGGCATCGGCACCACCACACCATATGCAAGACTTTCTGTGGTCGGGCAGGTGGTCGGTTCGTATTTCACCGCGACTTCTACGACGGCGACCAGCACATTCGCCGGCGGCCTGTCGGCCGCCGGCGCCTCCGGGCTTACGGTTCTCACAAATGGGAAAGTGGGCATCGGCACCACCAGCCCGTGGCGCGCTTTGTCAGTGGCGGGCTCTTCCGACCTCGGTGCCAACGCACTTGCGGGCTTTTTCACCGCGACCAGCACCACAGCGACCAGTACCTTCTCCGGCACCACCCTCACCAACAAACTCGCCACTTTCGCTTCCGGCATCAACATCAATAGCGAAACTTTCACCGATCTCACCGGATCCGGTCTTTCCAATGTAAATGGTGCGCTTACCGTTTCAAGCATTCCGTCTTCTTCCATTACTCTTGCACATGGGAATATTTTCGTCGGCAATGCCTCCGCTCTTGCCACGGCGACTTCCACACTCTTTGTTGCTGACAATGGCAATGTGGGCATCGGCACCACCACCCCTTGGCGCACTTTGTCGGTCGCCGGCTCTTCCGACCTCGGTGCCAACGCACTCGCGGGCTCATTCACCGCGACCAGCACCACAGCGACCAGTACCTTCTCCGGCACCACTCTCACCAATAAACTCGCTACCTTTGCCGGCGGCATCAACATCAATAGCGAAACCTTTACCGACCTCACCGGCTCCGGTCTTTCCAATGTAAATGGTGCGCTTACCGTTTCAAGCATTTCAGCTTCTTCCATTGCTCTTCCACACGGGAACATTTTCGTCGGTGATGCTTCCAACGCTGCCACGGCGACTTCCACACTTTTTGTTGCCGACAATGGCAATGTCGGCATCGGCACCACCACGCCAACCGACACCTTCTCGGTCAATGGTCCCATTTATCTTGCTAACACCACTCCAACAGCAACTACAAATCGCATCTATTCAAACTCAGGAAATCTTTATTATAACGGTGCTCTGGTTGGTGGCGGATCTGTTGGTAGCTGGATACTCAATGGTTCCAGTGTGTACTACAACACCGGAAATGTCGGCATCGGCACGACCACGCCATATGCAAAACTTTCTGTGGTCGGGCAGGTGGTCGGTTCGTATTTCACCGCGACTTCTACCACAGCCACCAGCACCTTTACAGCGGGGGTTAATGTCGGAGCTGGCAATGGGTACTTTATCGGAGGGAAACAAGCGCTTTCTATTGGAAATCTCAACAACACGATTGTTGGATATGATAATACCGCAACCGGTTCTCATGCTGTTGCCATTGGATATCAAACGAGCGCCTCCGTGACAGGAGCATCTGCTTTTGGTTCCGGAGTTATCAACACCACTGCCAATTCTACGATGATTGGTCCCTCAAACACCGCCAAGCTCACCATTCTTTCTTCGGGCAATGTGGGCATCGGCACCGAAACACCAACCGCGCGTATGGCTATTGTTAATACAAACAACAGCGCACCAATTATCTCTTTGCGTGATTCTCTCGGAGGAATTTCTCTTGAGCTTCGTGCCGGCACCTCCACTGAAGATAATACTTTTGTCGGGGTCAATGCCGGTGCCGGCAATAATGCAGGTTCGTACAACACCGCACTCGGCAGTGGTTCACTTTCTGCAAATACCAGTGGCTACAGTAACACTGCGAATGGTATGAATGCACTTTCTACCAATACCGGTGGCTATAATAACACTGCTGTCGGTAGGGGCTCGCTTGTTGCCAACATTGTTGGTTATTCAAATACCGCAAATGGTGTTGATGCGCTCTATTCTAATACTACCGGAAACTACAATGTTGCAAACGGCGAAAATGCTCTTTACTCAAATGTTTCCGGTAATAACAACACCACTCTTGGGTATCAAAGTGGCTACAGCGTAACCGGAACAAACAATATTATTCTCGGAGCAAATGTGGATGCGTCGGTTGCCAGTGGTAACCGACAACTCAACATCGGTAATGTGCTCTACGGCACGGGTGTTTACAATGGAAGTACCGTTTCCGGCGCGGCGGTTTCCAGTGGAAGAATTGGCATCGGGACGACCACGCCATGGCGCACCTTGTCGGTCGCTGGCTCTTCCGACCTTGGCACCAATGCGCTCGCTGGGAGTTTTACGGCGACCAGTAACACTGCTGTGAACACATTCGCCGGCGGCCTGTCGGCCGCCGGCGCCTCCGGGCTTACCGTTCTCACAAACGGCAAAGTTGGCATCGGCACTACCAGCCCATGGCGCGCTTTGTCTGTGGCGGGCTCTTCCGACCTCGGTGCCAACGCGCTCGCGGGCTCTTTCACCGCGACCAGCACCACAGCCACCTCGCAATTTAATGGAACCGTATCAGCTCATAACATAATCATACCAACGCTCGCCACACCGGTTGGTACTCTCCTTGCAGTAGACGGAAGCGGGAAAATTATTGCCACCACTTCGCCAACGGGAGGCGTATACGGCATCAATGTAGAAACCCTCACGGCAAACAAGACACTGGTGGCAGGCGTAGATCCGATATATCAGTATCTAAATCCTAGCACTGCAAACTGGACAATCACACTTGATACCGCCTCGGCTGTAGCAGGTGATAGGTTCGTGATTAAGAATACTGTTATTGCTACAAGTTATTTTTCACTAGCAATAGACCAAGGAACTACGAATCTAGATAAAATCTACGCGCAAGGTTCAAAAGTATTCATCTTTGATGGTACGAATTGGGTTGGGGCGGATAATGGGGTGGTAGATAATAGTGTGGCAATTGGGCATGGCGCAGATGCTTACTCTAACGGCGTAGCAGTTGGGTCTGAGGCAAATGCTTTCGGCGATGGTGCAGCAATTGGGAAGTATTCAAGTGGGCATACAAATGGTGCAGCAGTTGGAGATAGCGCAAACGGCAACACTCACGGTGCAGCGATTGGGTATAGTTCAAATGGTAATTCTAATGGTGCTGTGGTTGGAGAAAATGCAAGTGGTTTTTATAATGGTACCTCAATCGGTTACCAGGCAGGTAAAAATCTCAGTGGTTATTATATTAAAGTAAACAAAAACATCCTTCTCGGCTATCAAGCAGGACTTAATCTCACACAGCCTTCCGCTTGGGCTGCCTCCACCGCATACACCACAGGGCAATTCGTACGCCCTACTACCGCAAACACCTTCAACTACGAAGTAACCACCGCAGGGACGACAGGCGCAACACAGCCGACTTGGAGCACCACGCTCGGAGGAACAACCACAGACGGCACCGTCGTGTGGACAACCGTATCAATGCGAGGCAACAACAACATCATTCTTGGCTACAACCTCAACGGAACAGCGAATGAGGCGAATACCCTCAACATCGGCAACATAATCAACGGCAATCTGGTTACAGGGAATGTGGGGATTGGGACGACGAATCCGAGCCGCCAGTTAGAAATAAAAGGTTCTGGTAATAGTGGTGGTTTGATGGTTTCGGATACTACATCGGGATATGGAGTAAATATTACGGGACAGCCAACTGGTGGGTTAATTAATGTGAGAAATTCAGTTGGAACATCAGTAATAAACATTGATGCGGAAACAAATGCTAATTCTTTCTTTAATACAGGTGGCAATGTCGGCATCGGGACGAGTGCGCCAACGGCGAAGTTGGATGTTAATGGAAATATTAAAACAGATAGAGCAATTCTAAATGGAGATATAAATAATATAATTCTATCTTCTGTTGGGGGGGAAACTCAACTGCTTAGTGCAACTGGTTCAGTAGGATTAAAGGCAAAATATGGATTTACTGGACAGGCAGGTAATGTGGATAATGTTCTTCTTATAAATGATGTAGGAATCAATCAGGGTGCGATATTGTTAGGAACGCATTCAAATTTGGCATCAGACCAATTCTTTGGCATAAGTTCAAGTGGAGATTCGGGGGCTACCTGGACTAACACTTTCTCTGTAGCAAGGTCAGGAAGTGCATTCTTTGCGGG
>ENA-ORDP01001461-ORDP01001461.1-marine-sediment-metagenome-genome-assembly--contig:-NODE-1461-length-12891-cov-2.933858_pt1 | contig 12891 bp, 9 predicted proteins | sample MGYA00248627_ERZ508539 | MGnify/ENA primary metagenome ERZ508539 (study PRJEB26208, sample SAMN05571518) | marine sediment metagenome | biome: deep sea; feature: Hydrothermal vent; material...
TAGTGAGCCCTTCGACAGGCTCAGGATGACATTTTATAAATGTTTTAGTAGAGAATGAAATAGCCTTGGGCAAATATGGACTAAACTTGGATAATCAAGTAAAAAATGTTATATTATCTAAGTAAATAGCCGTCATGAGTGTTTACTATTTATTGAATAAAATTGAGTTGTAAAGAATGAAATCTCGATCCTTAAAGTTTGTTATAAGCAGTTTAGCCTTTTGCTGGATGTTCAGTTATTTAAACTTGGCCGGTATGGTTCTTTTGCTGGATCATGGGATCATATGTGACTACTGTCATAATGCGTCCTTCATATACAAAAAAGGCCAGCTCCAACTTGTTCTGACTCATAGAATGCATCTGGATAAACACAAGTCTCACAGAAACGCCTACAAGCCTACGACTTCTTCCATAATAGCCGGGGATAGTAACAGCCATGTCATTCCCGTTCTCCTCACCAATCAGTGTAAGCCAAAAAATAATAACAAAAAACTCATCTATTACATAAGTCTTTTTCAGTCTATCGTATGGGATAAGTCCATTAGGCTTGTTGATCCTATGGATCAATCCTACAGAAGTCCTCCAGGGCTCTTTGAACCTGACCTTTCCAGCCTGACAATCCTCTTGATTTAATCTTTCATAATCCATAAATCCCATGGCTTGGGATGATATAATGTCCAACTTGTTTGTACTATAAAGATTATGGAGTTCAATCATGTTCTATCGAATGATTATTTTAATATTTATCTCACTGTTTTACCAGAGTGGCTGCAGCTCATCCCACTCAATCAATAGTTATCCTAGAGAAAGGCCTATTGGTAAAGGGATTGCCACCTATCGGTCTCCCAAAAAACCCACTTTAAGCTCACGAGGATACAAAGAAGCCACCGGCTCGATCAGTCTGGCCCAAGCTCTCTCGTTGGCTCTGATGTATAATCCTGAGTTACGTTCCTTTTCATGGGAGGTTCGTGCAAGGGAAGCGAGAGTTCTCCAAGCTTCTTTGTACTCCAATCCTGAAATCTCAGCTGATGTAGAGAACTTTGCCGGTTCAGGCAAAGTTAGGGGACTCAATAGCACTGAAATCACTATCTGGCTAAGCCAATCCATCCAACTGGGTGGAAAAGTGTCTAAACGAAGAAGAGTGGCTCTATTAGAAAGCCGTCTCGCAGGCTGGAATTATGAAGCCAAACGTATTGATGTTCTTTCAAGGACAGGTAAAGCATTTATAGATCTCTTGGCTCAACAAGAGTCTGTGAAACTCCTTAAACAGTTAGTCCAGTTGAATAAGATCGTATTAAAAACAATTACTCACTTTGTCCAGGGAGGAAGAGTCTCTCCCATTGAAATCACCCGATCAAAGCTGGATCTTTCATTCATTCAAATGGAATTACAAAGAATGAAAAGGAATCTTAGGATCGCTAAAAGCAATCTCGCAGCTACGTGGGGTTCTCCATCGCCCAATTTCACCAGAGCTGCAGGGAACTTGAAAAGAATCCGGAATATCCCTCCCCCCCAGGAACTCATTGAGCGTATCTCCCAAAATCCCGATTTATCCCGCTGGGCCATTGAAATGGAAAGACGCAAGGCGAAAATCATATTAGAAAAGGCGAAGGGAATCCCTAATCTCATGATCAGAGGGGGAGTACGGCATTTCAACGGAACGGGAGACAATGGCTTCGTTTTGGGAATAGCCATCCCTATTCCCTTATTTGATCGGAATCAGGGGGGTAAGCTGGAAGCTAAATACCGTCTCTCAAAGGCTAAAGAGGATAAAGAACAAGTGAAAATCCTGATATTAACGGCCTTAAGTAGGGCTTATCAAATACTTAAGAGGAACGCACAAGACCTTGAGATCCTGAGAAAGCGTATTTTGCCTGCCAGCAAAAAGACATTTAACGATACCCGATTAGCGTATCAATACGGGAAATTGGATTACCTCCGTCTCCTGGATGCCCAACAGATCTACTTCCGTGCCAGAAGGCAGTATATAGACTCTCTGAGAGCTTATCATAAAGCTGTCATTGATGTGGAACGCCTTATAGGAGAGCGTCTGGATAGACTGAAATATCCTTATCCCAATGAAACCAGTGAGGTACAGCCATGAAGTGGAAGGAAATGATCCTGGTAGGTGTTATACTTCTTGTGGCCGTCGTTGTAGGGGCTTATATATTAACAAGTGAGAAACAGACTGTTTCAGGCGGTGGGCATGGTCACGGACACGGGCATGAACACGCTTCCCATGGCGGACACGAAGGGCATGGTGGGCACGAGGGCCATGGCGGGCATCAAGAGGCAGAGCCTGGACCAATGGGTGGACGCTTGTTTCATAAGGATGACTTCCAGCTTGAAGTCACTATCTTCGAGGCAGGGATTCCCCCGGAATTTCGCATTTATGCCTATAATAAAGGGAAAAAAATACCTCCTGAACAGGTGAAGCTTAAAATAGATCTTCGCAGGCTGGGGAATCGGGTGACGACCATCCGCTTTACAGCAAATGGAGACTATCTGATGGGCGATCAAGAGGTGAAGGAGCCTCACTCTTTTATTGTCAAGATCAAAGCTCACTGGAAGAAACAGGTTTACCGATGGGAATACTCTGAGGTAGATGCAAGAGCCATGATTACAGAAATATCACTTAAGAAAGCAGCTATTAGCATTAAGACTGCTGGATCTGTTCAGATGAAAAGCACTATAGAAGTCCCAGGACAGATCACTATGAACCCCGATAATGTGGCCCATATCCTCCCGCGGGTGAGTGGAATTGCCAAAAGGATTTATAAAAACATTGGGGATCGTGTGAAAGCTGGAGAAGTGCTTGCTATTCTTAACAGCCCTGGACTGGCGGAGGCTCAAAGAGAGTATTTAACATGGAAACGACGACTGGAGGCCGCTCGACAGACCTATAGTCGCGAGAAATATCTCTGGGAAAAACGGGTCTCAGCAGAGCAGGATTATCTGTTAAGCCGTCAGAAGTTGGATGAGGCAAAAATCAACATGGAGGCCGCCTCACAAAAGCTATCAGCTCTGGGTATATCAAGAAGCGATCTTGGAAGCGCCCTATCCACCTATGATACAAACCTAACAGAATATGAGATTCGCTCGCCCTTTGATGGAACCATCATCGAGAGGCATATCACAATGGGTGAAGCCATTCAAATGGGTCAAACCCTCTTCAAGATTGTGGATTTATCCACTGTATGGGTGGATACAGCTATCTATACTCGCGATCTGAATAAAATACGAGTCGGTCAGAGCGTCACAGTGAAATCAAAGGAACTAAACAGAGAGATTAAAGGGAAACTCAGCTATTTAAGCCCATTAGTGGATATAGAGACTCGAACAGCCAAAGCGAGGATCGTATTGTCCAATCGCAAGAGACAGTGGCGGCCTGGACTGTTTGTTACCGTGGAGATAGTTGAGGAGGAAATGCCCATCCCTGTGGCGGTGCCTCCAGGTGCTATTCAGACTTTGAGGGACTGGTCCGTGGTATTTGTCAAGTATGGAGATATATTTGAGGCTCGACCTCTCAAACTGGGTCGTCAAACACGGGACTGGGTGGAAGTCCTGGAGGGTTTATCACCTGGAGAACAATATGCGGCAAGCAATAGCTTTATCATTAAGGCTGAGATAGGGAAAGCGACGGCAAGCCATCAGCATTAACCCTTCTCAGCTTAAATGCCTAATTACCAATATGTTGTAGGGTCGATCCGCCGGGGCGACCCTACAACGACTGGCTAATGCGACAGTTTCTTAATGCCGTTTCTACAGCTTTAGCGGCCGGGTCACCCAGTCACTAAAGCTATTTATGCCAACAAGTCAAAACTTTTTGGTATATGTAACTATTAAATTAATGAATAATTGGTTTATGGTAAAGAAAAAGTTCGTTAATTTATTGGGAGATCTAATCTAAATGTTATTAAGTGAGACTAGGACTCAAGACCAGCCGATTTTTCCATATACTCCTTGAGCCACTCCTTCTCCCAGCGGTCTAAATAGCCATAATCAATGAGATTCTTATCCAATGGAGCAAAGGTTAAGGGTTGAACCTGAAGCCATCCGTCGTACTGTGGATCCCGTACCAATGTGACCAGATTCTCGATACGAACACCTCCATAGCCCTCAATGTATAATCCCGGCTCTACAGAAAAGACCATACTCTCCTCAAGGACATCATCGCTTGTACTACTTACCCTTGGCGGCACTTCATGGACACAAATCCCTACCCCATGGCCTGTCCCATGATTGTAGATATAACCATAATCCCACAAGGGCGCCCTGGCCAATGTATCCAAATGAATTCCCTTCGTACCCATTGGGAATCGGGCTTTCAGTACACGGATAGCTGACTTCAATACAAGGGTATAGATTTCTTGTTGTCTGACTGTAGCTTTAGTCTCAGACCCACCGATCAAGAATGTTCTGGTCAGGTCTGTTGCGTAGCCCCCTTCGAAATAAGCCCCTGTATCCAGTAACATCAAGTCTCCTGCTTTTAGTATTTTGTTTGGATCAGCCTTTGTATAGTGGACGATAGCAGCATTTTCCCCACTGGCCGTGATGACCTCAAAACTCAGGCTTTTAGCCTCATGAGCGAAAAAGGTGTCCTTCACTTTATCAGAGAAATCCCTTTCTGAGACTGTCTCCCCGGAGTTTATTTCCTTATTCAGCCAATCAATGGACTTCTTGATCACCCGGTCAGCCTGATGGAATGAATGAGCCATGTACTTCAGTTCTTCCGGTGTTTTAATTCGCTTCATTTTGCTGAGTGGACTTTCTAATTGTACAAGGTCACCTGGTTCATTCACCCATTGGCTTAGCTGATTCACCGTGTAATAGGGTGTTCTATCCCTGTCAAACCCAACTTTAATCGGTACGTCTGTTTTATAGACAAGAATCTTGGGGATAATTTCGGTGAAGTCCTCTTCCGAGTGGACTTGAAAGACCCCGTGGAAGTGTTCTTTGATCCATTCAGGTATAGGGTTTACGTTTAAGAAAATATGCCCCTCACTACGGCTTAAGAAAGCAAGGCCTTTAAACGTTGAGTTATAGGGTATTTCATAGCTTCTCATGTTGCAAAGGTAGGCCAAATCGTCCAATTGGCTGATGAGTACAAAGTCACACTCATGATCAATGAGCCATTCACGAATACTTTGCATTTTCTCAGAGCTTGATTTTCCCGTGATGGATAAAGGTATCGTCATTAATGAGCCATTGTTTTCCTTTTCCATAGGCGATATTGGGTAGCCAATCAGATCGTCTCCTGTGTCATCCATCTGAAAGCCCAAGTCCAATGAGTCTTGTATTAGTAAATGAATATCTTGATAGCTGACTTTACGTCCATTAAATCCGATGGTGAAGGACGCCGTATCGCTACTCTCAACCAGCTTTTTAATCTGATCCCTGAGGGCCTGGATGCCGGAAGTCCCGTAAGGCATTTTAATTACATGAATTAGAGATTTAGAAACCTCCAGGTCGGCCTGGGTATAGTAACGACCGTCCACAAAAAGGTAAGCCTCTGTCTCAGTAACTAACATATTCCCCGTGGAGCCGGTAAAGCCGCTCAGATAAACCCTCATGTTCTCCTCTTGCGGGATGTACTCGTTCAAGTACTGATCCGTAGCATAAACAATGAAAGCATCCAGGTCCTTTTCCTTCATCCTCGCTCTCAGAGAGCTTAAACGCCCATCGATGGGACTATCCATTTTATATATCCACTTTTAGCGTAATTTATCCCTCAAATCCTGAGATCTCTAAATGACGCGTTATATTTTAGTTTAAAGCCCTTTTATTCGGTTGAATCTCTTTTCCGGCTTATTATCCAACTATTTATATTCTCCATTCAAAATATAAGCAAAAATGCCGATTTTTGGGATATTAAATCTCTTGGGAGGTCCACGTGAGACTTTATTTCATTCTAACAGGCTTTATTTTACTATTGGGGCTGGATTTATCTGGATGGGCCTCTCCTGATCCCGGGCATCATGGTCAAAAGTCTTCTCCAAGCCAGCAGACTCATAATCCAGGCGCCTCAAAGGCAGATCAACAACAAATCGAGAGCCTTAAGAAGCAGTTAAGTGCCAATCAGAAGAAGTTGGCTCAATCGAATCAGGAAATAACCCGTCTCAAAAAGGAAATAGTAATCCTTAAACAGTTCAATAAAAATCAGGCTAAACCTGATAATATCATGGCAATGGCGCAGAGACTTGACCTAAAGCGGGGAAACGCCTATTATGATCAAAAGGACTATACTAAAGCCAAAGCATTCTATGAATTAGCCCTAAAGTGGACTCCTAAAAAGGGTCAAAAGCAGGATGGTATTGTCTTTTATCGTTTGGGCGTGATCTCTTTATTAGAAAAGGATTACGAGATGGCCAGAGGCTACTTCCGAAGCTCACTCCTTTATCTATCGGCTAATGACAAAGTACTAAAAGTAAAGGCCCACTACAATTTGGGAATATGCTTTAAGAGACTCAATAAGGATCAGAAGGCCCTGTCGAGCTTTAAAAGAGCCCTCAGCCTGAATGCCCGGTTCTTAAAGGCTCTCATCCAGGTGGGTGAGCTTCAGTACAAGCTAAGACAGTTCACTCAAGCCCAAAGGACTTTTGAGAGGGGGGTGAGCGTTGATCCCAAAAACTTTTATATACTCCTCAATCTGGCTAAAGTCTATGATCAACAAAGTCAGTCCAAGAAAGCATCTAACTACTATACCAGAGCTCTTGGTGTGAATCCAACAAGTTATACTGCTTTATACAATGCAGGCCTTCTTAAGACAAAAGAAAAGAAGTGGCGGGAGGCCATTCGTCTTTTCCAAAAGGCTTACAGGAATCACCCCAAGCGAGCCGTCCTTCTATACGAATATGGACGCAGTCTTATCATGTTAAAGCAGTATGACAAGGCGATACGCATACTTACTCAAGCCGTGAACCTGTCCCCACAGGATGCTGACAGCTATCTCCTTTTGTCCAACGCCTTTTATCAGAAGAAAAAGTACCGAGCCGTCTTGATCGCTTTGGAAAAGACTGTCCAATTGGGTAAAAGAGAAGCGAATATCTACCTCAAAATGGGTGATGCGTCTTTTCAACTTAAGCAATACCCAAATGCCGTCCTATACTATTCTCAAGCTCTTGCTATGGATCCTGTCTCCATCCCCATCCGTAAGAGTCTGGCCAAAGCCTATTTCAAACAGAAATACTTCAGAAAGTCGGCTGAAGAGTATTTGTGGCTCATACAAAAGGACTCAAAAGACCCCCTCAACTATCAGCGTTTGGGAGAATCCTATCTGGGAGATCATTTGTATGAACGTGCAGATAAGGTTTTTAAGTTCCTGCTGATCCGTTTTCCCAAGTACAAAGAGAAAAGCAAAATCCTTAAGTTTCGTAAAGACCTCTTAAAAAAGAAAATAGCTAAAACTTCAAAGTAATTGCTATGGAATGATAGCCCCTCCCTGGGCTTGGCCTGTTTCTATTATGTAACATATGATTTAACTGAAATTTACATTTCCCTCTATATTGATTGACTTCTTAAGAGAATTTCCATAGCTTTTTATAGACCGTAGTAAATTATTTCAAGAGTATATGCTATATGCGGATAGATCAATGATAACAGGTATTTACAATGGCTGATGCCAAGCAGTTAAGAGGTCTTGCCAAACTCAATGAAGAAATCAGGCTGTTACGTATTGAAAATGAACGCCTCCTGTTAGAAAATGATTATTACAAGGCGGAAGAACAGAAAGAACAACTCTTCACCCATCAACCCAGTCGAATGGCCAAGGCTTATGCTGAGCAAACCCTTATTGAAAGCGAATATAACATCAGTCATCGACCTAAACGTATTGCCAATCTCCGTGTGGGCCTTGAGAAATCAAACATTGAAAACGAAGGTTTACGCCAGGAGATGATCCAATTAAAGATCGCAAATCAAAGTCTGGCAAAAGCCAATGTCAAAGCGGCTCAGCTTATGATGGACATTGAGATCAAGTCTGAAGAGATCGAATCCGCTATGGGTGAATTGGTGGAGGCCAACCAAAAGCTTCAGGACACGCAAAACCGTCTGATCAAATCCGAAAAGGATGCCCTGGCCTCCAGTCAGGCGAAAAGTATGTTCCTGGCCAATATGAGCCATGAACTCCGTACACCTCTCAACGCTATTATCGGTTATAGTGAGATGTTAGCCGAAGACGCCGAGGAAGAAGGTCTTGAGGAGATGATGTCTGACCTTCAGAAAATCCAGTCGGCTGGGAAGCATTTACTTGGCCTGATCAATGATGTTCTGGATATCTCCAAGGTCGAAGCCGGCAAAATGGAGCTGAATGAGGAAAAATGCGACATCCTCCATCTGGTGGAAGAAATAGTGGCTACTGTCCATCCGCTGGTGGAGCGAAACAGTAATATCCTTGAGCTAGAGTGTACCACAGACATCAATTGTATGTATGCTGACGTCACTAAAGTGCGGCAGGTCCTTTATAATCTCTTGAGTAATGCCTGTAAGTTCACTGAGAGAGGGAGGATACTTGTAAAAGTGAAGCAGGAAATAGTCAGTCGGAAAACATGGGTCATATTCTCAGTTTCTGATACGGGTATTGGGATGAGTTCTGAAGAAATAAACAATATCTTTTACGCTTTCACTCAGGCGGACACATCCACTATCCGTAAATATGGGGGGACAGGACTGGGTCTAACTATCAGCCGATATTTCTGTCAGCTGATGGGAGGGGATTTAAACGTAAAGAGTGAGATGGATCAAGGTTCTATCTTCACAGCCCGCTTTCCCCTTGTCCAATGTGATGATGAGACGGCAACAAGAAGTCAGGCCTCCAAGGTTTTGACGGATCAGACAGGTCAAGAAAAGCCTGTTAAAACAATCCTTGTTATTGATGACGACTCTGAAATGCGGGATATGATGAAACGTCATTTAACAAAAAATGGCTTTGACGTTCAGGTGGCCCAATCGGGGAAAAAAGGCCTTGAAATGGCCCAATTCCTAAAGCCTGATTTGATCACATTGGATATATTGATGCCCAGTATGGGTGGCTGGTCCGTATTAACCTCCCTAAAAGGTGATCCGGAAACAGTAGATATACCCGTTGTGGTGATCACAGTTTCTGACGGACAAAAGACGGCTCACACATTAGGAGCCTCCGGATTCCTGGTGAAACCTGTGGATCACAACAAGCTTATAGACATGTTAAACAAGTTTATACACGATCACTCATCGGGTTCGATCCTTGTGGTAGAGGATAATACGACCCTTCGGCAAATTCTCCATCACCACCTGACAAGGGAAGGCTGGAACGTTATCATGGTCAAGAATGGGCGGGAGGCGATTGATAAACTTAAGTCTATCAATAAGTTGGCTTTGATCCTACTGGACTTGATCATGCCCGAAATGGACGGATTCCAATTGATTGAAGAACTCCAAAACCATGATCAGTGGCAGTCGATACCTGTTGTCGTCCTGACGGAGAAAAACCTGACATCTGAAGACAATCAACGTCTGGATGGTCATGTCAACAAAATATTCAGGAAAAGTACCTACAGCGAAGATGATCTACTGAATGTAGTTCATAACCTGATTTACTCCCAGTTAAGGGGATCGTCATCTTGAGGATACAATGGCTAAGATCCTGGTGGTAGAAGACAATGCCTACAATTATGATATGCTCAGCCGTCGTCTCATGCGTAAGGGCTATGATACAATTATTGCTGTAGATGGGCGTCAGGGGGTAGAATTGGCCAAATCGGAAGGCCCAGACCTTATTTTAATGGATATGAACATCCCGGAGATTGATGGGTGGGAAGCCACACGGATTATCAAGTCAATGGATGCCACCCGATCCATCCCGATCATTGCTCTCACAGCCCATGCCATGAGTGGTGACCGGAGAAAGTGCATTGAAGCAGGATGTGATGACTATGACATCAAACCTGTCGATTTCCCAAAACTCCTTGAGAAAATCAAAAGTCTTTTAGAACAAAAGTGTGTCTAGTTTATACTTAGATGACAGACTCTGGCGGGTCGCCCCTACAGGCTGTCATCACTAGCGGAATGATTACGTGACAATAGAAATAGAGGTTCAATAAATGCCCAATATCTTGGTGGTGGACGATAACGAAATGAATCGTGACATGCTTTCACGCCGTCTGGAAAGAGAAAATTATAAAGTAGTGACGGCTGAAAACGGCTATAAAGCTCTTGATATCTGTAGGAGTCAAGATATTGACCTTGTCCTCCTGGATATCATGATGCCCGGAATGGATGGCTATCAAGTTCTTGAACAACTTAAGGCCGATGAATCCCTGTCTCACATCCCTGTGATTGTGATTTCTGCCATTGATGAAGTGGAAAGTGCTGTCCGGTGCATAGAAATTGGAGCAGAAGATTATTTGTCCAAGCCCTTTAACCCTGTTCTACTCAAAGCCAGAGTACATTCATGTCTTGAGAAAAAGCGTCTTCATGACATGGAGAATGAATATCGTCATCTCCTTGAAAATCGTGTCCAACAACAAGTAAAGGAAATCTCTCAGGCACAGCTTGGCACTATTTTTGCCATGTCCAAACTGGCTGAGTCCAGGGATACCGATACGGGGGATCATCTTGAACGGATGAGAGAGTATTGCAAGATTTTGTCTGAAGAACTTCGCAAGGACTCGGAGTACAGGACAGTCATTAATGATCACTTCATCTCGAATATTTACGCCGCCAGTCCTCTCCACGACATAGGAAAAGTGAGCGTACCGGATTACATCCTGAAAAAAAGTAATTCCCTCTCCGATGAAGAGTGGGCCATTATGAGGACCCATACAACCATTGGTGCTGACATGCTGCGGGCTGTCGATCGGGTGCACTCTGGCAATTCCTTTATCCAGACAGGTATTGAGATTGCCGAGTCCCATCATGAGAAGTGGAATGGAAAAGGCTATCCCAAGGGTCTAAAGGGAGGGGAGATTCCCCTTGTGGCCAGGATATTAGCCGTAGCGGATGTCTACGATGCCCTTTCATCCAAACGATGCTATAAAGAAGCCTACCCCCATGATGAGAGTAAAGGGTTTATCATGGAACTGAAGGAAGAACACTTTGATCCGGGCGTCGTGGAAGCTTTTCTATCCCGTGAAGAGGACTTTATCAAAATACAGGCCGACTTTAATAATGGCGGGACAAAGTTTTAGGGTTATAAAACCTGTAACTTGTAGACACGCATAGCTACTTAATCCCAATTTGTAGGGGCGGGTTTCAAACTCCCCTACAAATTGGGCTTAATGCGACAGACTTAGCAATGCGTCTCTACAAGGCCTATTTCATTAAATGGGTGTTTGGAGCATCAATTAGTGATTTTATTCCACTTCTTTGTAGGTCAGTGAAGGATGACGCGTTAGAGGTCGCAGTCGCTCCAGGACATCATTAAAGCTTTTGGTGAATTGGTTTAATTCTTCGCTGGCAAGGTGAACCGAGTTCTCAAGAAAGTATGTAATTATTTCAAAGAAGCTGTGAGAGAACTTTTCAATGTCTTCTTCAAATACCATAATACGGTGACGCTGCTTTTCATTGTCATCTCCCACTCTTTTGCTTTCGCTGATGACTAAATAGTTGTCATTTTTACTATTTACCTTGATATCAAGGTAGTACGTTCGGCTACCTGCTCGGACCCGACTGGAAAACACTTCTCTTTTTTCGCCGTCATACTGCATTCGACCCCCTTCGTCTTTCATAACCTGTCACCATTCATTTAATTTGGTTGACAAGCCTGTTGATGGTTTTAATCAGAATTATCAGAAGCATATTTAACCTAACAATAATAAAAGGGATTGTCAACAAGTTATTTTTTTTGTCTTTAAAGTCCCCTTTTTAGGGTCCTGATTTCATGGGAAAAACTTCATTACTTAAAATATAATTTATAATTACAACAAACAAAACATTGTCCTGTTTGCGAGAAATTGTCTTTCATTGTAAAGAGTATTTATCACAGGTGATTGGAGGGAGATAAACATCACCTGTGATAAGAAGGCTAGAAGGCAACCTTAAGTTTTGCCTCGACCACATCGACTGTCTTGTTCTGCTTTGGAGAATTGCTCAGGAAGGTATCCAGGTCACTGGCATGCAACATGAGCCGCATTCCGACAAGGAATTGGACATTGGTTCTCACCTGAAAGAGGGTTCCAATGTTAAGCCAATCTTCATTGGGTCCTGAAGTGACTCGATTGCCATTCTGATCTTCCGCTTTGTATGTAAGATGCTCCCAGCGAATAGAAGGAATAAACCAACCGGTGTTTCCAAGTATCACAGCTAATTCTGCCGTAATACCCAAAGCATTCACCTTTCCATAGGTGCCTGTGCCAAATCCTGTCTCAATATCATGGATTTGGTAAAAACCTGTCCCAACAAACTGGAGCCTGGAAAACCAGACTTCAAGCTCTCCACCAAGACTTATTCTTTTATCATTAATGGGGGCAGTGCTTGTGCCTAGATTCACTGTACCCGCCAGGAAATGGCCTCTTAATTTAATATGATCGTCTTCCCAGGGCTTGTCACCGGAAGGGCCATCTTCACCATCCAGACGCATTCCACCCATCTGATATTCTACAAAACTATAGAAATCTTTTTGGTAGTTATCGTCAAAATTGCCTTCAGTCACATTTGTGACCAGTCCGATGCCATAAAACACCCGTCCGCCAAGAATACCGTTGACTTCAATACCTGCACCGTTTTTAACGGCGTTGGATACGGTGGCATTTCTAATGCTGTTTCTCAAAGTACTCTTGTATACCTTAAAACCAGTAGGAGTCAGACTATCATGGGGATCTGTTTTCATAGGCCCCCCCATGAGCTTTCCTACACGGATGTTAAACATATTAGCAGGGCCAATAACGTCATTGAATATGACCTGAGCAGACTCTAA
>ENA-ORDP01001462-ORDP01001462.1-marine-sediment-metagenome-genome-assembly--contig:-NODE-1462-length-12890-cov-36.014881_pt1 | contig 12890 bp, 10 predicted proteins | sample MGYA00248627_ERZ508539 | MGnify/ENA primary metagenome ERZ508539 (study PRJEB26208, sample SAMN05571518) | marine sediment metagenome | biome: deep sea; feature: Hydrothermal vent; material...
GTGTTATCCGGTCCCAGTTTCGCAACTGAAGTCGCCAGGGGCTTGCCAACCGCCGTAACAGTCGCTTCAGAAAATATCGAATATGCGGACGCTGTGGTTAAGTTGTTTCATTGTCCGCGCTTCCGGGCTTACACCAGTAACGATGTGATCGGCGTCGAGCTTGGTGGCGCTACCAAGAACGTGCTTGCGATTGCCGCAGGCATATCTGATGGACTGGGTTACGGCGCCAATGCACGTGCAGCGCTGATTACACGGGGTCTGGCGGAAATCATGCGCCTCGGCATGAAGCTCGGTGGCCGGCAGGAAACCTTTATGGGTCTGGCAGGTATTGGAGACCTGGTTTTAACCTGCACCGACGACCAGTCCCGCAATCGCCGCCTGGGGCTTGCTATCGGTCAGGGTATCAGTCTCGATCAGGCGGTAACCGATATCGGCCAGGCAATTGAGGGTTTACATACCGCAAAAGAACTTGCCGCACTGGCGGATTTGCAAAAAGTGGACATGCCAATCACGCAGCGCGTCAAACGGGTGCTTTATGATGGAGAAAGTGCGTCGGCGGCGGTTGATGCTTTGCTGGCTCGTGGGCCTAAGGCTGAAGCACTCTGATGTTCGAGTAATTTCTAAGGCAGCTCTGATTAATTCCATTATCGTCATCCCGGCGAAGGCCGGGACCCAGTGTTTTCAATGACCTGGATGCCGGCCTTCACCGGCATGACGAATTAATCTGAGGCTCGCTAACCACCCGCGGAAAAACCTTGCTGCCGCCAGGCTTCATAGACCAATACGGCCGCTGAGTTGGAAAGATTAAGGCTTCGGCTTTCCGCCACCATGGGTAGGCGAATCACACGCTCCTGCCCCAGGTTTTCGAGAAGCGTCTGCGGGAGGCCGCGGGTTTCCGGCCCGAACAGAAAGGTATCCTGTGGCTGGTATTGAACGTCGCTGTATACCCGTTTGCCGCGCGTTGATACCGCCCAGATCCGCTTTGGTTGTATCTGTTCACAAAAATTTTCAAACGTATCGTGCTCGACAACGCTGGCCCATTCCCGGTAGTCAAGCCCTGCGCGGCGCAGTTTTTTATCCTCGAGTTCGAAACCCAGAGGCCTGATAAGGTGGAGTTGGCTCCCCGTATTGGCACACAGGCGAATAATATTTCCGGTGTTGGGAGGAATTTCAGGCTGATAAAGTACGATGTTGAACATGGATGGCCTTCACTTTCCCGAGCACATCAGGTCAAATACCTGAGCAATGACTCAGACCAGTAATCCCCTCCATGTTGATTTCTGTGGCCTCGGGTTCGACACACCCCTGGTATTGCTGTCCGGCTGCGCGGGTTTCGGTGAGGAATATACACGGGTCAGGGGATTTTCCAACCGTGACGCCGGTGCTATCTGCCTGAAAGGAACCACGCTCGAACCCCGGCTGGGGAACAAGCCCCACAGGATCGATGAAACACCGGCGGGTATGTTGAATGCGATTGGCTTGCAGAACCCCGGTGTTCATTACGTCGTGGATACTATTCTTCCGGGGCTGGATTTCGACGAAACACGTTTTATTGCCAACGTAGCAGGCTCTACGGTGGAAGAGTACTACGAAGTGACCCGCCGCTTCGACAATTCACCCATTGATGCAATTGAAATCAATATCTCCTGCCCGAATGTCAAGGAAGGTGGTGTGGCATTCGGCAATGATCCGGACATGTCGGCGCGCGTGGTAGAGGCTTGCCGCAAGGCGACCGATAAGCCGCTGATCACGAAACTGTCACCCAACCAGACCGATATCGCGGAAAATGCCCGGCGCTGTATTGAAGCGGGTAGTGACGCCTTGGCGGTGATCAACACCCTGATGGGAATGTCCATCGACATTGACAAGCGCAGGCCGGTCATCGGCAATAACCAGGGCGGACTGTCGGGACCGGCAATCAAACCGGTGGCATTGCTGAAAGTTCACCAGGTCTATCAGGTTTGCAAAAATCACGGGGTTCCCGTCATTGGACAAGGCGGCGTAAACAGCGCGCAGGATGCCATCGAATTTCTGATTGCCGGCGCTTCGGCTGTCGGCGTGGGTACCGCCCTGTTCTACGACCCGCTGATCTGTCCGAAACTCAATGACGGAATCCGTAACTACCTGAACCAGCACAAACTTCCAGACGTCCAGGCACTCACCGGCAGCCTGCAATTGAATGGCCTGCCCGGTTGCCAGGGGGCCTGACTCACCCCCCCGGAAACATCGCAACAACCCCACTGGCGCATAATTTGCTTGGATACCCTGTGCTAGCAAGCAATCACAGGATATCGATATGTATAACAGGCACTTTGGTCTGTCGGCAGCCCCTTTCCGTATAACGCCTGATACCCGGCGTTTTTTCGGTGGTGGTCAGCGCGCCGAAGTTCTGGACTCCCTCCTTTACGCCATTACCAGTGGTGAAGGGATGGTCAAGGTCACCGGCGAAGTCGGTACCGGAAAAACCATGTTATGTCATATGTTGCAGGATCAGCTGCCCGACTCTGTCGATGTGGTGTATCTCGCTAACCCCAGCCTTACGCGTGACGAAATCCTTACCGCCATCGCTCTGGAATTAGGCCTGCCGGCCAGCGCGGGCACGCCGCACTTACAGTTGCTGCGACAACTTCAGGCCTATCTGCTGGAAGCACACCGGAAGGGGCGTCAGGTAGTTGTTTTTATTGAAGAAGCTCAGCAGATGCCGCTCGAAACGCTGGAACAAATTCGCCTGCTGTCCAATCTCGAAACGCGCCATAGCAAACTTCTGCAGCTGGTCCTTTTCGGGCAGCCGGAACTCAATAATCTTATTGAAAAACATGAGATTCGCCAACTACGCGACCGCATAAGCCACTGCTTTGATCTGTCACCGCTAAGCATGGCGGAAGTCCGGGATTATATTCGCTTCCGACTGCACAGCGCAGGCTACAAAGGCAACGATCTTTTTTCCGCAGCCGCCTACCGGCAGCTGGCGGTTTCCTCGCACGGCCTTATTCGCCGTCTTCATATTCTCGCTGACAAAGCCATGCTGGCCGCCTTCGCAGCACAATCGAACCGTGTGCACTGGATCCATGTCTGGCGCGCCCGGAATGACGGTATGAGCCCAGGCCCGGGTCGACTGCAATTGCTCCCCAAAGGGCTGGCCCCAGGTCTGTTTGCCGGCCTCGCAGTAGCGCTCATCGGTACCACTGTCTTCGACCGGAATGTGCTGCTGCAAAACCCGGAAACACGCGCGCAGGCTATCCAGATTAGTCAAAACATTGACGAACTGCGGACAGCCGCGCTACAAACACGCCCCTCCTCTGGCGGTTTACCACTGGTCTCACAACGTCTCCGTGCCTCCCGCGACTGGCTGCAGCAACCCACCGGCAGGCATCTCACCATCCAGATACTGCTAACCGAAGATGATGATTTACACGCTGTCGAAAAATTACTTCAAAAACAATTATATGAGGCCCTTTTGCCAGATGTTTACCTGTATCGAAGCGAAGTTGCCGGACGCCAGCGCTGGAGTCTTCTGTTTGGCGAATTCGAAAGCAAAACAAAAGCTTTGGCGGCGCTGGCCGATTTACCTGAGAGGGTACGACTGCGCCAGCCCTATTTACGCTCGCTGGACGCGCTGAGAACAACTTACCAGACAACCGGAATAGTCGCGCACGAGGAAAGACACGGATGAATGCAGCAAGAAACCTACTGCTGGTCTTTATACTATTGGCATGCGGCTGCGTTCCGACGCCGAACCGTCCGTCAACCGGGCACCTGGACAACACCCGGCAGGCAAGCCGTTCGCACCTTTCACAGCAAATTCCCAACCCGGTAACCCAGGCACCCGTAGTACCGGAACCGACACCGGCGATTGCGCAGGAAACCTACAGCGTGGTGGTCACCGACGTGCCACTGGCAGAACTCCTGTTCACACTGGCGCGTGACGCAAAAATGAATATCGATGTACATCCCGACCTGAGCGGCACGGTAACCCTCAATGCGATTGACCAGACCCTGCTGCAGATACTCGACCGGATCGCAGCCCAGGTGCCAATCCGCTATCGCTTCGAAGACGACTTGCTGGTGGTTGAGCCGGATAAACCCTACCTGCGCAGCTACTATATCGATTATGTAAACCTGGTCCGCAACAGCACCAGCACCAACGGCGTATCGACCGAGATTGCCACAACCGGACCATCAGCGCTGCAAGGTTCCGGCGGCGGGAGCGGCGGCGGAAGCGGCTCCAACAGCTCCAGCACATCGGTGACAACGTCATCCGAGAACCAGTTCTGGGCCCGGCTGCGCGCGAACATCGCCGGCTTTATCGGGCTGAGCGGTGAAGACAGCACCATCGATATCTCGGTCATCGTCAATGCCGAAACCGGCATGCTGACAGTGCGGGCCACACACACCCAGCAATTGCTGATTCAGGAGTACCTTGACCGGCTGGTTACCAGTGCGCAACGGCAGGTCCTGATAGAGGCTACGGTTGTGGAGGTCGAGCTGAACGATAACTACCAGTTTGGCGTCGACTGGTCAGTGCTGGCCGACAACGGAACCGGCCTGAGTGTTTCGCAGAACCTGCTGGGCAAGAACCTCAATGACCCACCGGTATTTACCGTCGACTACCTCACCAACAAAAGCTGGGGCAGCATCGCAAGTTCGGTAAAAATGCTGCAGGAATTCGGCAATGTGAAAGTGTTGTCCAGCCCCAAGATCATGGCCATCAACAACCAGACGGCGCTGCTGAAAGTGGTGGAAAATGTCGTCTACTTCACGCTGGTGGCGGACACGGTAACCAACCAGATCAACTCACAGACGACCTTCACCAGCACGCCGCATACCGTGCCGGTCGGTTTCGTTATGTCGGTCACCCCGCAAATCAGCCGCGACGATGCCGTCACCCTGAACGTACGGCCGACGATTTCGCGCGTCACCGGATTTGTAAATGACCCTAACCCGGCGCTGGCCATTCAAAACATTGTCAGCCGGATACCGCAGATCCAGGTGCGGGAAATGGAGTCCGTACTGCGCGTACGCAGCGGGCAGATTGCTGTTCTGGGTGGCCTCATCCAGGATTCCATCCAGCTCAATGACCAGGGAATCCCGGGACTCACCGAACTTGATTATATAGGTGACGCCTTTACTTACCGTGACAACAAGATCAAAAAATCCGAGCTGGTTATTTTCCTGCGGCCGCGCGTTATCGCCAGTATTGATCAGCAGCTCGATACCTACACCGATTACCTGCCCGACCCGACGGCCCCCCTGGGTCCCCGCTACGCCAATGAACTGAGGAAGCGGAATTGAGCCTGTTGATGGATGCATTGCGCCGGGCAGAGACGCAGGAACAGGAAAAACAGGCCGAACCCGACCCCGTAACAGAGCCGGCACCGGATCCGGCTGACCTGAAACTGGAGCCGATAAATCCTGGTGCCGAACTGGTAGAGGAACTACGCACAGAAACAGATGCATTTGTCAGCGACACATCGCCCGAATCGCCTGACGAGAGCCCGCCCCAGGATCAGGTAAGAACCGCTGCCGCTCTAGTCACCGTGCCAGCCACCGCATGGCAGAAGAAGGCTCTGTTTTTTTTATCCGGTTTTGTCACGATCCTTACTATCGTAGGCGGATACTACCTGTGGCGCAGTGATCGATCGATAATCCCTGCCACTACACACTCTGCAACTTTGATTGACACTCCCTCATCGGAACCACACTCAAAGCCTGTTATAGAAACCTTACCAACCCCTTCTGCAACTGCCGTCGCGGCTAAAACCCCGGCATTACCCGTTGCACCCATTCCGGCCCCCACTGCCCGGCCCAATGTGGAAACTGTCAGCGCTACAGACACGCCGGGTGTAGCAGTAACGCAACCCGTCCAACGCATCGAGATTCACAAAAGCCGCAAAATTCACACTGTCCATCCATTGATACAGAAAGCCTATCGCGCCTATCAGCAACGGAACTACGTGGAAGCGCAGCAGCTCTACCGAAAAGCCCTGAAGCGTTATCCAGATAACCGCGATGCCGCACTCGGGCTGGCCGCTATCGCCATACACCAGGGTAATCGCCAGGTCGCGCGTTACTATTACCAGCGTGTGCTGAAAGCCAATCCGGCAGATAAAACGGCACAGATAGCCCTGAGCTCGCTGAACAGTTCCCGCAACAATCTGCAGGAAACCAGCCAGCTAAAATACTGGCTGCAAGATGACCGTAATAACGCACAGCTGCACTTTGCGCTCGGCAACCGATACGCGTCCGCAGGACAATGGAAGGAGGCACAGCAGGCTTATTTCGACGCGCAGCGCATCGACCCGGGCAACCCTGACTACGCATTTAATCTGGCGATCAGTCTCGACCAGCTGGGCCTGCCGGAGCAGGCTCTGAAATACTACCTGAACGCACGTCAACAGGCTGACAAAAGCACAGCGCTGTTCAGCGTCCAACAACTGGACAAGCGCATCCGGCAACTGCAACAAGGGACAACACCGTGAGTGCCGTTGCCAAGCCCAAGCGCATCGGCGACCTTCTGATAGAGAAGGGCATTCTGACCCAGGACCAGCTGGACATTGCCCTTACCGAACAGAAGAAGTGCAAGGAGCAACTGGGCAAGATTATTGTCAGCCTGGGTTTCGCCACCGAAGCAGTGGTACGCGATGTGCTGGGTGAGGCACTGGGTCACGATAGTGTAGACCTGACCCGGGTCGTGGTCGACACGGAAGTCCTGCAACTGGTCGGCAAGGATATTGCGCGCCGCTTCAAGATCATGCCCCTGTCGATAGACCCGCAGAAAAATCTGCTGACGGTTGCGATATCCGATACTTTCAACGTAGTCGCCATCGATCAGTTGCGGGCGTTACTGGGTGGAAAGGTTGAAATACACCCGGTGCTGGCCGGCGAATCCGAAATAGAAAACGCCATCGATCAGTTTTACGGTTTCGAACTGTCTGTGGACGGCATTCTTCGTGAAATCGAGACCGGGCAGGTCGATTACAATACCCTGCACGGCGAGTCTGAAGAGTACAGTCAACCACTGGTACGCCTGGTCGACGCCATACTGTCCGACGCGGTCAAAAAGAGCTCATCCGATATCCATTTCGAACCCGAGCACGGCTTCCTGCGCATCCGCTACCGCATCGATGGCGTACTGCGACAGGTGCGCAGCCTGCACCAGAACTACTGGTCGGCGATCGCGGTACGACTGAAAGTTATATCCGGCATGAATATCGCCGAGACCCGCGCTCCGCAGGATGGCCATATCTCGCTGACACTGTTTGGCCGACCTATTGATTTTCGTGTATCCGCACAGCCGACCACCTACGGCGAAAACATTGTGCTACGCATACTGGACCGCAACAAGGGCATCGTGCCCCTGGACCAGCTGGGTCTGAATGACACGGCACTCGCCTCGCTGCGACTGATGATGGCGCGCCCTGAAGGTATTATGCTGGTAACCGGGCCGACCGGTAGCGGCAAAACCACTACGCTGTATTCGATGTTGAATTACGTAAACAATGAATCGGTCAACATCATGACACTGGAAGACCCGGTCGAATACCCCATGTCCATGATCCGCCAGACGTCGGTAAATACCGCTGCAAAACTGGACTTCGCCAGCGGTATCCGTTCCATGCTGCGCCAGGATCCCGATATTATTCTCGTCGGCGAGGTACGCGACGAAGATACCGCAGACATGGCCCTGCGCGCCGCCATGACCGGCCACCAGGTTTATTCAACACTGCATACCAGTTCCGCTGTTGGCGCCATACCGCGCCTGCTCGACCTCGGCATTGTTCCGGATATTCTTGCCGGAAATATTATCGGCATTGTGGCACAACGCCTTATCCGCAAGCTGTGCCCGCATTGCAGGAAAGAAGATGTACCCAACGAGGTTGAATCCGGGCTGCTGGGTTTAAGCGAAGGCGAACGCCCGGTCATCTATCGCGCACAGGGTTGCGACCACTGCAACAACTTCGGTTACAAGGGCCGTATGGCCATTACCGAACTGTTGAAAGTCGACCGGGATATGGACGACCTTATAGCGCGTCGTGCGCCGCGGCGCGAGATATACGATCTCGCCATAAGCAAGGATTTTCAGCCCATCGCCGAAGACGGGCTACGACGTGTACTGGATGGCAGCACCACGCTGGAGGAAATCGCAAGGGTTGTCGATCTTACCGATCGACTCTGACCGGGAGCGTAAAAAAAAGAACCATGGCGGCATTTGAATACAAAGCGGTAGACAGTCACGGGAAAACGGTACTGGGACGTATCGAGGCCAGCAATGACGACGATCTCGAACTGCGGCTGACCCGCATGGGCCTGGATCTCATCCATTTCAAACCGGTGCGTAACAGCAGCTTCAGTCTGCGTCGCAGTCGTGTTGGCCGACCCGAACTGGTTACTTTCTGCTTTCACCTGGAGCAACTTACCAAAGCCGGAGTCCCTATTCTTGACTCGCTCCGGGATTTGCGTGACAGCATCGACAACCAGCGTTTTCGTGAAGTGATTTCCTCCCTGATCGAGGATATCGAAGGTGGCAAAACATTTTCCCAGGCACTGGCGGCTTTCCCGACCATATTCGGTCCCGTATTTGTCAGCCTCATTGCGGCCGGCGAAGAGAGCGGAACCCTGACTGTCGTACTGGAAAGACTGACCGAATCTATTAAGTGGCAGGATGAACTGGCATCACAAACCAAAAAAATAGTCATGTACCCGGCGTTTGTGGCGGTCATCGTCACGGGGGTCATTGTGTTTCTAATGGTGTACCTGGTACCTCAACTGGTTGGATTTATCCAGAACATGGGCCAATCGATACCGGTACAAACCCGGGCGCTGATCCTGGTCTCTGAATTTATTACGCAATACTGGTATGTTCTTCTGGTATCGCCATTTGCCATCTTCTTCGGCCTGCGCTTCTGGGCGCGTTACAGCACTAACGGCCGTTACCAGATTGATCGTCTTAAATTACGGCTGTTACCGGTAGGTCCCATCTATCAGAAAATTTTGCTGGCGCGCTTTACCAGCAATTTTGCACTGCTCTATAAAGCCGGTGTAACAGTGCTCGACTGTATCCGCATGGGTGAGACGCTGGTCGGTAACAGCGTAGTGGCTGAAGCGCTACAAAGAGTACGCAGACAAATTGGAGAAGGTGTCGGTCTCACCACCAGCTTCGAGAACACCGGCCTGTTCCCGCCACTGGTGTTACGTATGATAAAGGTGGGCGAAAGCAGCGGCGCACTGGATACATCGCTGGAAAACGTCAGCTATTTCTATAACCGCGATGTGCGTGAGTCAATCGAACGCGTCCAGACCATGATCGAGCCAACGCTGACCCTGATACTCGGCGCCATGCTCGGCTGGGTAATGATGTCTGTGCTCGGGCCTATTTACGACATTCTGGGAACGATAACGAAGTAGCGCCATGGCCCGGATACTGTACCTTGCCGATAAAAGTGTCACCCTCTTCCATGCGGGTCGCCGTAGCGCAGGTGCCGCCGGCCGTTTCACGCTTGATGAAACAGGTTATCAGCAGCTGCGGGAAACCCTGGCCGGTCCGGATGCGCACCCGGTCTCTCTGCTCGTTGACCTGATAGAAGAGGAGTTCCGCGAAGAACTTCTACCGCACGCCTACGGCAGGGACCGCGCAAAAATACTGGAGCGCCGGGCGGGCAAGTTATTTCGCACTACACCGTTTCGATACAGTCGCGTAGTGGGACGCCTGAAAGAGGGGCGCCGCGACAGCCGGGTTTTGTTCAGTGCGCTTACCAACAGTGACCATGTGGAACCGTTACTGGACCTGCTGAATGATTTACGTATCCCGCTTGCAGGCATCTATTCGCTGCCCTTGATCACACATCGTGTGATCAAGTATCTACCCGAAAACAACGGCAACATTCTTGTCATAACCGAACAGCCGGATGGGGGTCTGCGGGAAACATTTATACGCGATAACCAGGTACTGTTCAGTCGGCTTGCGCCAATCAGTGATTCGTCACCCGAAGATTACTGCCGAATCATCCGCGACGAAGCGCACAAGACACAACACTATCTCAACACACTAAGGTTGATACCCTACGGCACCGAACTACAGATCTATATGCTCACCGATTCAGTGCGCGCAGACGCCGTGAGAAATACCTGCGTCGACGCAGGCGGTATCAGCTATCACCCCGTCAAACTCGCACAGATGGCACACAAGGCGGGTTTTCGTGACCACCCTGATACGCGGCTCAGCGATGCTCTGTTCGCCTATCTATGGAATACCCGACGGGCCCCCAATCACTACGCAAAGTCGCAACACCTGAAACGACTGAATACCTGGCACATGAAGATCGGGCTGCGCGCCGCCATGTGGCTGGCGCTAGTGACTGGAGCGGCATACAGCGGAGTAAACGTCGTGGATGGATTGGCGATGTCCAGTGAAGCACGCAACGTGGCCGGAGTATCGGCGCAGGTAAACATAAATTATCAGCAGGCGGCCAGCCGGCTGCCCGTTAAGGCCGAAGATGCACGCGCCATGCGGGAGGCCATAAAACTCGCAGACACGCTGGAAGCGAGACAGGTGGATCTGGATAGCCTGTTCTCCCTGGTGGGAAACGCATTCAAGCGCCAATCGAACTTGCAGCTGAAACGCTTTGACTGGTTTGCCAGTCCGGACAAAGAGGCCAAAGTCGCATCGCAACAGACCAATATCCAGCAATCGGACCTGACCCAGAGTATTGATCACTATCTGATAAGCCATATCAAGGGTCGGCTGCGGCACTTTAGCGGCAGTTACGTTCAGGCTCATGAGCAGATTGGCCGGCTGGTAGCCTGGATTGCGAAACAACCCGGTGTTCGCGCGGTCACGGTAACCCGCCGACCGCTCAATACACAGGAAGATTCCAGCATCGAGGGAGAAATAGCAAAAATCGGCGGTGACAAGCAGGCCGAATTTGAACTTCGTATCGCCGTGGAGATTGATCATGGAACGGTTTGAAGTCGATCATGTAGAACTGCGCCGACCTGCACTGGCATTACTGGGCGTGCTGCTGGTATCAGCAGCTCTGGTCTGGGCCAGCGACGTATTCAGAGATACTCGTGAACACCATCTGGATACCGCGCGTTCCGATCTGGACACTGTACGTACTGATTACCGTCGCGCTGTCGAAGCCGACAATATACTGCGGACTTCGCAACAACGTTACCGGGAACTACAGCAACGCGGCTTTATCGGCGACGAACCAAGGTTGCTCTGGATCGAATCGATGCGCAACAGCGGGCGCACGAACCGGCTCTACAATTTGCAGTACAGCCTGCAACAGCAGCGACCCCTGACGTTGTCGGACCTGGATTACACCGAGTATTACCAATTGTATACCAGTCCCATGTCGGTACAACTGGAGTTGAGGCATGAAGTGGACCTGATTCGCTTCTTTGCCGAACTGGACCATGAACGGCCGGCAATTTACCGGCTGCGAGGCTGTACGCTCAAACCCTTGTTCAATACAGAAGGTATTGCTTTTGACAAAGCCAACGTCGCCGCTACTTGCGATATATCCTGGTATACCGTCAGACGACGTTCTGAAAATACAGGGGATGATTCGCTGTGAATATTTACAAATCGCTCGCCACCAGCCTGCTGCTCACCATGCTGGCATCAAACATACTGGCAGACGAGTTCGGCACATTGTTTACCACCGCCGAGCAGCGCGCGAAGCTGGACAGCGGGGTCAGAGACACCGGGCCGGTTACAGGCGATGCTACCGGCGGCACAGCACCATCAGCGAAAACGTTCCGACCACTCAAACTGAACGGTACGCTGATCAGCAGGTCCGGTAGAAAAGAAGTCTGGATAAACGGTCAACCGGAAATTCATAACAACAAACACAAATACTCCCGGGTAAATCTGGGCAGAAATGGCAACGTGCACTTTAAGCCTTCCGCAGCGAGTGTCCCCAGGCTCATGAAGCCCGGCCAGGTTTACGATCCGCAGACCGGTACAGTCCACGAGTCGTATCAGCAAGTGCAATCTACTAAAAGCGAAGAGTAGATGAAAACGCAGACCAACAGGTACCCTCTCTCATCACCACAGCAACAACGCGGGGCTGCCTTGCTGATCCTGCTGGCATTGGTTGTGCTGGCAGCGGGTTATACGTTGTTGAAACGCTTGAACCAGACACCGTCCGACCTGAGCCGGGCTGGTGATACGGCTGCGGTGCTGGGTGAGGCTAAAGCCGCGTTGATCGGATTCGCACTGAGATCACAAAACCTCCCCGGCGAACTGCCCTGTCCCGATATCAACAACACCGGCACAAGTGGTCCACTTCCCTGTAACGGTAACACCACGTTCAGACTGCCGTGGAAAACTCTGGGCCTGACCGACCTCAGGGACAGTAGTGGTGAACGCCTCTGGTATGCCGTTGATCCTTTATTCTCCGGAGCAGGCGGGATAAACAGCAATACGATAGCCACACAAACCATTGACGGTGGGGCAACCCGCTATGTCGCTGTCATCATCGCGCCCGGTAAAAGCCTGCAAGGCCAGACACGTTCCGGTGGCCAACAGAATAATATTCTTCGCTACCTGGAAGCTGATAACGCCAACAACGATACAGTTTTCGTCACCGCAGCTGGCGGGGATTTCAACGATCAGTTGATTGGTATCACGCGTGACGAACTCATGCAGGCAGTTGAGCGCCGTGTGCTGAAAGAAGTCTCCAATAAGCTAAACGCTTATCACTTGGCGAATCCCTATTTCCCGAATCCCACACCGCTTGGCAGTTCAAACTGCACTACCTCCGCCGGCACGGTTCCATTGAATATTGCCACAACATGCCCCTTACAGGCTCCCTGGGGTGGTGGGCCTGACGCCTTGCCCACCTGGTTTCAGGCCAATGGCTGGGATCAGATTATCTGGTACG
>ENA-ORDP01001464-ORDP01001464.1-marine-sediment-metagenome-genome-assembly--contig:-NODE-1464-length-12885-cov-2.833983_pt1 | contig 12885 bp, 12 predicted proteins | sample MGYA00248627_ERZ508539 | MGnify/ENA primary metagenome ERZ508539 (study PRJEB26208, sample SAMN05571518) | marine sediment metagenome | biome: deep sea; feature: Hydrothermal vent; material...
GCTTTTTCAGAGAGAGTCCATTTACCTGTAGGTCGAGCTTCCTAGCTCGACAGATGCCCATTTCTTAGGCTAAACTTTTGTCAGACAGATTCTTATATCCCAAACTCATGTTAACATATGAGGAAAGGAGCTTGCCATGTCCCCTAAAAAAAGAAAATCCCAACGTCTGGAATGGATGGGTAGCGTGTACAAGAAAGGTGATGTGGCCACGTCTCTTGGTCTCATCCTGGACTTTAGCGAAAGAGGCGTTAAGCTTTGGGTGGACTCATACAAGGTTCCTGAGGAAGAAATATTTACCATCCGTCTTCTCCCGCCGGGCGGCACACACATCACTCACTCACTGGACTTTGAGGTCCATAAGGTTTGGAGCACAATCCCCAAATCCACCAACTACACAAAAGTCGGTTGTGAATTCACCAATCTCACCTCACAACAAAAAGAATATTTAGAGAAACTAAAAACTTACTTTGAAACCCTTAATGATCAAGAACCTGCGAATCATAATTTTAGCATCCTCTAATGGACTTTTACACGCTAAAATAAAAAAGTCTCCATCTTTATCTCATTTCACTTGAAAAACCTTAATATTCTTTTTATATTATCTCACATCAAATGATTGAATTATGTTAACTTGAGGGGTATTTTAAAATGAGTCGTAAAGGAATCGTGATTATAAGCTTATTTGTTATTACACTAACACTTATGTGGACTGGCTCTTCGTCATTCGCGAAGGAGCCAACGTTTGCTTCTGATGAATTAAAAGATTTGTATTACTCAGCCGAAGGGAAAGTAATTTATCTGGTGAATAAAAAAGGTGTGATCACCTCTGTGAGTGTTATTAAGTCCAATCTTAGGAATAAGATGGTCTATGACAGGGCGACAGGCAAATATTATGTGGCTAAAAACCATCGCATTCGAGTGATTTCCAGGGATAACTCTAAAGTAGACAAAATAGAAGTCTCCATTGATGGCGGCTCCACCCAGTCCTACGAAGGAAATAAAACCAAGTATTTCTCAGTGGGAGAAGAAGGGGAGCATGAAGTTCGATTCAAGGCTATCGATGACTCAGGGAATAACGAAAAAGAGCAAAGCTTTAAAGTAGCTGTAGACTCCACAGGCCCTGAGATTTCCTTCCCCGAGTCTGAGGATAAAGATATCATTAAAGTCCTCTGCATCGATACGGAAGCAGGTCTTGATAAGATTGAGTATAAAGTGAAGGATGAAGACGAGTGGGTGCTCTATAAGGATGGGATACCTATTTCGGCATTGAAAGGCTCTGATAAGGTTACTGTGAGGGCGTTTGATCTTTTGGAAAACTCCACAACGGTTACCCACTCGATCAGTGAGACAACGGTTATCGACAAAGGCGAGAAGGACGACAGTCCCCCAAAGTCTATGGTGGATCTCTCCAAAACAAAGATCATCGATAAAGGTCCTGAAAGTAATAGTGATCAACCGATCCGTAAAGATGAACCCAAAGAAGAAGGGACTATACACGAAAAAAAAGAGAATGAGTAGTCGTTTAAAAGACTTTTCTTAATGATAATAATCTCACTATTTCCTGGAACTCGGCGTTATTCAATGAGAGACGGGCGTGGACTGTATTCTCCGACAGGGTGATTTTTACCTTGCTGAGTAAGGGTTTTAGGTGGAAAAGAGATTTTCCTGTTCTTTTCGTCTCCAAAAAACTAATGAGTGTCTGAGCCGAGGCCTTGTCTTGAGCAATGGCTTCCACAGTGAGGATCATATTTTGCTTTCTACGCAAGGCAATGGTAAGAGCGTTGATCTTAAGAATAGGGCTGGTAGGTGTTATCCATTTGCCAAGAGCTAACTTTGTTGGTTCCGACAGCTTGAAGACCCCCCAAATGAAGTGATCCTTTTGTACAGAGCGAATCAAGTCCTTTAATTGTCTTCTTTGCCTCTTAGGTTCACCGATCTCCTTTTTAGAGGGATTCCTTTTTGCCCTAATCCGCTCCAGGACTTCATCCATTTTAGGAGCTGACGCAATTAATATGGACTTTCCATTGACAAAAGCCACTTTAAACTGATGGCGATATTTTTTGGATGTGAGGACTGTAAAGCCCGAACTCTTTTCTTCGATGATCTCTTCGTTATTTTTTTTGGCTCTCGCTTTTATATACTTGATAGTTCGCTCTTTATTATAATCGGCTTCAATGAATAGGACAACATGGGGCTTTTCTTTTTTCTGAGAATCCAGTTCAGCAAAACCCATTACAATACGATAAATATCGATGCCTACATCTTTTTTAAGGCTTTGGATCATTTTAAAGAATGAATGACCGCGTATGATATTGGCTAGAACAGGGTCAGATAATAGGGTTTTAACATGAACAGACGCAACGTTTTTAACCCATCCCGGAAGGGCCTGTATGCTGCTGACAAGTTCCCCGATACTGTTGTTGTGTTGGTCTGTCGTGCAAGAGACCGTGATGATGGCAAAGATTAGTAATCCTCTGAATAAAGGCTTCATGAATAACTCGTTATACAATTTCTTATTAAAGATGCTAGATATAAGTGGAAAAGTCAAATGAAATCATAGAAGGGATATAAAAAGTTTGGGTAGTGCACAAACTCTTAGTGATAACTACCTGTAGAAACGCGATTAATCGCGTCTCTACAGATAGTTGGATAAATCCGTCAGTAACTGGTTTATCACTATCAAAGTTTGAATACTGGTAAATACAATGGAGAGCTTGTTTCATCAGATAAGCTAAAATATGAAACCCTTAACTCTTCTGGGTGTTGAGTAAATAAAGATTATTTGACTTTGTTGTTAGATACTAGTATCTTCAGGCTTTAGGAGTAATGATGAGATTATTTAGATGGATTCATGTGATCGCCCCGGTTCTCGCTATAATCTTTGCCCAATGCGGTGACCCCAAACCTGAGTTCATAAAAAACGAGGACTACTCTTATCTTAAGCGGAATAATGACGTCCTTTTGGTGATCAGGATTCAATTAGACACCATCAGTAATATCCGTGACATGGATTCAGACAAGGAAATCCGACCTTTTCTTGATGAGAACTACCAATTGGGTTATCGGAGTCAGTTGGCGAAAGAGATTTATAAATTAGGGGGGCGTAATAAGTTAAGCATACAATTTGATCAAAAAGCAGACACATCCAGCAATCGGTATGTGAAATACATTGGCAGGAAGTATCCAAAAGCTATTGGTAGGAAAAAAAACCTTGTCCTGGAGTTCGATATCAGGGTTTTCTTATCTCTTGACCTCTCCTACGTGAGTGTTTCAAAGTGGGAGACTTTAAGGCTACTAGATGCTAAAACAGGTCATCTTTACCTTTCTTCTCACAGCAAAAAGACTTTTGCTGCAATCGGTAAGAAGATTAAGTTGATACGAAATGGAGAGAGGTTTAAAATCCTGTTGCAAAGTATTATTAATCAATCCACCCGTAAAGTGGCAAAATACATACTCAATCAAGAACGGATTCCTAATGAGGAAAATATCACCCCATTGATGCCGAAAATCAAGTTTCGGGAAGCCGGGGAAGAAGATGAAATCGAAGACAGAGGATAAGGATAAATCACTGACACAGTCAGGATTCATGTTGTAGGGGCGGGGTCACCCCGCCCCTACAACATGTCACTTTACTTAATCCTCCGTGAGCTTCATGGGCATCACCACTGAGAAATAATCCTCTTCGTCCACTCCCTTAAGAATCACGGGACTTTTATTGGTCGTCATCTTGAATAGAATATCCTTTCGATCTATCTCCTTCAACGCGGCCAAAAGATAGTTATAATTAAAGGCAATCTGAAGCTCATCCCCTTTGTAGTCCACCTCCAGCTCATCTTTAGCCTCCCCAAAGTCAGGATGGTAGCCGTAGAGAGTGATCTTGTTCTCACTTATATCCATGCGTATCTGAGCTATCTTGGGATCCACCATGTGAGAAACCCGTTTGATCGCTTCAGAAAAAGCTATATTCTCCAGGGTTATGATATTCGTTGACTCAGAGGGAACCACCTGATGATAGTCCGGGAATTGTCCCTCCAGGAGGTTGGACACCAGCTCACTCTCATCCATCTGGAAGAAGACTTTGCTGTCTGTCAGGGATATACGGCAGGTTCCCTCTTCCTTCAGGATTTTAATCAGCTCATGAAGGACTTTGGAAGGGATGATCACATTGAAATCCTCCAACCCACTCTCCTCTAAGTTGACACTGATAAAAGAAAGGCGTTTTCCATCGGTTGCCACAAGGTTCAGACGCCCGTCCTTCTTCTCAAAGTAAATACCGTTTAAGAAATACCTCGCTTCATCCGTTGAAGCAGAAAGGATGGTTTTACGAATCATCACTTTAAGCAGTCCCTGACTGAGGGTGAACGTTTTTTCCTCTGTAAAGGCCGGGATACTAGGATAATCGTCCTTTGGAATACCCATAATCTTGAAGTTCGCCTTTACTTTAGGATCCTCGGCCGATATGGCCATCCTGTTTTGCTCACCCAAAGCAAAGTTTAAGTTGCCAGTATTAAAGCTCTTGATGATATCTGATAACTTCTTGGCCTGTATGGTGATCGCCCCAGGAGTACTGATCTCCGCAGGGATTAAAGTCCTGAAACCCACCTCCAGATCAGTAGCAGACAACTCAAGACCATTGTTTTTCGTCTCCAAGAGGACGTTTGACAAAATTGAGAGGGTTGTTTTAGCAGAAACAATACCCTCAGCATGAGAAAGACTCTTTTGAATCTCACCTTTTGAACATACAAATTCCATTTTCTCTCCTTCCTATAGATTATATAAGATAGTCTATTTAAATTTACTATTCTTAGTATTATACCTTGTCAATATGTTTGTACTCTTTTTATTTCATTGTAAAAAAGAAGTTACCTCTTGCAAAGGTTGTGGAGATTTTTGCAAAGATACCAACATACAAAGATATTCTTATTGCTGAGCTTTTCCTTTTGTTGAGAACATTGTTTTTATCCTTAAAAAAGCACTCGTTATCGACTTTTATTGAACACCTTTTCATCAGAATGTCCCCATTATTTACGACCTCAGGAGACGTATTTTTAAATGTTCCACGTCATTTTGTGTGGATTCATTGGCCTGGATTTCACGATCGATCTTTTGGCAGGCTGATATAATGGTAGAATGATTCCTTCCGCCGAATTCATTGCCCAACTCAGTGGTTGAGAGATTTGTGAGTTGTTTGGACAGGTAGACAGCGATCTGTCGGGGTTTGGCAATAGCACTCGTACGCTTTTTGGACTTCATGTCGGAGTAACTGATATTATAGTAATTGGCGACCTCCTTCTGAACGCGTTCTACTGAGACATTCTTTCGCCCCACATAGGAGTTGAGGACGTCGTGGAGTTCTATCTCCACTCGTTTCAGTGTGAGTTTTTCATTCAAAAGTTCCACAATGGATTTCACCTTGGTGACAGCGGCCTCCAGATCTCTGACATTTTGAGTGATATTATTAGCTAAAAAGTGGATGATTTCTTCACTGAGTCCAACATCCTTTTGATGGGCTTTTTTCTTGATAATGGCTTTTCGGGTCTCCAGATCGGGGGGTTTGATATCAGCCACCAAACCCGATGCGAAACGGGAAAGGAGACGATCTGTAATCGTTTTAAGCTCTCTGGGAGGTCGATCACTGGTGAAGACCATCTGCTTGCCTGACTCCTTAAGCATATTGAAGGTATGGAAAAGCTCTTCCTGAATACCTTCCTTCCCCTCAAGGAATTGGATGTCATCGATCAAAAGGATATCAGCATAACGGTATTTCAGCCTGAAAGCATGGACTTTACCCTTTTGGAGGGAGTTGATGTATTCATTGGTGAATTGCTCGCTGGTGGCGTAGTGGACAGCCATCACGGGGTCATTGGACTGAATCTCGTGACCGATGGCCTGCATGAGGTGGGTTTTCCCGAGACCGACACCTCCATAAATGAAAAACGGGTTGTAGTCTTTTCCGGGGGATTCAGAGATTCTTAAGGCGGCGGCATGGGCTAATTGACTGTTACCGCCAAGAACAAACTGCTCGAAGGTGTATTTGCTGTTCAGGAAATGATATAAATGCTGAGGCTTTTTAGGGGGATAGGTTCTGTTCGGATTGGAGGGCGGCGGAGTCGGCAAAACAACAATGTCATCCTCACTCTCTTCTTCTACCATCACGTTCAAGGGGTATTTCTTACCAAAACGATTATTCATAAAGTCATCGATCTTGGGCTGATACTTCTCTGAGACACGTTCCTTGTATATCTGGTTGGGGACAGAAATAAAGATTTCCTCTTCGGAAGCGGAAAGGAACTTAAGATAGTCCAACCAGAGCTCCTGATCCGTCGGGAATTCCTTTCTTAGATACTGATCGATGAGTTGCCATTCTTGATCGAGCATGAACAATACAATCCTTCTAACAGAAGATATTTTACGCAATCTATCCAAATTATCTTGCAAATACTTATTATCTTTAGTTTTTTTTTGTGACATCCTGATATTATTGACAGGTTATCCACAGGAAGAGGGAATGAAACGTCTTGCTTTTGAATAGGTTTACTATTTGTTTTATAAGGAGTTAAGGGGCAAAGGCGAAGCGATACGGGAAAATAATCAACAGGTTATTGACAAGCTGTCTATGGGGCAATACAGCCCGTTGGGTTTAGCGGTCTTCTTTCCTTTCAGCTTTTTGGAGGAGTTTTTTCATCGGATTGCCTTTTGCCACATCCTTCGGGGTTTTTCCTTCCTTATCTTTAGCATAAACATTGCCTCCTTCATCGATGAGGAGTTGAGCGACCTTTAGATGTCCTCCGAAAGAAGCAAAGTGGAGAGGAGTGTTTTTATAGAAGTCTTTACCGTTGACATTTGCTCCCCGAGCAATTAAAAACCGAGCGATCTCTAAGTGTCCTCCTGCACAGGCGTGATGTAAAGTGGTTCCATGTATTGGTATGTACCAGCCTGGTAAATAAGCAATAGCAAAGTCCGTTTCAAGTGCTATAAAAGGAAAGGTAATCCATGAATACCAAGAGGTCGATTTGCCATCCACACTCACGCCTGTACTCATCAAGTATTTAACAATATCTATGTGACCGTTCCCAGCGGCCTCGTGGAGAGGAGTTTCTCCATTCCATGTCGTCGTCGTCATATTCGCGCCCTTTCTGATGAGAAACTTTACGATGTCCATGTGACCCATCTTTGCGGCGATGTGCAATGGAGTCATGCCGTCTTGTCCTATAGCATGAAGGTTAGCTCCTTTACAAACCAACAGTCGAACCATCTTTAAATGACCTCCTGAAACAGCAAAATGCAGGGGAGCTCCGAAGAAAAAAGCATTAGCATTCACCGGAGCACCGTTCTGGATCAAGAGCTTGGCGATTTTCAAATGACCAAAAGATGCCGCTGAGTGTAAGAGTGTCCAGTCAGTCTCTGTCTTATACTTAACATCTGCTCCATCCTTGATCAAGAGGACGACTTTCTTTTTATCGCCTTTTACAACAGCGTCAAAGAGATTGTCGTTGATGTCTGCCCAGGTGACCGAGTGAATCAGAAGGATTAACGCCAGAAAGATAAGACGTTTCACAGTGTTCTCCATTATGAGAGGATATGTCATAAAAAACTTGCCGATAGTCATTTGCATGACTTATCTTTGATTTGCAATGGCCTGTAGGGGCAGACCCCATGAAACTGTCGCATTACCAGCATGTTGTAGGGGCGACCCGGCGGGTCGCCCCTACAACATGCTGAAAACGCCCTATCCGTACGGATAGGTGGTGGAAAGGCGAACACGTGGGTTCGCCCCTACAGGCAAGGTAGAAAAGAGTTCTTTTTTTAAATCATATTCATTATATTTAGAGTTAAAGATATGTTCTCATTGGCAGTTTCGTCAAGTTATTTATCAAAAAAGACATCATCATGACTTAAGGAGTCCAAATGAAAATGACTAAAGTGATCGTTTCAGCCACTCTTTTAGCTATCGTGTTCAATCTGAATCTTTTTTCTAAAAAAGGAATTCACTACTTCAAGCCGGCCAAAAAACTCCATCTAACCCTCGGAGTCCTTGTCAAGAACAAACCAAAAGGCTTATTAAACCCCAGCGAGTACGTCCTGGAAGACGGTTATCTCTATAAGGGCGCGGATTACCGTATCAATGGGACGAATATCGTTTTAACCGATCAAAAGAATATCAATAGTTTAGTGGGGAAAGTTGTAATCATCTATTATGACATAAAAAAGGACTTGAATAAAATCCTTGAAAAGAAAGGTAAAGCTCCAAAGGATTATGGAGAGCAGGAATCCATGATGCAAATGAGAGAAGACTGGGTCTCCAAGGAAACAGGCTTTCACATTGGTCACAGCACTAGAAAAAGACTTAAGACAATCAACTACTTTAAAGTGATTAAAATCGCCCACTACCCAGGGTTTTCTACTCATGAAAAGAAAGACAGTTATCAGGTGAACTTCACCAATTACTTCAATGGATCAATCACGGGCCTGGAGATAACGGCTCATTATGAGGGAGGAACAGGGAAACCAAGCAGTAAACATGTATCCGTCAAAAAGCTTAAACGCTTAGCAAAAGGCGGGAAAATGTCTGTTTCCATCAATAAATTACTGAATCCTGGAACAAAGATTAAAAGGAAAAGAGCCTACCGTCTGAATTCTGTAATTATCTCAGGAAAGGCTACTTATAGGGATCACTTTCACTTTGATGTCCCGATTTGGCTGTTTGTTAAAAGAAAATAACTGATCAAGAGGCATTCTATGGACTTTTAGATTAGCTTAAATCCATGATACCCTGATAGATAATGTCGAAGAGTTCTTCCACCTGGTTCTCTTCCACGCAGGAGAAGGCGATGCGAACGTCGGTGTCGTCCACGGAGATTATCCCAACACCATATTGGTTTAAGAGATGTTGTCGAGCCTTTTCTGCGTTTACCTTCTTGAGTTGAAGGCACATGAAATACCCTGAGTTGAAGGGATAAACTGACCACGCTGACTGATATTTCTCCCTTTGAGACACACCCATGACCTTCAACGCCCTCTTTTTCAGTGTCTCATACTTGTTCTGGCGTTCCTGTTGGTAGTTTGGCGACTCAAGGGCTTTAAGAACAAGGGTTTGGGATAAGTGGGGAGCATTCGATAACTTGGAGCGGATGGCACCCAATACTTTCTTTTCCAGAGCGGGATACACGGCGTCGGCTTGACTCTCATCCCCCAAACCGAAGGTGATAAAGCCAACGCGGAATCCCCAGACGTAATCCTCTTTGGTCGCTCCATCCAGCTTAACGGTCAGGATGTTTTCGTGAAGGCCTGTTGTATAGGCAAAGAGAGACTCTTTTATGGAGTCCTTGAAAAACAGGTTGAAGTAGGCGTCGTCGGTGACTAAAATAATATCATTTCCTTTTTTAGCCTGTTCTACCAGGATGTCACGTATTCCTTCCGCCTCATGGGGAAGAGGGGTGTAGCCTGTAGGGTTGTTTGGAAAGTTCATCAAGATCACAAGCTTCTTTTGTTTCTTTCCTGTACGACTTAAGTGATCTTTAAACCCTTCAAGATCAAAGTGACCCTCATTACTAAACAATGGGTAGGTGAGAATCCCTGATTGATAGCGAGTGGTATAGATTAGTTTGTAATTACCCCAAAACTTGTCGGGCAGGATCACAGAGTCTCCTGGATCAAGGAACAGATCGCCTATAAGGCTTAAACCATGAGTGATTCCACAGGTGACGATGGGCTGACTGATGGTTCTCCCTTTCAAAGAGGGGTTATCCAAAAACATCTTTTCATGCCATGCTTTTCGTAATTCAGGCTTGCCGGCCGCCGGAGCATAGGAATAGACGTCTTTCGGGTCCAGGTCGGGTATGAACTTCTGGATGGAAGGCAGATACATGGGATGGCCTTCTTCCGTTGCAATACCCAGAGTGGCATTAAACTTGTGTCCCTTGGCTTTTGCCTCTTGGGATTGGGCTAAAATACCTTTTGGGAAGAACAAATCCTTTCCCATAGTGGAAAGAGAGCGATAGACAGACGGTGCTTTTTGTTCTAATACGTGATTGAGTTCTTGGGCTAAAGGATTCATGCCATCCCCTCGAGAAATATTGAGATCAATATTATCTCTTTTCTCCTAAAAAGTCAATCTGAAAATATAAGGGAAGCTGGAAACAAGAGTTGGTAGCTGTCTATTGGATCTCTAAAGGCTTTGTTTATGCCTGAATCTGTTCAAGCTTCTTTTGATCGGCTTTTGTTAATTTACTGACAATCAGTTTATAGGATCCATCAGCCAGACCGGCTATCATTTCTTCTGGTAGCTCTCCAGTGAGAGAAATAGTGATCCAGTGCTTTTTATTCATATAATAGCCAGGAGTTACTGATTCGTATTGGCTTATAATCACTTCTCCATCAGCAGGAAGACATTTTAGTGTAACTCTTGGAATATCCTCTTTTTGCGAAACCAGAGCAAACATTTTACCCAGAACCTTAAAGACCAACGCCTCTGGGCCAAATGGATAGCTTCCTTCTGAACCATTCAAGTCTGAGAGATACCTTTCGATTTTATCTTTGTTCATTAGACCTATCCTCCCAGGGAAACAGACCGAAAGCGAGCGGGGGAACTCCCGTGACTCATATAACCCGTTTGACCCGGTTGGCCCTTCCCGCAGTTCATCACGCCCCAGAGATCCCAGTGTTCGTAATTGGCTATCCCATCACAAGAAGCCCAAAACTCTGGAGTGATTCCCTGATAGACAGGATTCTTCAGCATACGGCCCAACTTGCCTTTTTTGATCTCCCAGGCAATCTCACAACCGAACTGGAAGTTCAAACGTCGCTGATCAATGCTCCAGGACTTGTTGGTGTCCATAAGAACACCGTCGTCTATGCCCTCAATAAGGCTTTCTAACGTGTCGTTCCCCGGCATAAGGCTCAAGTTGGCGATACGGGTGATGGGGATGTTCTGAAAGCCCTCAGCCCTGTTGCAGCCCTTGCTTTCATCCTCTCCCGCCGCACAGGCCGTTTCACGGTTGGTCATATAGCCGGACAGAATGCCGTCTTTCACAATGTGCCATCGTTTGGCTTGAACGCCGTCATCGTCATAGCCTTGAGTAGCTAATCCCGTGGGAACCGTATTATCCGCCACAAGATTAACCATATCGCTTCCATAGCGGAAGGTGTGAAGCTTTTCAGTGGTGGCAAAGCTGGTCCCTGCGTAGTTGGCCTCAAATCCCAGGACACGATCCAGTTCAGTAGGATGACCCACTGATTCATGAATCTGTAGAACCATTTGATTGCCCATGAGTATAATGTCTTTTTCCCCCTTGGGAACAGGGTCAGCTGTGAGGAGAGCGATGGCTTCCTCACGGGTTCGCTCGGCGTTTTCAAGGAGTCTTAGGCTCTCAATGAGTTCATAACCCATGGACTTGAACTGCCCCCCAAAACTGGCCGGATAGGAGCGTATCTGAGAGTCACCACTTCCTGAAGACGTGCAGGAATAACCACCACCACTTCTTAGTATGTTCTGCTCTATGTAGGATCCTTCAGATGAGGCAAACCACTTGTGTTCGTTTTTGAATCGTAGGGAAGAGTAGGTGGATGTGATACGTTTGTCCTTGCTTAAGATGGCGTCAATGTCGTATAGGAGTTTGAGTTTATCTTCCAGCGAGACCTTAAAAGGATTGATCTGAAAGGGTGTTTGCCAGAAGTCTGTGTAAGCAGGGTCTTCCGATAAGATAACAGGCTTATCCATTAAGAGGCTACTTGCTTTGGCTATCTCACAGGCCTGAGTGGTGATGTTTTCGATCTCCTGATAGTTGAGATCACTGCTTGAAGCAAAGCCCCAGGCTCCATTTACGATCACCCGAACACCGAAGCCCAGGGTTTTTTCCTGTGTGAGCCCCCCCAAATGACCGTTTTTGATTTGTATGCCTTCGTTTTGAGTCTCAACGATACGGATGTCACAGTACTTGGCTCCTTTCGTTTGAGCGGTGTTTAAAGCTTTATCAGTGAAACTTTTCAACGTTATTCTCCAAGTTATATTAGAATGTTTTAAAGAACCCGATACACTATTGTTTTAAGGTTTGTATGAGTGAATTTAACACATCCTGAGGTTTTGTCAAAAAAGAACGTCTAAAAAACCCTCCTCTTGGGACTGATTTTTCCAATCCATGATCCTGCGTAGCGATACGGTTTAGAATGATTTTCTTTGACAGGACTTCCTGAAAAGATTAAATTACATGTATATCAAAGTTCATATTGACCTGGAGGATTTATGAAGTGGTCAGAAGTCTTGGAAGATAAGTGTTTAGAGGATTTACCTTATAAAATTGAACTCAATGAATGGGGGAAAATCGTTATGAGTCCAGCATCCAACAGTCATGGCATGTATCAATTGGAGATTGGTTATCAATTAAAAAGCCAATTGAAATCAGGGAAAGCGATTACAGAATGCTCCATCCAAACGGAAAAGGGTGTTAAGGTAGCTGATGTGGCTTGGTGTTCAGAGGATTTCATCGATAGACACGGCCTGGAAACGCCTTTTACAGAAGCTCCTGAGATCTGTGTTGAAATAATGTCCCCTTCCAATCATCCCAAGGAGATGGAGGAGAAGATCGCCTTATATCTAAATCATGGAGCTGAAGAAGTTTGGGTCGTATCGGAAGAGGGTGACGTTGACTATTATGATCAACAGGGGAAGATGGAATCGTCTGGGTTTGATGTGAAGATCACTTTGTGACCCTGACGATTATAATTTGTCTTGTGGGAAAATATAGATGGAGTGATCTATCAGGTTTGATGAAAGTATATAATGATGTTTGATAGGGGAAATGTTATGAAAAGATTGCTTGTGATTATTATTGTAATGTTTGTGGCTTCAATCGGTTGGGCGGGTCTTAATGAGGACTTGTTTGAGGC
>ENA-ORDP01001465-ORDP01001465.1-marine-sediment-metagenome-genome-assembly--contig:-NODE-1465-length-12883-cov-3.559401_pt1 | contig 12883 bp, 10 predicted proteins | sample MGYA00248627_ERZ508539 | MGnify/ENA primary metagenome ERZ508539 (study PRJEB26208, sample SAMN05571518) | marine sediment metagenome | biome: deep sea; feature: Hydrothermal vent; material...
GGTAGACGAGAACTTTTTTGGTCTCGTTTTGCGAAAGAATGAAGTCGGTAAGCCTGCTACCTATCCCGAAGTGATAAACCAGTATATCGCCTTTGGCCGGCCTGTATTTTCTGTAATGCGCCACTGCTTTTTCGCCGTGAAAATCAGGATCCAGCACATATATGTTCGAGCGTTTTCCCCAGCTCAGGAATATCTGACGAAGCTCGGCTGTATAGTCATATACGGCGTCGCCAGACTTTGCGAAAGGGGTGAACTGGTGGATGGCGTTAGCGGTCATCGATTTTTTCTTTGATGCGGGCTATTTCAGCCTTTAACTCTTCGATGGTCGCTGTATGCCTATTTTCCAGATCATTTATTCTTTCCTGCAACAGGTCGAGGCAAGCCATGTTTATATGTGAATAGACGAATACCGCCATGTTGAACCGCGCCTGCTGGTGAACCTGAACGTCGGTCTTCAGCTTGAGCGCCACCACCACTTTTTTTACAAGTTTGTGAACAGCGCCTGCCAACCCGCCCAGCCTCGATCTGATCTCATACTCCTCATTTAGCGAGATATGGCGCTCCATATCGTCTACCTGGCCGGTGAAATCGTCTGACAAGGCTTTGCCCGAACCAGAGCCGTCATGGAGGTCAATGGCCAGAGCGCCGCCATGCGCCTGTTCAAGGCTGGCGCCTTGTGACGCAAGCGCCTTTTCAAGTTTTTTCGCCAGATTTTCATAAAAATCATCCCCCACAACGGCAGGATCGGCGTCTATCAGCAGTTTTATTTTTTCGAGATTCCCCATAGTTTTTTATGCAAAGATTTTTTACATGGCAATGTGAAATATATCACAGCCTAAAGCGTGTTAGTTTATAATAGCCCGATGTTTGATACAAAACTGATAGCCGAGCACGGCCTGACGGTCGAAGAGTTCGATTTTGCGATTGAGATATTAAACCGCGTCCCCAACCTGGTCGAGCTTGGAATCTTTTCCGTGATGTGGTCGGAGCATTGCTCATATAAAAGCTCGCGCAAAAGCCTTATTACGTTCCCCACCGAAGGGCCGCAGGTTATTTTAGGCCCCGGAGAGAACGCGGGAGTTGTCGATATCGGCGACGGCGACGCGGTTGTCTTCAAGATGGAGTCGCACAACCACCCGTCGTATATCGAGCCTTATCAAGGCGCGGCCACAGGCGTGGGCGGCATCTTGCGCGACATATTCACCATGGGGGCGAGGCCGGTGGCGTCGCTTAACTCGATTCGTTTCGGCGCGCCCGATCATCCTAAAACCAGATACCTTGTAGACGGCGTAGTCGCGGGGATCGCAGGATATGGTAACTGCATCGGTGTCCCCACCATCGGCGGAGAGCTGATTTTCCACAAAAGCTATAACGGCAATTGCCTTGTGAACGCTTTTAATCTTGGGTTGGTGAAAAAAGACAGGATATTTCTCGGCAAAGCCGAGGGCGTCGGAAACCCGGTCATCTACGCAGGGTCGAAGACAGGGCGGGACGGCATCCACGGCGCGACCATGGCCAGCGAAGAGTTCGACGAGGATAGCGATGCGCGCCGACCGACCGTTCAGGTGGGCGATCCGTTCACTGAAAAATGCTTGCTCGAAGCGTGCCTGGAGCTTTTTAAGACTGACTATATAGTCGGCATACAGGATATGGGCGCGGCGGGGGTGACAAGCTCGTCTTTCGAGATGGCGGGCCGGGCCGGAACGGGCGTAAAACTCGATCTGGACAAAGTTCCCCGGCGAGAAGAGGGAATGACGGCATACGAGGTGATGCTTTCCGAGTCGCAGGAGCGTATGCTCCTTGTCTGCAGAAAAGGAGTGGACGATAAAGTCTGTGAGATATTCGCTAAATGGGGGCTGAACGCCACCGTAGTAGGAGAAGTGACCGATGACGGGATGGTGAGACTTCAGGAGAAAGGCGAAACAATCGCTTGTCTTCCGGCCTCTTCTCTTTCAGACAAAGCGCCGATGTACGACCGGCTCGATATGCCGCCTGTCGATCTGGAGGAGCGCCAGACACTCGATATCGAATCCGTTCCGGAGCCTTCTGACCTCTCGGAGATATTAAAGACGCTTGTATCCTCGCCCAACCTCTGCTCAAAGGAGTGGGTATACAGGCAGTACGACCACCAGATAATGACAAGCACAGTTCAGAGTCCCGGCTCCGACGCATCGGTAATCCGCGTCAAGGGAACAACCAAAGCCATCGCCATGAGCCTTGATTGCAACAGCCGCTATTGCTATCTCGACCCGAAAACCGGAGGAGCGCAGGCGGTGGCCGAGGCGACCCGTAACGTCGCCTGCTGTGGCGCCACACCCCTTGCCATAACCGACTGCCTTAATTTCGGCTCCCCGGAGCGCGAAGATGTGATGTGGGAGTTTAAGCGGGCGATCGAGGGGATGTCGGAGGCGTGCCGGGCTTTAGACGCTCCCGTCGTTTCGGGCAACGTATCGTTTTATAACCAGACGGACGATGTAAGCATATGGCCGACCCCCACCGTGGGGGCAGTCGGATTGCTAAAAGACATCTCGAAGCTTACCGATCAGTTTTTTAAGAATGAGGGCGACCAGATAATCGTGATCGGCGAGACGCTCCCGGAGATTGGCGGCTCGGAGTATCTGGCGGTGATACACAAGCTTGAAAAAGGGCTCCCGCCCCGGATTGACCTTGAAAAAGAAGCGGCGTTGCAGAAATTGATGGTGAAGCTGGCCGATCAAAGGCTCGTCTCCTCCATTCATGACATATCGGACGGAGGCCTGGCCGTATGTTTGTCGGAGTCATGTTTCAGGACGGACGGGAAAGAGCCGCTCGGATTCGATGTCTCTATCGACACTTCTTTGCGCCCGGACATCGCTCTTTTCTCCGAAACACAATCGCGCGCGGTTATCTCCCTGCCTGCAGACAATGTCGACAAAGCGCTTGCGGTAGCCGCCTCTTCCGGCCTTCCCGCCAAGGTTATAGGCGAAGTGACCAGAGGCGAGATCAGGATCGGCGTTAACGGAGCCGGGGCGGTCACGGTTTCGGCTGACAGCCTGATGAAAGCCTGGGCCGGGGCTTTGCCCTCAATGATGTCACCGTAAAACCCCTGTTTTTCAATCAGTTCAAAAAAAATCGGTTTTTTTTCGTTTCGGGCTAAAGTTTAAGCCCACCCTTCCGATAAGCCTATCAGAGAGAGTGTCGGCTGACGAAGAAGTTGGCCAGGTAACTTGTTGAATAATTTAGTTTTTATTAACCTTGTATAAGGAGCCAGCATGAATCGGGAATTTTATCTCAATATCATGCGGCGCCTGTGGGGGTAATTATGAAAGTCGCAGAATCAGCTGTGGCTCAAGTGGCCGCTCAAACCAGGCCAGAGTCGCAGTCCGCTACAAAACCGAAGCCCAGGGCTTCGGGAAACTCGCAAACACAGCAGGCTGGGGCTTCTGCCGCCAAACAGCCTGCAGGCGCGAGCGAGGTCGTCCGTTTGTCATCGCAAACATCGCAAAAAACCGATGTTGTCGAGCGTCAGAACGCGCCGAAACCTGACGCTCAACAAGCGTCTTACACAGCCAGTCAGGACAATGGCGCCAAACCGCTGGCTCCAGAAGGAAATCTGAGCAAGAATATCGGCAGAGACTACTCCGTCGAGCAGGGGCAGGTGGTGGTGAAGGTTATCGACAAGGAGAATAATAAAGTTGTTCGTGAAATTCCTCCTGAAGAGCTTCGCAGAATCAAGCAGGCCATCTCGGAGATAAGCCGCAACAGCGCGGCGTCGGTTGAGAAGAGGGCCGCAAAAGAGGCTGAGCAACAGCAGACCCCTGTCGAGCAACAGCAGGCCCCTGTCGAGCAACAGCAAGCCCCTGCCGGGCAAAGAAAAGCCGATACCGCTTCTAGCGCTTCTAGCGGCGTAAACGTGACAACTTAGGCTTGAGAAGGCCATAGCGCATCTCGCGCTATGGTCATGCGGCCTTGCCCGCTTTTCCCGCCGGTTTTCCATGCCTTGACGCCGTATCCTTTTTATCTGTCCGCGTTATTCAACCTCGTTTACAATATTGACCATGACTATTGTAGACGGCAGGCTTAAGCTGGATCAGGATGAGACCGGCTACAGATACGGCCCCGATTCGTTTATCCTGGCCGATTTTTTTTGTAACGACCGGCCGGGACCGGTGGCGGATCTTTGCGCAGGTGTGGGCGTTGTGTCAATCCTTCTGGGCTTTAAGCGCCCTGAAACCGAAATAACAGCCGTGGAGATACGTAAGAAGGCGGTCGCCCTCGCGCTCGGCAACGCAAGAAAAAGTGGGTTGAGTAATTTTTCGGCGGTCACGGCGGACATTATGAGCGCCGGAAATCTGTTTAAGGGAAGGCCGTTTGATTGTGTGGTCTCAAACCCGCCATACCGTAAAAACGGATCGGGAAGGATAAGTCCTGACAGCGCAAAGGCGGTCGCAACCCACGAGATAAAAATGACTTTAAGCGGGCTTGTAAAAGTGTCGTCCCGCATTCTCAGGAAGAATGGAAACCTGACCATCATCATGTCTTTCGACCGTTTGAGCGAGTATCGCTCCATCTTGAAAGAGAACGGATTCTCAGAGTCCAGGCTCCGGGTGATACAGGCCGACGCCGGCAGTGAGCCGAAACTTTTTCTTTCCGAAGCCAGGCTAAAGACGAAGGTTACGCTGTCGGTTTTAAAACCTTTTGAATTACGTTCGCTCCAGGGCGGCGATTCGGACGAATTAAAAAGCGTCATGGCGCGATATGGCCTCTGACGCTCCTCCCCTTTTAATCCTTACCGGCCCCACGGCAAGCGGCAAATCGGAAGTAAGCATCGCGCTGGCCGAGCGATTGGGCACGCAGATTATTTCAGCCGATTCGGTGCAGGTATACCGGCATTTCAACATCGGCTCGGCCAAACCTGGCGCCGAACATCTAAAGCGCGTCCGGCACCATTTGATAGACATCCGGGAGCCGGAAGAAAAGTTCAACGTCGCCAATTTCCAGGAGACTGCGGGCGCCGTCGCGCGCGATTTGTGGAAAAGGGGCAAGGTCCCCCTTATGGTGGGGGGGTCCTCTCTTTACATCAAAGGGGTCACCGAAGGTCTGAGCCTTGCGGTCAGCGTCAGCGGCGAAGTCGACGTTGCGCTTAACCGGCTGTATGAAAAAGAGGGGCAAGAGGGAATGTATGAAAAGATGCGGGAAGTAGACCCCGCCTCGGCGGATCGCGTGCATAAAAACGATACGTTCAGAACCAGGCGCGCCCTGGGCGTTTACATGACTACTGGCAAGACCATGAGCCAGATTTTCGCCGAGAACCCGGGAAGGCCGCAGTTCGATTCGCTGATTGTCTCTCTCGACATGCCAAGGGAGGATTTGTACAGGCGCATAGAGGAGCGGACTAAGAAAATGCTGGCGTCGGGCTGGCGCGAGGAGATCATAAAGCTTGAAAAAATGGGCTATAATAGCGAGGTCAAGCCGATGCGGAGCGTCGGATACCGCATTCTCTATGAAGAGTTAATCGGGGAGAGGGACGCCGAATCATCTTTTCACGCCATTTTAAAAGAGACGAAAGCTTTTGCCAAAAGACAGCTTACATGGCTTCGAAATGAGCCGGGTGTTTTGTTCGAGACAATCGGGCCGGAAGACTCGGCGGAGAAAATCACCGAGTCGATTTTAAAACATGATGAAGTCATCGAGTTTCTTACGCGGCGCCAAATCCACTATTAAAAGCCTGACTGTTTCTATCATTCTGCCGGTTTGTCTGGCCGTCTCTGCGGTTAGTGGAGCGGAGGAGGAAAACCAGATCGTCGAATATGGCAAAGCGCTTGAGCTGACAGGGGTGGGGAGGCTCCCTGAAGGAAAGCTGATTTTGAAATCGCTGGTGGAAACCAGATTTTTTCTTAACGACTACGCCGCTTTCGATCTTGCTACGCTTGCTTTCAATGAGGGAGATTATTCCACAGCGCTTTTATACCTCACAAAGTTTTCAAAAAAAACCAGGGGTAATCCTGTCGAAAGGAGAGCTAACCGGCTTAAAATTCTTTCAGCCTGCTTTGACCTGACATCAACCGTATGCGGGAAAACGCTCAGAAATCTTCGAAGAGGAAAACTGCCTAAAGGTTTTACAGCCGAAAAATTATATATCGAAGCCAAACGGCGCGAAAGCTCCGGCGCCAGGCAAGAAGCGTACAAGCTGTATATGAAAATCTATTTTCACTACCCGGCCTCCCCGTTTGCCGGTAAAGCTTTTATCGATATGGCCAGCTTGAGGGAAAAAGCAGGCTCCGGCTTGAGAAAATCTTTTCCTTACGCGACCTATGACGAGCGGAAAAAACGCGCGGACAGGCTAATGAGCGCTTTTCGATATGAAGAGGCCATAAAGGAGCTTGAAGGGATACTTCGTATCGGATACTCAAAACAACGTAAACTGAAAATCTATTACACATTGGCGAGAGCTTTGTTTAAAGCCAGAAAACGGGAGGCTTCAAAAGAAGCTTTTTTAAAGCTGATCGATCTTTATCCCGCATCATCTCTGGCCGGTCAAAGCCACTATATGATCGCCGTCATAGACTGGAACCTTGGCCGCGACGACGAGAGCGAATCGAGACTCGTAAAGCTTTCGACTAGCGGAGCTGGGGCCGGAATAAGACAAAAAGCCCTTTTTATCGCGGGTAAAATCGCTGAATCGCGCGGCGCCTACGATAAAGCCGGACGCTATTATAAAAAAGCGCTACAGCTTGGCCGGAGGACGAAACTGGCCCATAAATTGCGGTGGCGGCTTGGGTGGGTGGAGTATCTTTCCGGCAGGTATCAAAAAGCCACTCGGCTGTTGCAAACCGCATATAAGAAAAACCGGGCGCATAGAGATGGAAAACGGCTCTACTGGCAAATAAAATCGATGGAGCGCTCAGGCGCCATAACACAGAGCGTAAAAACAAGGAAGGCTCTTGCCTCTCAATTCGGGCATACATACTACGGGGCCGCGTTAACCACGTCGCCTTTGTCGCCAGGTTATCCAGACGGGAGCGCCCCGGCCATAGAGTCTATCGACGATTTCGGGGAAATCGACGATTTCGGGGAAAATTATAAAGCTGACCTGGTTAATAAACTCTCCAAAAAGGCCAGGCGCCGGCTGAAGCGTTACGACGCTTTGCTGAGAATCGGCCAGAGTGAGCGGGCGGCGGCGGAGCTGGATATGATAAAAGGCAGTGTTCCCAAAAAAATAAAAGTCCTTGCCTGGCTCGGATATTTATATATCAAGGCCCGCGCCCCCGGCAAATCGCTCAAACTTCAGAACATGGCGCTGGGCGCAAAAACCAGAAAGGATGATTATGAAAACGTTTTCTGGCGGCTCTACTACCCGATCACCGGCTGGGAGGAAATTTCGCGGCAATCAAAAGAGAGGGGCGTCGACCCTTTCCTTGTACTGGCGGTCATAAGGCAGGAGTCGGCCTTCGACCCCAAAGCGCTCTCACCGGCCAACGCAAGAGGGCTTATGCAACTGATCCCCAGGACGGCCAAAAGGATTTACGAGAAACTGGAGATGAACAAAAAGAGCGGCGCTCCGTTTCACCCGGACGTTCTTTTCGATCCAAAGGTAAATATCGCCCTGGGCGTCTCTCATCTGGCGGAGTTGATTTCTTTTTACAACGGCTCCCCCGCTCCGGCGCTGGCGGCGTACAACGCGGGGCGCAAAGCGGTTGACAGATGGCTTAAAATAAACAGCGACAAGCCTGAAGATGAGTTTATAGAAAATATTCCTTATTCCGAGACGGGTGAATATGTTAAACGTGTGATGCGGAACTGGATATTATACAAGAGAATATATAACCCGGAATTCGCCGTAACAGGCATGGACAGGTAATGAGATGTCCCCTAACGCTAATTAAAAGGGAAACTGTTCGATGTACGATTTTATAATTAAAAACGGGCAGGTGGCCGATGGCGAGTCCGACTCCCTTATAAAAGCCGATGTCGCTGTCAACGGAGATACGATCGTGGCGGTGGCCCCTGATATGGAGCCGGACAACGCTGTGAGAATTATCGACGCTGACGGCAAAATAGTAGCTCCAGGTTTTGTGGATGTCCACTCCCATTCCGATTATTACCTGATAATAGACCCGCGCGCCGAATCGAAGATCATGCAGGGCGTCACAACAGAGATAGGCGGCAACTGCGGATATTGCGCGGCGCCCATGAGCGGGGCGCTCAGAGACCGCAGAGCCGCCGACTACGAAAAGCAGTTCGGAATAAAAGTGGACTGGGCCGATCTTGAAAGCTATTTTACGGCTCTTGGCGCAAAAGGACACGCCGTCAACTTCGCCGCTCTTTTAGGATACAACACCATTCGCGGATCGGCGCTGGGCGAAAACTCGAATCAACCAGACGCTGATGGGATGAAGAAGCTGAGGGAGATGACGGCCAGAGGTCTGGATCAGGGGGCGCTGGGCATGTCGGTAGGGGTCGTCTATCCGCCCGCCTGTTTCGCCGGGCAAGAAGAGTTCACCGAGGTTTTTAAAGTGGTCGCCGATCGTGGCAAAGTGTTCACTTCTCATATCCGCTCCGAAGGGGCGGGACTGCTCGATGCGCTAAAAGAGGTCGTGGCGGTCGCCAAAAACTCCGGATCGAAACTGCAAGTCTCCCATCTTAAGACAGCCGGGGCGGACAACTGGGGCAAGCTCGACGCCGCGTTCGACATATTGGAGTCTGCCATGGCGGACGGGGTGAGCTTGATGGCCGACAGGTATCCTTATCTTGCGTCCAACACCGGCCTCCAGGTTGTTCTGCCAGACAGGGCGTTCGATGACGGCAGAGCAAAACTGGTTGAGCGGCTAAAAGACAAAGGCTCCAGGGAGGCGTTTAAGCGAGAGATTCTAAAAGCCCATCCCGAAAAAAAATATTGGGATACTGTCATGGTCTCCCAGGTTGGCGCCGATAAAAATAAGGATATTGAAGGACTAACCGTAAGCGAAGGGGCGGATAAAAGAGGGAAAGACGTTTTCGATTTTGTTTTCGATCTGCTCGTAGAGGAGAACACAGATGTGGAGGCCATCTTCTTTTGCATGAACGAGGATAATCTCGACAGGATCATGGCCAAGCCGTGGATCACAATCGGGTCCGACTCTGGCGCGCGCGCGATCGACGGCCCTCTGGCCATTGGAAGGCCCCATCCCCGGACGTTCGGTACGTTTCCCAGATTTTTCGCCGAATTTGTCCGCGAGAAAAAACTTTTCACTATCGGGCAGGCCGTGAAAAAAACGAGCTCAGACGCGCTCAATTTTTTCGGCGTGAGCCAAAGAGGATATATAAAAGAAGGATTTTTCGCCGACATCGTGGTGTTCGATCCCGCGACTATCGGCGACACATCCACATATATCGCGCCGCTCTCGTATCCTGCGGGGATAGAGCATGTATTCGTGAACGGCTCCCACGCTGTGGAAAACGGCGCGCCGCGCGGGCTAACGGGGGGGAGGGTTATCAGGCGTTGATTTTAGAGGCTTCCTTTATTATTAAAGCGCGTGTGATGTTTTTATGCCCGCTTTTTTCCATTAATATATACTCCATAGCATGTGTGAATTTTTATTTTTTAATAATACAGATTAAATTATGGCGGCGGCTTACGGAAAAAACCCGGTTCTTCAAAAGTACAAGGACAGGGCGGAGCACCTTCAGAAACTTGTTGAATCCCACGAAGCCCTGATTGCGTCTGCGGTAGCCCAGATAAAAATCCTCGCCAAAGGCGACTCTGACCTTGAAAAAGGACTCGACGCTGTGGTGTCGAATATTAAGGGCGCGAAAACATTTTTTCAGATAGAGAAAGCCCGGCTCGATTACATCGCGTTATTAAAGAGACTAAACGCGCGCGTCCAGGAGCGAAGCTCCAAAAGCGGCGGCTTTTTCTCCAGCCTGGGATCGCTGTTTCAGGGCGGCGCCGAAAAACCGCCCCCCGAAAAGGCCGAGGTCAAAGAAGCGCCATCGGTAAGAGGCGGGCCGATAGAGCTTGTGGACGGCTCCAGAGAAATATTAACACCCTATATCAACCTCCTCGAAAGCTTCTCGAAAGGAACGATGCTCCTGTCGGATGACAACGATCCATTTTTCTCCTCATTGGTCGCGCTGAGAAAGAGCGAATTTTCAGAGCTCAAAGACGACAAAGCCGACTCCCTTTCCTTGTCGTTGTACAATTTCTATATCCGCAAAAGCAACGAAGCGGCCACCATTGAAAACGAGCGCGGCGAGCTTAAAAAAATCATCAGCTCGCTCACAGGCTATATCCAGTCGGTGGCCGTCTCCAGCGCTTCTTTCGGCGGAAAGCTGGATCAGTACTCCAAAAAAATAATGGGCGCCTCTGACCTGCAGGAAATAAAGGATATTCAGCATCACATTCTTACTGAAACGCTGGAGATACAGAAAGTAAACAACGCTGTGCGCGATCAGCTTGCTGAATCTGAGATAAAGCTTAACAGGGCCAACGAAAAAATATTGCGCCTGGAGCAAAACCTGGAGATGGCGCGGCAGGAAAAATCCACCGATCAGCTGACCCAGGTCTTTAACCGCCGCTTTTTCGATGAAACAATGGAAAAAACCGTAGCCAACTTCGAAAGATACGGGGAGGAGTCGGCCTTGATAATGATGGATATCGACCACTTTAAAAAATTCAACGACACATACGGCCACATCGCCGGAGACCAGGTCATACGGACGGTGGCCGACATAACCAAGGAATCGGTGAGGATAGGCGACATAGTGGCGCGATATGGCGGCGAGGAATTTGTCGTGATACTTAACCACGCAAGCTTGAAAGACGCGGCCAAAGTGGCGGAGACGATCAGGCAAAACGTAAAAGAGCATGAGTTCGGCGTCGGCGGCAAAACGGTTCACGCCACTGTCTCGCTGGGCGTGGCCGAGTTCACAAAGGGCGACACTTCTAAACAAGTGGTAGAACGATCCGACAAACGGTTGTACAAGGCGAAAAGAGGTGGGCGCGACCGCGTTTCCTCCAGCGACGAGTAAAGCCGAACTTTAGGGCATGGTAGACCAGAAGCGGCTTTTCGAAGTCAAGTCGGCGACCATCAGCAATTTTAACGAGCTATGGACGGCAAATTTCAAAGCTAACAAAAGCCTCATCGCCCGCTATCCGGGCGTCACTTCCCTGTTCGAGAAGTTTACGGACATTCCGGCCATTGTTGTGGGGGCGGGGCCGTCGCTGGATAAAAACATCAGGTGGCTCGCCCCGGCGCAGGATCACGCGCTGATTATAAGCGTCGACACCATCCTTGGCGCGATGGAGAAGATCGGAGTGCGCCCCACCATCGCCGTCTCCCTCGATCCCCAGCCAGATATCGCAATGATGTTTGAAGGTGTGAGAAGCTCCGGTATTCCGCTGGTGGCCCCGACCATCATCCATCCCTCCGTCCTCGAAGCGTGGAAAGGCGAGCTGGTTTTTTACAACAAGTTCGCCCCCGACATCCCCCGGCTCGTCGAAATCGGCAAATCCAATCCAGAGACCGGATACCTCATTCCGGGCGGCTCGGTGCTCTCCATCGGTCTCGACCTCGCCTTTCGCATGGGCGCCAACCCGATAGCTTTCATCGGGCAAGACCTTTCATACCCGAAGGGATCGGCTTACTCGAAGAACACCATCTATGGCGACGCCGGGTACGAGGAGCTACTGAAAGAAAAACTGGGCGACATGGTGACAGACACCGACATATTCGGGCGGGAGACGCCGACGCAAAAAAGCTTGTTCGTCACCAAGCAGTGGATGGAATGGGCGTTTACCACGTGGAAACGGAAAAACAAGGCCGATTTTTACAACTGCACCGAAGGCGGGATAGTGACCAGACATTGCCAGATAACCACGTTCGAAGAATGGGTTCTGAAATTTTGCAAAGATAAAAAGAATTTCAAATGGGCCATCCAAAAAGCGCTTAAAAGAAAAAAACGGTAGGTTAATATTCCGAGCCTTGTTCCGTCATCCTGAACGTAGCCGAAGGATCCGGCGAAGTGAACCTGCCTTTTTCTTCCCCTTTCCGAGGGGGCTTATAGCCCGTAGGGAGTGGCCGATAGGTCGAGGGGGGGTGTTCAACTTGTTCCCTCTCCCTTGAGGGGAGAGGGCGGGGTGAGGGTGATAATATCAACGCCATGAAACCAAAACTTACCAAACTCGCCAAAAACTTAAGAAAAGAATCTACCGACGCCGAAAAACGTCTCTGGAGCAAGTTGCGCAATAGAGGCATTGGCGGACATAAATTCAGAAGGCAACAACCTGTGGGAAAATTCATAGTCGATTTTATCTGTTTTGAAAAGATGCTGGTTGTGGAACTGGACGGGAGTCAACATGGTAAAGATGAAAACAGGGAAAAAGACCGTAAACGAGATGAATGGATGCGGCAAAACGGCTATCGAGTATTAAGATTTTTAAATCATGATGTGAACAATAATCTTGACGGTGTATTGAGGAGAATCGAAGAAACTTGTAATGAAGAATGATTGGGCCTTCGCAGTCACGGGCCTACCCGTGACGACTTGGTGACGGCTCTGCCGTTTTTGCTATGCACCCTCCCCTTAATCCCCTCCCGTCAAAGGGAGGGGTGATTTTATTTATCTTATGTGGAAGACGCAGGTGTGCCTGGATAAGTAATTTCCTCTCCCTTGAGGGGAGAGGGTTGGGAAATGAAACAGTTTCCTCCCCCTTGAGGGGGGAGGATGGAGGTGGGTGTGATGGCCGAACCACTTTTATCATGCGCCCTCCCCTTGCTCCCCTCCCGTCGAGGGAGGGGAAATTTGAACACCACCACGTTATGGGTGTTGCGTGTAGGGGCGGATCCGTGTGTCCGCCTTAATATGGTAGACCGAGTACGGCGAAGGAGGGGGGACTTGTTCCCTCTCCCCTATATAACAGAAT
>ENA-ORDP01001466-ORDP01001466.1-marine-sediment-metagenome-genome-assembly--contig:-NODE-1466-length-12878-cov-3.601185_pt1 | contig 12878 bp, 13 predicted proteins | sample MGYA00248627_ERZ508539 | MGnify/ENA primary metagenome ERZ508539 (study PRJEB26208, sample SAMN05571518) | marine sediment metagenome | biome: deep sea; feature: Hydrothermal vent; material...
TCCATTGTAGCTATTCAGAAATCCCGGTCAATCCGCAACGGGTGCGTCCCCCCCCCCGCTGCACGGCGGGGTATCGGCATTTGAAACTCGTCTGTTGACCGTATTTTCGACGGTCCTAAAGTTTCAGATCACACCAGATCGGTGTGTGGTCCGATGCTTTTTCCCAGCCGCGCGGGGTGCGGTCGATTTGGCAGGTGATCAGCTTATCGGCGGCCTGCGGACTGAGCAGCAGATGGTCAATTAGCACCCCATGGTCTTTCGGCCAGCCCCCGGCCTGGTATCCCCACCATGAATAAAGCCCGGTTTCGACGCTCAATGCGCGAAAAGCGTCCGTCAGACCAAGATAGATGATTTTTCTGAGCGCGGCGCGGGACTGGGGCTGGAACAGGGCGTCATTTTCAAATGCCCTGGGGTCGTGCACATCGCCGTCCAGTTGGATGACATTGTAGTCGCCGCCCAGAACGAACACATCTTGGCCGGTCAGCAGGTCTTTGACGTGGTCGTACAGGCGTTCCAGCCAGGCCAGTTTGTAGTCGAATTTTTCGCCCGGTATGGGGTTGCCGTTGGGCAGATAGATGGACGCCACCCGCACATTGCCGGTAAAGGCTTCGATGTAGCGGGCCTGTTCGTCCGCCGCATCACCAGGCAGGGCGGTCAGTTCAGTGTCGATAGGGGACTTCGACAGGATGGCGACGCCGTTATAGCTCTTCTGGCCGACCACGGCGACGTTATAGCCGGCATCTTCGATTTCCAGTTTGGGGAAATTGTCTTCGATGCACTTGAGTTCCTGCAACAGAACCACATCGGGGTCGAAATCACCCAGCCACCGGATCAGGTGTTGCAGCCTGGCCTTGACGGAATTGACATTCCAGCTGGCGATTTTGGTCATGGTCGAGACTTAGACGGCAAACGAAGATCCGCAGCCGCAGGTCGAGGTGGCGTTCGGGTTTTTCATGGCGAAGTAGGACCCGATCAGGTCTTCCACGTAATCCAGTTCAGACCCTTTCAGGTAATCGAGCGATATTTCATCGACAATCACCTGCACATCGCTTTTTTCAAACAGCAGATCGTCGTCGTTTTTGGCGTTATCAAGGCTAAAACCGTACTGGAAGCCGGAACAGCCGCCACCGGAAACCGACACCCGCAAGCGCATTCCGGCCTTTTCCTCGGCCGCGATCAAAGCCGAGATTCGCGTCACCGCATTGTCTGAAATGCTGATTTGGGCGATGTCCTGTCCGGTGTCTGGCATGGCAATGGTCCGTCTGTCTGGGGCTTCGAATGTTGCTGTATCATAGTGATTTAGGGTGGATTTGTCGAATGTCAAAGACTGAATTGCGGGGCGGCAATTTTTCTGTCCTTGACCGTTGCCTGAAAGGCTGCGGCCCTTTATCTTCCGGGCCATGACCTCGCCCCGATCAAACCCGTCGCCACTGGCCGACTATGCCTGCCATCCGGAGCACAGCCGGGGTCGGTTATACGCCGAACCGGACAGTCCGACGCGGACCTGTTTCCAGCGCGACCGGGACCGCATTATCCACTGCGGCGCTTTTCGGCGGCTGGAATACAAGACCCAGGTGTTCGTCAACCACGAAGGGGATTTTTTTCGTACTCGGCTGACCCACAGCCTGGAAGTCTCGCAGATCACCCGTTCCTTGTGCCGGGTGCTGAACCTGAACGAAGACCTGGGCGAAACCCTGGCCCTGGCCCATGATCTTGGCCATCCGCCCTTCGGCCATGCCGGGGAAGACGCCTTGCAGGAAATGTTGGAGCCCTATGGCGGCTTCGATCACAACGCCCAGTCGCTCAGGGTGATCACCCTGCTGGAAGAACGCTACGCCGATTTCAACGGGTTGAATCTGACCTGGGAAACCCTGGAAGGCGTGGTCAAGCATAACGGGCCGCTGTTGCAGCCGGGGCAGGGGGCGGAAGACCTGCCGCGCGGTATTTCCGAATATGCCGATAAGGACGCTCTCGAATTGGCTGGTTTTGCCAGTGCCGAAGCGCAAATCGCCGCCGTGTCCGATGATGTGGCCTACAACAACCACGATATTGATGATGGCTTGCGGGCCGGACTGTTCAGCATCGAAGACCTGGCCGATGTGCCTTTGGCCGGGCCGGTTTTCGCGGCGGTTAAAAAAGCCTATCCGGGCCTGGGCCAGTCGCGCACCATTCACGAAGCGGTGCGGCGCATGATCGGCGATATGGTCAACGATATCCTGGCCGAAACCACATCACGACTGGCCGATCTGGGGGCTAAATCGGTTGCCGACATACGTGATCACAAACAATCCATTGCCGGTTTTTCCGAAACAATGCGGGCTAACGACGCGGCGCTAAAGAAATTCCTGTTCGACAACATGTATCGGCATTACAAGCTCAATCGCATGTCGTCCAAGGCCAAGCGGGTGGTCCGCGAATTGTTCAAGTTGCTGGTCAGCGAACCGGAATGTCTGCCCGGCGAATGGCGGGACAAGACCGATGGCCCCGATACCCAGGTCACGGCCCAGGCGGTGGCCGACTATATCGCCGGAATGACCGACCGCTACGCCATGGACGAATATAAAAAACTGTTTGATGTACAGGCGAGAATCTCTTGAATTTATTTGAGCATTTTGGCCACGCCGTGCGTGGCGTGGTTCAATCCCTGATCGATGCCGGTGAATTTGCCGGTGACTTTGCCGGTGGCATGGATTTGTCCCGTGTCGGCGTGGAGCCACCCCGCGACCCCAGTCATGGCGACCTGACCACCAATGTGGCGATGTTGCTGGCCAAACCGGCGGGCCTGAAACCCCGTCATCTGGCGGAAAAAATACTCGGCCCTATTGCCGCATTGGACTCGGTGGTCTCGGCGGAAATCGCCGGACCCGGATTTATCAACATTCGGCTGGAGCAGTCTTTTTGGCATGATCGACTGAAGGAAATCCTCGAAGTCGGAACGTCCTATGGCCAGTCGATGCTCGGCGGTGGGGCTCGGGTCAACGTCGAATATGTCTCGACCAATCCGACCGGCCCTTTACATGTGGGCCACGGTCGCGGTGCCGTGGTCGGCGATGCGCTGGCGTCCCTGCTGGCCAAGGCCGGGTACGATGTGACCCGTGAATACTACATCAACGATGCCGGGGCCCAGGTCGATAATCTGGCGCGCTCCCTGCACCACCGCTATTTGCAGGCGCTCGGGGAAACCGTCGGCGACATGGCCGAGGGGCTCTATCCCGGCGACTATCTGATCCCGAGCGCGGAAAAACTGGTCAAGACCGATGGCGACAAATGGAAAGACGGGCCGGAAAAAGACTGGCTGGAACCCCTGGCCCTTTTTGCAATAGACGACATGATGGACCTGATCCGGTCCGATCTGGCCGCCATGGGGGTCGTTCACGATGTCTTTACATCCGAACGGGAACTGGTCGGCCGGGGCGGCGTCGAACAGGCCATTGATAGCCTGTCGGCGCGTGGTCTTATTTACGAAGGGGTGTTGGATCCGCCCAAGGGCCGCGTGCCCGACGACTGGCAACCGCGTCAACAGACCCTGTTCAAGGCGACGGATTTTGGCGACGATATCGACCGCCCGGTGAAAAAATCAGACGGAAGCTGGACCTATTTCGCCACCGACATGGCCAACCACGAAGACAAATTCCGGCGTGGCTTCAATATTATGATCAATGTCTGGGGCGCCGATCATGGCGGCTATGTCAAACGCATGACCGCCGCGGTCAAGGCCCTGACCGAAGGCGAGGGCGATCTGGATATTAAACTATGCCAGATGGTCAATTTGCTGGAAGACGGCAAACCGGTGAAAATGTCGAAACGGGCGGGCACCTTCATTGCCATGCGCGATGTCATCGATCAGGTCGGCAAGGATGTGGTGCGGTTTATCATGCTGACCCGCAAAAACGATGCCCAGCTTGAATTTGACCTGACCAAAGTCACCGAGCAGTCCCGCGATAACCCGGTGTTTTATGTGCAGTATGCCCACGCCCGCGTCTGCTCGGTCCTGCGTCACGCCGCTCAAATGTTCACGGGCGATCAACTGTCGCCGGAAAATCTCGCCAGGGCCGATCTGCACAGGCTCGACCATGCGGGCGAACTGGCCCTGATCAAGTTGATGGCCGGCTGGCCCCGGCTGGTGGAAAGTGCGGCACTGGCCCACGAACCACACCGGGTGGCCTATTATCTGGGCGAACTGGCGGCCGAATTGCACGGCCTGTGGAACCAGGGCAACGACGATGCCACCCTGCGTTTCATCCTGCCGGGTGACCCAGACATGACGTTGGCAAGATTGGCCCTTGTCAGGGGGGCCGCTTTCGTGATCGCATCGGGGTTAGAGGTTATCGGAGTCGTTCCAGTCGAGGAAATGCGTTGATGAACTCATCCGGCAATAGAACAGATAACGACATCGTCCCCGACCGGGCCGATGCGCTGGAGTTCGAGCAAGTCCACCGCAGCTCTCCGAAACGACGCTTTGGCCTGATCCTGACTCTGCTGGTGCTGGCCGGAGCCAGCGCCGGGGCCGGTTGGTATTTGTACGGCGACAAGCTGCTGGCCGGGGCCGAAGGTGATATTCCGATCATTCGCGCCGCCGAAGGCCCGGTTAAGGTCCGGCCCGATAATCCGGGCGGCATGGCCATTCCGGACCGCGATAAACTGGTTTACGAACGCCTCAAAGGCGGCGAGCAGGATGTACGGGTCGAACGGCTGCTGCCCCGCCCGGAAGCGCCCCTGGCCCCACCGGCACCGGTCGCCGAGGTGGCCCCGGCGGCGGCCCCTGACGTGATCGAAAAACAAGTCGCCGACCCCATTGTCAGCCCGGCGACCATTCCGAAAATCGAGGAGGTGGCCAAAACCGCAACCCCGCCGCCGCCGGCAACTCCCGTAACCAAGACGGCGGAACCGGTCAAGGTCTACCGGGTCCAATTGGCCGCCGTGCGTTCGCAAGACGGAGCGCAAGGAGAATGGGCCCGCCTGAAAAAGAAAAACGGCGATTTGCTGAACGGCCTGATCCTGAACGTCATTCGGGTCGATCTGGGTGCCGACAAGGGCATCTTCTATCGATTGCGAGCCGGGCCTCTGGCCAGTGAAGGGACTGCGAAAAAATTGTGCGAGCGGCTTTCGGCCCGCAAGATTGGCTGCCTGATCGTTCGGCCCGGTGGGTAATATGATCAGGGCGGCGATTTTCGGCTGTCAGGGAACCCGCCTTGAACCACAGGAACGGCAATTTTTTGCCGAGACCAACCCCCTGGGGTTCATCTTGTTCGGCCGCAATTGTCAAACCCCGGACCAGGTCAGGCACCTGGTCGATGATTTGCGCGATTGTGTCGGGCGGGCCGATGCACCGGTTTTGATCGACCAGGAAGGGGGCCGGGTGCAGCGGCTGAAACCACCCCACTGGCGCGATGCCCCGGCGGCGGCCCTGTTTTCCAGACTGGCCGAAAATGATCTGGACCGGGCCATTGAAGCGGCCCGATTGAACGCCAGCCTGATCGCCAGGGAACTTTTCGATCTGGGCATTACCGTCGATTGCGCCCCTGTCGCCGATGTGTTGCAGGTGAATGCCGACCCGATCATCGGCGACCGCTCCTATGGCCTCGACCCGGTGATCGTCACCGCCCTGGCCGGTGCCGTGTGTGATGGCTTGCTCGACGGTGGCGTGCTGCCGGTGGTTAAACACATTCCCGGTCATGGCCGGGCCGATGTGGACAGCCATTTGAAGCTGCCGGTGGTTTCTGCATCCATGGCCGATTTGCAGGAAACGGATTTCGCCCCCTTTGCCGCGCTCGCCTCCAGGCCCTGGGCGATGACCGCCCATGTGATCTATCAGGCGATTGACGGGGATTGCCCGGCGACCACGTCGGCCAAGGTTATTGATGTCATTCGCGACCAAATCGGCTTTACTGGCATCCTGTTGTCAGATGATCTATCCATGCAGGCTTTATCGGGGGACATGGCGAGACGGACCCGTGACTGTCTGGCCGCCGGTTGTGATGTGGTTTTGCATTGCAACGGCAAGATGGATGAAATAGTCGCCGTGGCCGGGGCCTGTTCGGCCTTGAGTGATTCCGCCGCCGCCCGCATCGACCGGGGCGAGGCACTGCGTCGGGATCAGTTGGTCACGGAACAGCAAGCGCCAGTCGAAGCGGTCCGGCGTTTGCAATTATTGCTCGAAGGGAAAGACTGAATTGTCGACCACTGATCTGATGTTTACCGTCTCCGTCTGGGCCATCCCCTTGTTGCTGGCCATTACCCTGCACGAGGCGTCGCACGGCTATGTGGCCTGGCGGCTGGGCGACGACACGGCGCTCAGGCTGGGCCGGGTAACGTTCAATCCGCTGCGCCATATTGACCTGTTCGGCACCTTGTTTTTGCCGGTGATGTTATTGCTGGCCTCGGGCGGCACCGCCATGCTGGGGTTCGCCAAGCCGGTGCCGGTTAATTTCCGCAAATTGCGCCGCCCCCGGGGCGACATGGTGCTGGTCGCCCTGGCCGGGCCGGGGGCCAATATCGGCCTGGCCGTGATCTCGGCCCTGTTGCTTCATGTGATCCAGTTCATGCCCCAGAATGTGGCTTTGTGGATGGCTCATAATTTAACAAATTCGATCTGGATCAATGTGTTGCTGGCGGTCTTCAATATGGTGCCGATACCGCCCCTGGATGGTGGCCGGGTCGCCGTCGGCCTGTTGCCCGACTATCTGGCCTTGCCGCTGGCCCGGCTCGAACGCTATGGTATTTTCATCGTCCTGGGGGCGATCTTCCTGCTGCCGTGGGTCGGGGCGAAATTGGGCCTTGAAATAGACGTTTTCAGGGTACTGATTGGCGAGCCGGCGGACTATATTAGATTCCTTATTCTGAAAATTACCGGAGTCGGCTGACGTGTCCGAAGACATCACAGAATTTGAGGAAGACCCAGTCGCCCTGGCCATGGATGGAACATCGTTCGTCGTCGATGTGGATGGCTTCGAAGGCCCGATAGATGTGCTGCTGACCCTGGCGCGCAATCAAAAAGTGGATATCACCCAGATATCCATCGTTCAACTGGCCGATCAGTATCTGGCGTTCGTTGCCGAAGCGCGACGGACCAATCTGGAACTGGCGGCCGACTATCTGGTCATGGCGGCCTGGCTGGCTTATTTGAAATCGCGCATGTTGCTGCCCGATCTGGACGGCGAAGATGAACCCAGCGGCGAGGAAATGGCCGAGGCCCTGGCTTTTCAATTGCGCCGCCTGGAAGCCATGCAACGGGCCGGATCGCGTTTACAGGCGCGCCACAAACTGGGTCAGGATTTCTTTGCCTGCGGCACCCCGCAAAAATTCAAGGTCACCGCCCATACCATCTTCGAAGTGTCGCTGTTCGATTTGCTGAAATGCTATGGCGACATGAACAATACCAGGACCGATGGCATCCTGCATATCGAACCCTGGACCCTGCACAGCGTCGATGACGCGCTTGAGAGATTGGCCGCCCTGGTCGGCAATCTGCCGGACTGGAAGACCCTGTCCTCTTATCTGCCTGCGGGACTGGATCAGGACTTGACCTATCGGTCTGCCGTTGCCTCGACCTTTACGGCGAGCCTGGAAATGGCGCGACAAGGTAAATTGAAATTGCGCCAGCATGAACCCTTCGCGCCGATCTATATCCGCAGTACAGCGGAAGACATCGAAACCGATCGCTCCCCCGATCGCATGAACGACAACGACAATCAAATTGACGAGTAAGCACGGCCCATGAACGACACACCGGAACATAATTCAAGGTTGCTGGAGGCGATCCTGTTCGCTTCCGCCGAGCCGCTGGCGCAAAAAACGCTGATCTCGCGGATGCCGGACGACGCCGACGTGCCGGCCCTGCTGGAAACCCTTAAACAAGACTATGCCGGGCGCGGAATTCATCTGCTCCGGACCGGTAGTTCGTGGGCTTTTCGCACCGCCGATGATCTCAGGCCGGTGCTGGAACGGGAAATCGAAATCGCCCGCAAACTGGGCCGGGCGACGGTCGAAACCCTGGCCATCATCGCCTATCACCAACCGGTGACGCGGGCCGAAGTGGAAGAAATCAGAGGCGTCGGATTGAGCAAGGGGACGCTCGACACTTTGTTCGAACGGGGCTGGGTCCATCCCCGGGGGCGCCGCAAAACACCGGGTCGGCCGGTTACCTGGGGCACCACGGACGCCTTCCTCGATCATTTCGGCCTGGAAAGTATCAAGGATCTGCCGGGCATGGATGAATTGAAAGCCGCCGGGTTGCTCGACAGTCGTCCGGCGATTGATGCCTACCGGGTCAAAGGCGATCTGCTGGCCGCCATAGATCCGGCAATGGGCGAAGAGGGTGCTGAAGACGGCATCCTGCCATCCGCCTCTCATCTGCTCGACCCGGACGAGGATCAGGACCTTAAGCCCTTGGATCCGAACGGCGAATAGGCCGCACTAGTACCCACTATCATAAAAGGATGACACGTTGGATCACTTTACAAGACTTCCGGGTAGGAAAAGCCGCGCCGGCGATGCCGGGGCATCGTCAAGTGGGTTTGACGCCCTCCAGAGGTCTTGTAAAGTGACCCGAAGGGCGGCTTTGCAGGCCCCTCGGACTGCGTTGCGTGTCTCTTGTGATGCTTTGGCATCACGGCGAAACCCGCGCCTTGCCGAGAAACCTGCAAAGCCGTCCAACGTGCCATCCTTTTATGATAGTGGGTACTAGCATGGACGCAGCCCTGTTCGTCACCGCCAAAGAGGCCATGGAAAAGGCCTATGCGCCCTATTCGAATTTTGCCGTGGGGGCCGCCGTGCGCGGCGCCGATGGCGGGTTGTATGGCGGCTGTAATGTGGAAAATGCCGCCTACCCGCAGGGCTGCTGCGCCGAGGCTTCGGCCATATCGGCGATGGTTATGGATGGCGAAACATCTATTGTCGAAGTCTGCGTGATCGGTGGCGGCGATGCCCTGGTGACGCCCTGCGGTGGTTGCCGACAGCGCATACGGGAATTTGCCGCCGATGATATTCCGATCCATGTCTGTGGCCCTGAAGGATTGCGCCAAACCTTAACATTGGGCGAATTACTGCCCTTGTCGTTCGGCCCGGAAAATTTATCAGGAGAAGAGTCGTGAGCACGGACATCGAACAGGCCATCGCCGTCGTCACCGAACGCGGCGGCGGCCTGGTGCCGGTAACCGGGATTATTTTGGGCTCGGGCCTGGGCGATTTTGTCGACAGCGTCGAAGATGCGATCACCATTTCTTATGGCGACCTGCCCGGATTTCCAAAACCCGGTGTCGCCGGTCATGCCGGGCGACTAGTTTTGGGTCGGGTCGGCGGGGCTACCGTGGCGGTCATGCAGGGCCGGGCGCATTACTACGAAAGTGGCCGGGCGGACGCCATGAAAACCCCGGTGCGGGTGCTCGCCGGGCTTGGCTGCGATAGCCTGATCGTGACCAACGCGGCGGGCAGTCTTAATCCGCAGGCGGGTCCGGGCAGCGTCATGATGATCACCGACCATATCAGTTTCACCGGCACCTCGCCCCTGTTTGGCGAACCGGGTGACGACCGTTTCGTTGATCTAAGCACGGCTTATGATCTGGATATTCGTGCCGCCTTTCAGGCCCAGGCCAGGCAACAGGGCCTGACCCTGCACGAAGGCGTCTACATGTGGTTTTGCGGGCCGCATTTTGAAACCCCGGCGGAAATTCGCGCCGCCGGGTTGATGGGGGCCAATGCGGTCGGCATGTCGACGGTGCCGGAAGTGATCCTGGCCCGTCACGCGGGCTTGCGGGTCGGCGCTCTGTCGATCATCACCAATGCCGCCGCCGGAATGAGTGATACCGAGTTGAGCCACGCCCAGACCATGACCAATGCCGCCGTGGCGGCAAAGTCTGTGCAGCAACTGTTGACCGGGTATCTGGCCGGTCGGGGAGACTGACCCCATGCTGTTGCCTCAGGAAATCATCCGTAAAAAGCGTGACGGCGGCATTCTCGACGAAGCCGAAATCGCCTTCATGGTCAAGGGTCTGGCCGATGAAAGCATCAGCGAAGGGCAGATCGCCGCGTTTGCCATGGCGGTGTTTTTCCAGGGCATGACCATGGACGAACGGATTGCCCTGACCCGCGAAATGGTCGGGTCGGGGGAAACCCTGCACTGGCATGATCTGGATCTGAATGGCCCGGTACTGGATAAACATTCCACCGGCGGCGTCGGCGATAAGGTCAGTTTGATGCTGGCCCCCATTGTCGCCGCCTGCGGCGGCTATGTGCCGATGATATCGGGCCGGGGTCTCGGCCACACCGGCGGCACGCTGGATAAACTGGATGCCATTCCCGGCTATAGCACGGTGCCCGATAGCGATCTGTTCCGGGCCACGGTCAAACAAGTGGGTTGCGCTATTATTGGTCAGACTGCCAGCCTGGCCCCCGCCGACAAACGGTTCTATGGTATTCGCGATGTCACGGCGACGGTGGAATCCGTGCCTCTGATCACCGCGTCAATTTTGTCAAAAAAGCTGGCCGCCGGGCTCGAAGGCCTGGTCATGGACGTAAAAACCGGCTCCGGCGCGTTCGCCGATACCATGGAAATGGCGACCGAACTGGCCGACAGCATTGTCCGGGTGGCCAACGGGGCGGGCATGAAAACATCCGCCCTGATCACCGACATGAACCAGGTGTTGGGAAGCCATGTGGGCAACGGGCTGGAAGTCCTCGAAACGGTCTGGTTCCTGACCGGCAAGGCGGAGGCCCGCTTGCAGGATTGCGTTATTTCCCTGGCCGCCGAAATGCTGCATCTGGGCGGTATTGCGGAAAATGTCGATGAGGCGCGCACGAAAGCACTGGCCGCGCTGGACAGCGGAGCGGCTGCCGAAAAATTCGCCGCCATGGTAACGGCCCTGGGCGGTCCGGCCGATTTCATGGAAAAATATGAAACCCATTTACCCTCGGCCCCGGTGATCAAACCGTGTTTTGCCGATAGCGTTGCCCCGGTGTCAAAAGTCGATACCCGCGCCGTCGGGGTCGCGGTGGTTGGTTTGGGCGGTGGACGGCGGCGGGCGTCCGATGCCATTGACTACGCCGTCGGCCTGGCCGATGTGTGTGCGCCGGGGCAAACCGTTGGCCCCGATCGACCCCTGGCCATGATCCATGCCGCCAGCGATGATGCCGCCGACCAGGCGTGCGCCGAACTGCGGGCGGCGATTTCGGTTTCGGGCGAGGTCGCCCGCGCTGGAAACATGGTGCTGAAAACCGTTCGATTGGAGCCTTCACGGTGAGTCGGGCGTTCATTCTGGTGATCGATTCCTTAGGCATTGGGGCCACCGCAGATGCTCATAAATTCGACGATGTGGGGGCCGATACGCTCGGCCACATTGCCGAATTTTGCGATCAAGGCAAAGCCGATGGCGATGGCTTGCGATCAGGACCGCTGCACCTGCCAAACCTGACCCGGCTGGGCCTGGGCCGGGCGGCAGCGGCCAGCCGGGGCGACATGCCACCGGGATTGCAAGACAGTGGCGACATCACGGCGGCCTATGGTTACGCCGCCGAACTCAGCTATGGCAAGGACACCCCCAGCGGTCATTGGGAAATGGCCGGCCTGCCGGTGTTGTTCGACTGGGGCTTCTTTGCCAAGACCCAGCCTTGTTTCCCCGCCCCGATCATTGCCGCCCTGATCGAGCGCTGCGATCTATTCGGCATCCTCGGCGACCGTCATGCCTCGGGCACCCGGATCATCGAGGAACTGGGGGCCGAACACATCGCCACCGGCAAGCCCATTTGTTACACCTCGGCCGATTCGGTCTTTCAGATCGCCGCCCACGAAGAACACTTCGGCCTGGATCGGCTTTATAGCGTGTGTCAGGCGGCGGAAGAAATCCTCAGACCGCTGGGTATTGGCCGGGTCATCGCCCGCCCCTTTACGGGCGAAGACGCGGCCACCTTCAAGCGCACGGCCAATCGCCGCGACCTGACCATTCCGCCCCACGGCGAGACCCTGCTGGACCGGGTCAGCGGGGCCGGTGGCGACGTGGTTTCGGTCGGCAAGATCGCCGATATTTTTGCCCATAGAAGCATCAGCCGCAAGGTCAAGGCCGGGACCACCGATGGCCTGTTCGATCTGGCCCTGGCCGAAGCGAACGGGGTGTCTGTCCCTGAAAGAATGCCATTTTGTACATTGACGGCGGCGCAAGGGCATACTCGGTCCCGCGCCTTCAAGTGGCGCTCTTGCGGGTCCGCCGGGAACCTTGCGCTTGGCCGAGCGCCCGCGGCGCGCTCCACTCGTACCTCGCATCCGCTCCTTGCGGATTCCATTTTTTATTGGAACAGATGGCCAATCAATTTTAAATGACCTTTTTAGCCATGTGCCGTTTCTTCTGATCGTAGAATCTCAATTGCTTCCTTATACGCTTCTTCCTTGAGCCAACACGGCGAACACTTTTCGATCTTGCGCCAAATTTCGCTGTCTTCCGACGTGCGGATTCCATGCTTAACATTATTAAAGAAGTAGTGTTCGTGCCATTCACACTGGCCAATCCATGCGCCGGCAATGGCTTGCGCTGTAGGCGGCTCTGTATCCGTCGGGTCCGTGGCCGTCGCCAAAATCACATCTAAATCGACTGGCTGCCCATCCATTGTTTTCGGCCAAGGGATACTCAGTTTCCCGTCTGAATCTACGACCGAAAGGCTCCGGGCGTTCTTTTCCCAAAAGAAATCTGTCCAGTCTTTCATCAAATTTGAGTTTGCCGGTTTCTGCCCGAACAAGGCGCCGACGCATCCCCAGGAATTGTGAATACGTCCCTGCGGTGCTTTTGGAGCTTCGGCCTGCCACAGGGCTTTCGCCTCTTCGATGAGGCCGTCAATCTTTTCGAATTCCTTGGCGCACGGGACCAGAACGCCTCGTGCGGATGGCTCACCTG
>ENA-ORDP01001467-ORDP01001467.1-marine-sediment-metagenome-genome-assembly--contig:-NODE-1467-length-12871-cov-5.756320_pt1 | contig 12871 bp, 14 predicted proteins | sample MGYA00248627_ERZ508539 | MGnify/ENA primary metagenome ERZ508539 (study PRJEB26208, sample SAMN05571518) | marine sediment metagenome | biome: deep sea; feature: Hydrothermal vent; material...
GGCGCGAGCAGGAGGAAATTTTCCAGCAGGAAAATATTCCGTACCTCAGAAATTGCACGTGGGTACCTTGTGCTATTACACTGCCATGTAATTTCTGAGGCTCTGCGCAGTGCGACGGCGCGAGCAGGAGGAAATTTTCCAGCAGGAAAATATTCCGTACCTCAGAAATTGCACGTGGGTACCTTGTGCTATTACACTGCCATGTAATTTCTGAGGCTCTGCGCAGTGCGACGGCGCGAGCAGGAGGAAATTTTCCAGCAGGAAAATATTCCGTACCTCAGAAATTGTGTTGACCGGTGCTACGTACAAATCTAAATTACGCACTCAATTCATCAACCGCCTCATCCACCGTCTTAAACTCATGCTCACGCTTACCGCCAACCGGCTCATTGATTTTAAGATTCACACGCGCGTTTCGCTTCATGCCAACAACTCGCAACAGCGTACGAAGCGCCTTTGCGGTAGCACCTTCCTTACCGATAATCTTCCCCATATCGTCCGGATGCACTGTTAATGTGATAAGAACTCCCATTTCATCAACTGTGCGCTGTACCGCCACAGAGTCCGGCTGGTCAACAAGCGCTTTTACCACGTACTCAATAAATTGCTGATCTGTTTCCAATTCCATAATATATATATTTACGAATAATCACTTGTACCAAATATAACACACTAATCAAATTTAAATAAGGACACAGCTGTGTACAACTATATTTGTATTTTGAGCAAACTCACGCAACAGGTTGTGCTTCTTTTTCCTCGGTTGATGAAGCATCTTCCGTGCCGGGCTCTGCAGCCGACTGTTGAGAGGGTTCCTGCGTATCTTCTTTTTGTGTCTCTTTGTCTTCTTGTTGAGTAGGTGGTGTTTCCTCTTTTGCTACCGCACTTTCTTTATTCAGCTCTTCTGCAGACTCCTTGAGTATCGGACTCTTTTTGGGCAACACATTAATTTTCTTTGAAGATATAATTCCCTCTTTGACGAATAAATTATGTACTGATGGAGAAACTTGGGCACCTTGACTTATCCATTTTTGAGCACTTTGCGCATCAATGGAAACCGCCTTGGTTTTTGGATTGTATGAACCGATGAGGTCAACATGCTTGCCTGATTTTGGTCCACTGGTTTTTTCAGTAACCACAATACGAAAAGCGGCGTCATTCTTTCGGCCGATACGTTGAAATCTAATCATTAACATAGAAGTACCATACCAGAACTTGCAGACTTATGCAATGTTTTCGTGCGCCGCCGCGCCCCAACCGAGTTGGGGCGCGGCGGCGCACGGTACTACTTTTGACTCTTGCGTTTTATTGGTACTGAATAAAACTTGGGCGTGGACGTAGCTTAAGTACTTCTGCCGGCGTCATAATCTTCCACCCCGGCTCGCGCGTATCGTTTTTATAAAATATCTTGAAACCGGTAAATTGAACCGGCTCGCTATAAATGACATACTGATATATTTTTATCTTTTTGGGAGTATGCCCCCACCCGTCCATATCAATCACTATTTGCACCTCTTTTAACGGTGTAATTTTCTTGTAATTTGTCACCATATTTCTCGTAAAACGATGCACCACTAAAATTTTCGGTGGGAGATGTTCTGTGCGCACAATCTTTGCAAGATACTGCGCTGCAAAGTTTATATCAGATGCATCAAACGTGCCTATGATTGTTCCCGGCGCCTTATGGAGTGTCTTCATTGCAAACTCAGGGTCAAGTGAAAGTTCCACATGTGGCAACTTTAGATATGGAGCCAGATATGGCAACTCCTTCTTTAGCGTACTCATGCCAATTTGCACATTTAGAAAAACCAAACCATGCACTTCGTTTGCCATGCTGATTGCTTTTTCAATTTGGCTTGCCGGCATATGAAGCCGATATAATCCACTCTTCCCCGGCGAGCTCTGTGCGGTGATGGCTATATAAGAAATTGCCGGAATGACAGGAGTATTTGGGTCTGCAATTTGCCATTTTTTTACCTGCGCTTTCAGTTTTTCCAGCACAACTTTTTGCGGATACTCACCGAGTATGCCCATCTTTGGCGAATAAAAATTTCCATAAAATGAAACTATCCTGTTAAACGGTAAAAGAGCTCCATAGTTTGGATATACCGTGTGCACGGGCCACTGTGGTGTGGCTTGCGGAACTGATGAAGTTCCAATAGAAGATGTTGACTGCATGACTGGTGCTCTTTGAAATGTGGAAGGATTGTTTGCAAGAGTGAACATTCTCTGAGCATAGGCAATGGTATTCAATATGTGCGGTTGTTCACTTTGCACACCCGTTATGATTTGTACGAATGGATTTGAGCGCACTGTGGTTGCCGAAATGCTTATGATAGTCCACACTATCGCCAGTGCGGCCATTGCGACAATCGCTCCATTTATATATGTTATAAAGAAAGAAAAACGTTGCGCTTTTGAACGAATTTTTCTCTTTTTCTTTTTTGATTTCTTCGTTTGGCTTGGGTGCTTTGGCATGTAAGTATGGAAATTATATTGTTACTGTAGCACACGGGCTATGTCGCGCATTCGCGCGACATAGCCCGTTAACATACAAACCGGTAAAAATTATTTTGTGCCTCCCTTTAGGTCTGTTGTTTGAATCGGACTTTCAACATCCGGTGGCCACTTTGCTTCAATGGGTTGATATTTTTTTTCATATTCCTGCACTTGGTCCACCAAATACTGCGAGAGGCGCTTCATGTGCTGTGGCGTCAGTGCGTACGCAGTACCACTTTCACCAACAAGCATCGCCAACACAAAACTTTCAGGCGTGTACCCTACGATAATATTTTCACAAAACTGTTTTGATACTTTGTTTAAGTCCATGGTTGTAGTATACCACACCGCCCCCAAGTGCAAGTGCAATACCGGGGCGCCTCACTACTGTGAGGCGCCCCGGTATTGCAACTTTCAAATACCTCTTATTTCTTAGTAAAAATTACGGCATCCTTTTTTCCCACTGTGGCAACAAGCACATCACCTTCATGTATTTTTCCATCAATAATTTCCATGGCAAGCTCGTCCATAAGCTGTGTTTGCAATGCGCGCTTAAGCGGACGCGCCCCAAACGCCACGTCATATCCTTTCTTCAAAAGAAGGTCATATACTTTTTTATCCACAGTAAGTTTTATCTTTTTTTCACGTGCAAGAAGCCCAACCAGCTCATCCACTTGAAGTTTGATAATCTCTTTGAGCATTGGCTCACTCAACGCATTAAACAACACAATATCATCAATGCGATTTAAAAACTCCGGGCGAAAATGTTTATGCACAATCGCCATAACTTCCTTTTCAAGAGCTTCCGGCTTTCCGGAAAAATCCAACATGATTTCACTTCCAAGGTTTGAGGTCATTACAATAAGCGAGTGCGAGAAAGTGACAGTTCTTCCCTGCCCGTCCGTAAGACGCCCGTCATCAAGAACTTGCAACAATATATTAAAAACATCAGGGTGCGCTTTTTCTATTTCATCAAGCAATATGACCGCATACGGACGTCTGCGTATCGGCTCAGTCAATTGTCCGCCCTCTTCATAGCCGACGTAGCCAGGTGGAGCACCGATAAGTCGCGAAACAGAATGGCGCTCCATATATTCGCTCATATCAATGCGAATCATTGCGTCTCTATCATCAAACAAAATTTCCGCTAATGTTCTTGCAAGCTCTGTCTTTCCAACACCGGTTGGTCCGAGAAACAAAAACGATCCGATTGGTTTTTTAACGTCTTTTAATCCTGCACGTGCTCTTCTGATTGCACGCGACACGGTTGAAATCGCTTTTTCCTGCCCCACCACATGCGCGGAAAGATCTTCCTCAAGATGTACGAGTTTTTGCGCCTCGCCCTCAATGAGCTTTGCCACAGGAATCCCTGTCCAACGCGCCACCACTCTTGCAATATCTTCTTCATTTACCTCTTCGCGCACCAAGCGCTCTTTCTCCGGAATAGAGTTTATTTTTTTCTGCATCGCAACAAGCTCTTTTTCTTTTTTTGGAAGCGTGCCGTACCGAATTTCCGCCGCCTTTGCCAAATCGCCTTCTCGTTCTGCGGTCTCCGCGTGTACTTTTAGATCTTCAATATCTTTTGACAAAGCGTGCATTTGATGAATGAGCTCCCTTTGCTTTTCCCATCGCGCTTTCTTCCCATCAAAATCTTCTTTGAGAGATGCTATCTTTTTTTCCACTTCTTCAAGCCGCTCTTTGCTTTCTTTTCCTTTTTCTTTTTTCAATGCTTCGCGCTCAACACCAAGCTTTATGAGAGTGCGATGCATTTGATCAAGTTCTATGGGCATGCTTTCAATTTCCATCTTGAGCGTGGACGTCGCCTCATCAATAAGGTCTACCGCTTTATCAGGAAGAAAACGCTCTGTGATGTAGCGCGCCGATAGGCGCGCGGCGGCGACAAGCGCATCATCCATAATACGAACACCGTGGTGTATTTCATATTTTTCTTTTAGCCCTCGCAAAATGGCGATTGAGTCATCAATGGACGGTTCTCCGACATACACCGGCTGGAACCTGCGCTCAAGTGCCTGGTCTTTTTCAATGTATTGTCTGTATTCATTCAGAGTTGTCGCTCCAATGAGATGCAGTTTCCCTCGCGCGAGCAGTGGTTTAAGCATGTTCGCTGCGTCCACTGCCCCATCAGCTTTCCCGGCACCCACAATAGTATGTAATTCATCTACGAACAAAATAATGTTTCCTTCTGATTTTTCCACCTCCTTCAAAAGTGCCTGCAAGCGCTCTTCAAATTCTCCCCTGAATTTTGCTCCGGCAAGAAGCGCGGAGATTTCAAGACCCACAAGATGCCTACCTTTCAAAGAATCCGGAACATCTCCCGATACAATTCTCTGCGCAAGCCCTTCCACGATGGCGGTTTTGCCGACACCGGGGTCACCGATTAAAACTGGATTATTTTTTCTTCTGCGAGAGAGCACCTGCATGACGCGACGTATCTCATCATCGCGCCCGATAACCGGGTCAAGCTCCCCATCTTTTGCCAATTTTGTAAAATCTTGACCGTATTTTTTGAGAACATCGTAAGTATTTTCCGGATTGGGCGTTTGCACATGCGCGCCACCGCGGATAATCGATATATTCTTTTTTAGCTCACCGCAAGTTACTTTGTGATTTTCAAGAATAGATTTCACCTCGGGAGATACGTTGCACATGCCGAGGATAAGATGCTCCGTGCTTATGTATTCGTCGGAAAGTGAAGATGCTTCGTGTGCGCTCTTTTCCAGCGCCTGTTGCAACTGGGGAGATATGCGCGGTTGTGCATCACCTTGCAAGGTTGCTTGCTTTTGTAGGTGGTCGGCAATATCGCGCATAATCTCCGCAATGCTCCCACCTGTTTTTTCTATAAGTGGCACAACGATAGTATCCGTCTGCTCCATGAGTGCGGAAAAAAGATGCATCGGTTCCACTTGCGCATGATGAGCGGAATGCGCAATATCAACCGCACGCGTAAGCGCCTCTTTTGAACGTTCCGTAAGTTTTTCAATGAGTCCATCCATGGTGTTGTGTTATGTATGACAGTATAAAACAACCATGCACTCTGTGGCAAGCATACGGAACTCGTATAATAATATATTTCGTATAAGTAAAATAAAAACCCCGCGTCTTCATTAGAATTCAGATTGAATTCTAATGAAGACGCGGGGTGAGTGAACATAGGGGAAACATCTTCATTTCCCCAACTCTCTCAACTTGTCATCAATTTCCGCGAGGTATTTCTCTGCTCCAGGATGGAGCTTATAATACTTTTTATCCATAATAAATACCACCCCGAAAAAGACTACAGTGAGAATAAAACTGAAGAACCATACTTCAGAAACATCAAACAAGATGTTCATTTTTTTACTCCAACTCTCATCATCCTCACAGCGAGGATATTCTATATACAATATACAACAATCTACAGTTCGGTCAATACCTACAAAACCAGCGCCTCACAAGGCGATATCTTTAGGTGCCACCCGCGCCAAACATCGGACACCCGATGTCCGATGTTTGTAATGTCCAATGTTTGTATTTGCTGCGGGACTAGGACTCGAACCTAGATTACTTGGACCAGAACCAAGCGTCCTACCATTAGACGATCCCGCAATTACATTAACGATACCCAAAAATGTGAGCAATTTCAAGTTTTGGGTTTGGTTTTTCTAGCCCTCGCCCCCTCGCCGGCGCTTGCGCGCCGGCGAGGGGGCGAGGGCTACGCCTCTATCGTTGAAAACAAATAGGCACCAAGCACCATAAATACTATCGCCACAGACGTTACCACCACAAAATCCATACCTATGCCAAATTGTGTGGTGCCAACAAGAAGCGCTCTCAAAGCATCCACACCATAGGAAAGAGGATTAAATGCAACAATATACATGAGTACAGTTGGTATGTTGGTAAGTGGAAATAATGCACCGGACAAAAAGAATAACGGCATAAGAAGAAAATTCATAATGAATTGAAACCCTTGTATATCTTCCAAGCGCGAAGCCATGCCGGTACCGAGCGCCGTAAAAAGTATCGCGATAAGAAACATCATGATAAATGCCGGGATCACAAGAATCCAATTCTGCACGTGGAATCCGATAAACAGAGATACTATAAATATAAATACACCTTGTCCAAATGCTATTGTTGCACCACCGAGCGTTCGTCCGAGCATAATGGAAAGTCGCGACACCGGCGCCACCAGCGTCTCTCGCAGAAAACCAAATTGCCTGTCCCAAATGACAGCGAGCCCGGAAAACATTCCTGAGAAAATTATTGACATACTGATGATGCCAGGCACAAGAAAATCAATATAGTTACCCTTCCCCGCTTGCGCATATACAGGACCAAGACCATACCCCAATGCGAACAAAAATAACAACGGTTGAGCAAAGGAGCCAATAACTCTTGAGCGCGCTCTGTAGTAGCGTTTTATTTGTCTCAACCAAAGAATATACACAGCATTGAGTTCTTGTGTAAACATATTATTTTGCAAACGCACGCATAATGCGCGAACGATTGCTGTTGTCACCTCCCTCTTCTCTAATCATTTTTCCGGTAAGAGAAAGATATGCACTCTCCATGGTGTCGGTATGTGTTTCTTTTTTTATTGAATCAACCGTACCGTCAGCAATGATAACTCCATGGTCAATAATGGAAACCAGATGGGCATGTTGGTCCACTTCATCAAGATAGTGTGTTGTGAAAAAGACGGTTATTGATTCTGACTTATTTAATACATGAACATACTCCCACAAATGATTGCGCGTCTGTGGATCAAGCCCAACCGTTGGTTCATCCAAAAATAATATGCGTGGATGATGCAGAAGTCCTCTTGCAATTTCAAGCCGACGCTTCATTCCCCCTGAAAATCCTTTGACCATATGATGGCGACGATCCGCTAATTCAACCATCTCCAAAAGCTCATCAATGCGCTCGTGTCGCAGGGCACGCGGAACCCCATATAAGACTCCATGAAATTCCAAATTTTCATATGCGGTGAGCTCGTCATCAAGTGAGGGTTCTTGAAACATGACACTAAACAATCTTCGCGCCTCGCTTGGATGTTGCAATACATCAACATCACAAATACGCACACCGCCCTTTGTCGGACGCAATAGTGTGGTGAGCATTTTTATGGTTGTGGATTTTCCGGCACCGTTTGGTCCAAGAAAGGCATATATTTCACCTTTGGGCACAGAAAAAGAAATATCATTAACCGCCGAAAACTCTCCAAAATTTTTAGAGAGATGAATAACTTCAATAATAGGTGAGGCGGACACGGTACTCCACATTATACACTTTCTGTACGCTTTTTTCTTCGCGCGATTGCCGAGTGAAGAAACGCGGTAAAAAGCGGATGCGGAGAAAGTGGCCGCGCATGAAATTCCGGATGAAATTGTGTTCCCAGCATGAAAGGATGTTCGCTGTGCGGAAGCTCCGCTATTTCCATAAGCACCCCGTTTGGAGAAACCCCTGAAAATACCAATCCGCTATCTTGTAGTTTTTGTATATAATTCGGATTGATTTCATAACGATGACGATGACGCTCAACAAGATGCTCCTCTCCATAGGCGCCAAACGCAATAGTTCCCTTTTTTACCACCATGTCATAGCCACCCAAACGCATTGAAGCGCCATATTCTTTTTTCTGTATTTTTTCTTTTTGCGAATCCAATATATCCACAATGGGATGCGGTGTATGTGAATCAATTTCCACCGTGTGTGCATCGGTAAGCCCGGCGACATTACGTGCGAATTCAATTGCCATAAGTTGCATACCGTAACATAAACCAAAATAAGGAATCTTACGCGTACGTGCGTAGTGAATAGTTTTTATTTTTCCTTCAATGCCGGACTTCCCAAACCCTCCCGGAACGATAATTCCGTCATAGCGAGCAAGCGTACTCAAAGAAATCCCCTCCTCAAACTGTTTTGCATTAACCCAATGAATACGTGGCTTCACATTGCACACAACACCGGAAAACTTAATTGCCTCAATAACCGAAAGATACGCATCCGAAAGAACAAAGTCTCCCGTGTTGAAATATTTTCCCACAATGGCTATGTCCACCACATCACGCTTTTCATTCATAATACCACGAGAAAATTTTCGCCACGCAGTAAGCTCTGTTTTTTGTTCATCTTGCATATTGAGTGCTTTCGTAAGCATTTCTGCGAGCGCATCTTTTTCAAAATTAAGCGGTACTTCATAAATGCTTTCAATGTCCGGGGCGGAAATAACTTGATCTGCCGGAACTGAACACGCGATTGCTATCTTTTCTTTTCTTTTTTTATCAAGCGGATACTTCCCTCGTGCAATGAGAAAATTCGGTTGCAAACCACACGCGTTAAGTTGACGCACCGCATTTTGGGTTGGCTTTGTTTTCATTTCTCCCAGCGTTCCGGGAACCGGCAAATAAGACACCATGATATATAACACGTCTCCCGGATATCGTATACCAAGCACGCGTGCCGCATCAATGAAAAGTGCGTTTTGAAAATCCCCGACCGTACCACCTATTTCAATAACGGAAACGGAGCTCCCATTGTGTTTCGCCGCGTCTCCAATGCGAGAAATAATCTCATCACGCACGTGTGGTATGGCTTCAACACATTTGCCGTTGTATCCAAGCGCGCGCTCTCTGGAAATAACTGATTGGTAAATCATACCACTGGTCATATAATCTTCCGGACCCAGATCGCGTCCCAAGAACCGCTCATAATTTCCCATGTCTTGGTCAGTTTCCAGTCCGGAATTTAAAACAAAAACCTCACCGTGTTCAGTGGGGTTCATGGTACCCGCATCCACATTAAGATATGGGTCTATTTTTACCAGATTAACTGAAAATCCTTTTGCTTGCAAGAGTAGCCCGATTGATGAAGAAGTAATTCCCTTCCCGACACCGGACATCACTCCGCCGATGATAAAAATATATTTGTGTCCTTCTTTTGACATATTTATGCAGTGAGATACCTCCTAATGGCGATAAAGCTTGCAGTACTGCCAAGGAAGAAACCGGCGCCGATAATAATTGAAGCGATATACACTGCGTGTTGACGATAATAGAGGAAGAAATTAAATCCACCGAACCACAGTGTCGTTTCTCCGCCTATATACCATGTAATCGGAATGAGTAATAATAAAACAATCAGCGCCGCCATAACACCGGCAATAACGCCGGTAATAATAAACGGACCGCGAATGTACGCATTTGAAGCGCCTACAAGACGCATGACGGTAATCTCGTCACGAGAAGTATAGATGACAAGACGCACGGTCGCAAACGCAATGATAATTGAGGCGAGCGCAAAAATAAGAGCAATACCGATGCCTATTTTTTGAGTGGCGCCGATAGCAAAAGTAATACGATTTATGACCGTTTTATTTTGCGCGTAGTTAATTCTATCAATAATGGAAGTACCATTTGCAGAGAGCGCCGGACCGGTATTAAGAAACTTAACAATGCTGTCATACTGCGAAGGGTTTTTTGCGAGAATTGAAATTGAGGCATCAAGCGGATTACTCCCAAGCTCATTCAATGCCTGTAATGTCAGCTGGTCGTTTGCATGGCGCGCGCGAAATTGTGACAAGGCATCATTGCGAGAGGTATAAGTAATTTGAGCCACCTGCGGCAGTTGCTTGAGCTTGTTTTGAAATGCCACGATGTCGCTTGGTGCCGCTGTTGTCACAAAATAAACACTGACATCAACTTTCTGCTCAATGGCGGTAAGAGTTTGTTGTAACAATGCAGAAAGGAAAATAAGCATTGAAATAATTCCTAACGTTACAACCATAATAAGCACCGTGGCAAAAGAAACGATGCCACTGCGAACAAAATTCTTTGCTCCGGATGAAAACATTCTACGAAAAGTAATCCACTTCATAATGATATTATAAGACGTATCCGCCACTTTCATCATCGCGGATTATTTTTCCGCGCTCCATGGTGATGACACGCCGCCCGACTAAATCAACCACGCCCTTGTTATGAGTGGCAACCAAAACAGTCGTATCAAATTCATTTATCTTCTGTAAAATTTGTACAATCTCGTATGCATTCATCGGGTCAAGATTTCCCGTCGGCTCGTCCGCGACAATGACATCCGGCTGGTTGATGATTGCGCGCCCGATAGCAACCCTCTGTTGCTCACCGCCTGAAAGTTGTCGTGGAAAATGGTTTGCTTTTTCGGAAAGGTCAACCAGCTCAAGAATGTGCGGAACGTCTGAGGCGATATCTTCATCCGGCTTTCCCGCCGCCTCCATGGCAAAAGAAATATTTTCATATGCGGTCTTATGCGGAATGAGACGGAAATCTTGGAAAATCATTCCTATCTTTCTTCGGTATTTGTACATTTGTGCACGAGGAAGTTCGTGGATGTTAGCCGACTCAAAAAAAATAGAACCAGTGGTGGGCTTTTCTTCCGCGATGAGCATTTTAAGCAATGTTGTTTTCCCCGCACCCGAATGACCGACTATGGAAACAAATTCTTTTGGTTTTATGGAGAGCGTAATATCTTCAAGAGCCGGAACTTTATCACTGTTGTATATCTTGGAGACTTTTTCAAAATAAATCATGATTGAATACGATTTCTACAGTATAACCCATACCACGTCATCGCGTCCAACTGGACTGTGCAATATACAAAATAGAGAACATATGCGAGTATGTTTTTATATAATCTACATAATAAAACCCCGGCAAATCATCCATGATTTGCCGGGGGATAAGCTTGCACCTTAGCTTATCACAAAAGATACGAGAGCGAGTGTCATAAAAGTGGCGTAGACCGTAGCCACCTCTAAAAAAGATGCTTCATCTTCTTTTATGAATATATTTTCAATTAAGTATACTATAACAGCAAAATCCGCTAAAATTGTAAATACGGCTACAAAAGCAGCTAAAGGGAAATTGTCAATAACAACCACTGCAGCTATGGTTGTTATTATTAACATGATACAAAGAGAGACGATCTTTGCTACAATAGCATCACTCTTTCCTTTTCTCTTGTTCTTTCTTACACTTACAAACCAAACTTCCACTGGCAACATTATTAATGCCAACACCCATATTAGATATATGTAACTATTGTTCATAATCCTACCCTCTTTTTCCAATGATCATTTTGACCAACGAACATTGCTGGTCACCAAACATCTGTTTTAGATAGTGTACTATTTATCGGTACATGTCAAGCATTGTTTTCTGCATCTATAAAATTATCCAAGTCGCCGGCAAGTACCGCATCGGGGTTTCCGGATTCACAACCGGTGCGATGGTCTTTTACCATTTTGTATGGATGTAGCACGTACGAGCGTATCTGACTTCCCCACTCATTTGCGGTTGTTGCGGCAATGGAGCGCCCCTTCTCTTGCGCGAGCCGTTCCTTTTCTTCCTTTGCAAATATCTTTGCTTTGAGAAGGTTAATGGCTCTTTCACGATTCGCGTGTTGCGAACGCTCACTTGAGATATGCACAGACAATCCTGTCGGTTTGTGAGTTATACGCACGGCGGTTTCGCGCTTGTTGACATTTTGCCCGCCTGCGCCACCCGAGCGCGCGAACTGTATTTCCAAATCATCCGGATTAAGCTCCACCACGTCCGAGTGCGTCAGCACGGGCAAAACCTCAACAAGCGCGAACGATGTCTGACGTTTTGAGTTTGCATTAAACGGAGAGATGCGCACAAGACGATGCACACCCGCCTCATTCTTTAATCTTCCATACGCACCGCCTCCACGCACCTCAATCATGAAGTTACGATATCCGCCATGTTCATTTTCATTTGCGTGCAGTTCTGAAACTCCCCATCCATTGCGCGATGCGTATCCCTCATACATACGCCTCAGCATACCCACAAAATCTTCCGCATCATCGCCACCGGCGCCCGCAAGAATCGCAAGTGTAGCGTCGCCACTGTCATGCGGATTACCGGAACCGCCCTCCTTAAGAGATTGATATTCACGCACTATTTTTTGTGCAGTATCTTTATCTGACCAAAAATCAGGGAGCGCCATAAGCGCTTCCAGTTCAATTAGTTTTTGTTCTTGTGATTCATCCATTTCCAAACAGTATAACAAATTAAGCAGAGAAAGTTTAAAACAACCCACGCCCCCGGCGCGCGAAGCGCGCCGGGGGCGTGGGTTGTTTTATTTTATTTGAGCCGAAGGTGAGGATTGAACTCACGACCTACGCGTTACGAGTGCGTCGCTCTACCAGACTGAGCTACTTCGGCAAGTGAGGATATTGTACCAGAAGACGCTGGTTTGTGTCTTCTGTAAAATATCCGAACGCAGGCGAAGCAAGCTTTTGCTTCCTGCGGCCGGGTGAGGATATTGTACCAGAAGACGCTGGTTTGTGTCTTCTGTAAAATATCCGAAC
>ENA-ORDP01001468-ORDP01001468.1-marine-sediment-metagenome-genome-assembly--contig:-NODE-1468-length-12868-cov-11.576992_pt1 | contig 12868 bp, 12 predicted proteins | sample MGYA00248627_ERZ508539 | MGnify/ENA primary metagenome ERZ508539 (study PRJEB26208, sample SAMN05571518) | marine sediment metagenome | biome: deep sea; feature: Hydrothermal vent; material...
TGATGCCGTCATTGTGTTCACCGGTTGTTGTCCCCCCGTAGCTGATAACCAAGTCATAGACCTTTGGTGAAAGCTCAAGAATAATCTGTCTGTTCTCCGGCTTTGAAAGATCCATAAGAGGAATGATATGAAAGTTTCCATTTCCAATATGCCCGGCGATAGTATAAATGAAGCGGTCTTTATACTGGTTAAGGATGGTATCAAGCTCAGGAAGAAATTTCGGATAGGTCTCCGGAGGGACAACGAAATCGTCAATGAATGGTGCGGCATAGTACCCATGGAGACTTTTTCGCAGAAGTGTGAAACTTTCTCTTCGCACAATCCAATACTTCTCAGATTTTTCCTCATTTCTTTCTATAGTCATAGTGACGGGAAGGTCTGAAAGAAGTTTTTTTGCCTCCGCTGCTTTTTTATCTGCCTCTTCAATAGTATCCTCAGCGAATTCCGCCATAAGTATGAGTTTTGGAACACCTCCCACAATGACTTTCTCCACTTCCGGTAGAAATTCAATTCCAAGATGGATTGCCTTGGCGAGTCCCATCTGAGAAAGAATATCAAAAAGGAATTTTGTGGCAAAAGTAAATGTCTTGTCATCGTATGATTCAAACGATTCCGGATGAAGCGAAAGTACACGATTTACTATCTCAGGTAAGATAGTAATATCAGAAAGGAATATGACCAACATTGCACGGCGTTCTTTTGGTTTTATAAGTCCAAGTTTTGCTTTGCTCCACAAGGCGAGCGTTCCCTGAGAGCCGCAAATGAGCTTTGCAAGATTAAAGGTGTTTGTTTTTTTGTCCTTCACACTCCAAAGCGCGTAGCCGGCAGAGTTTTTTGATACTTTTGGGCGCCGTTCTTCAATGAGATCCGCATTTTCAGTAAGGAGTGTGTCCATTTTTCTATAAATCTCTCCTTCAAGTGTTTCAAGTTTCTTTTTCTCTTCAAGTCCTTCTGGGGAGAGTGCTTTGAAAGTTGCAAAGGATCCATCTGAGAGCACCACTTCAAGTTCCTCAACATAGCGTTCGGTTTTTCCATAGGCAAGTGTGCGTTCTCCTCCGGAATTGTTTGCCACAATGCCGCCCATCGCGCACAGGTCGCGCGAGGCGGGATAGGAAGGAAGAAGAAGACCTTTCGCAAGAGTTTCTTTTTCAAAATCACGATAATACACACCCGGCTCGGTGATTGCAAAATCATCACCGACTTGAATCATCTTGTTCATATATTTCATAAGGTTTGCGACGACAGAAGTCGTGAGCGGACCGCCAGACATATCGGTACCGGCGGCGCGCGCGGTGACGGAAACATCTTCTCCGGCATCTTTTGCACCGCGCACATTTTTTATGAGTGTGGCAAGGTCATTTGCATCTTTCGGATATACCTCAAGAGAGGGCATTCGCATAAAAAGACTTGTGTCGCGGCTTGCCGCCTTTAGTTCTTTTTGGTCATCGGTACTATCTCCTTGAACCGAGGTAGTAAGAGTTTCTTTTAGAGGATTGTTCATATAAGTAGTGAATAATTATGCTAGTAAATAATATATTAATTTCCGGCTGCTGCCGCCGCGACAATCGCTTGCGGGCTTCCCGCTTTTGCTTTCATTAGTCGCGCAACAAGCATTTTACCAAGTTCAGACGACTGCATCCAGAACAGTGACCATACCCACACAAATGCGATGAGCCATAGTGGGGTAGCGGTAGTAAATATACCGAAGAACGCCCACAGTGTCGCCAGAACTTGTGTTGATGATATTGAGGCGACTACTTGCCAACTCGGAAGGTAACGGAACCACCTCGCTTCAGTATGTGCTATGTAGATGAGAAGGTTTCCAGATACCACAAGCTGCAAGAAGAACAGTGTTTGCACTTGTCCCCACGGTATATGAAAAAAGGCAATCACCACATACAGCATTGTCATACTATTAATGACACCGGTAATGCCATAAGTGGTTCCGAGAAAAAAACGCCTCCACACATCTATTTTTGCCGGCACATGTGCGGTGTGTACATGATCAAACGCGAGAGATACTATCGGGAAGTCATTTAATACCGCCAGCAAGATTATCTGTACCGGTGTGAGCGGATAGTTGCCGATAATAATTCCCGTTAAAACAATAGTAATAATAAGACGACCACTCTCCGAGATGCGATACACCGAGTAGTGGTATACGCGCATAAACACTCGGCGCGCCTCTATGATGGCATCACGAACAACCGAGATGCCATTTGTCAAAAGAACAATATCAGCAGTGCTGCGCAGCGCATCCACAGCATTTTTCACAGCGATGCCCACATCGGCGGCTTCAATTGGTGGCACATCATTTACTCCGTCTCCAGTGACCGCAACTATGTGGGTCTTTTTTGCTGCCTCAACCGCAGCATATTTGTCTTTTGGGAGTACTTCTGCAAAGCCGCCCGCCGTTTCAAGTTCTTTTTTAAGCTCATCTGGTGAATCAAAAACAGCACGCGGAACTATCTCTCCTTTTAGATTGAGTTCGTGAGCGACCTCTTGCGCAATCGCAATACTGTCTCCAGTGAGCATCTTTACTGCTATTCCTTCGCCGTACATAGCCGCCACCGTTTCTTTTGCATCTGATCTGAGGGTATCTGATAAGAAAAGGATACCGAGCGGTAAGAGATTTTTTTCTTCCGCGGTGTCCTTGCGAACAGAAACCGCAAGCGCGCGGTCGCCGCGCGCGGCGGCGGCGGCGACCGCGTCTTTGAATTGTTTTTCAATACGGGGAGTAGCAAATGTGGAGAGTGTTTCCACGACTTCCGGAGCACCGAGAGTAATAACCCAAGAAGTATCATCTTTCGTCACAACCGCAGTGCTTCGTTTTCGCTCTGAATCCCCGGGAACAAAAGAGCGTTGCGGTAGCCGTGTGATAAGCATCTCCTTTGCTTTTGTACGAACGGCATCTTCCAAAGCGTTATTTTCCGCAGGGTCGGTAGCACTTACCGCAAAAGAGAGAAGTTCCTTTTCATCTTTTGCAGAAAGCACAAGCATACTGTCTATACGAATACGATTTTCGGTTAGAGTTCCTGTTTTATCGGAAAGTAGGAAGTTTACATTTGCGAGATCCTCAAGCGATGAAAGACGACGCACTACTGCGTGTTTTTTTGCGAGGTTGAGAACACCGATACTGATTATGAGACTCATAACCGTTGGGAGTGCTATCGGTATTCCGGCGATAAGAAGTGAGATGTCCAGCGTCGCTACTTCAAGGAGTGTTATTCCCGGATGGTTAAGCAGAAAAAATGAAAGAATAATAATGCCGATGATTGCAAAAATAGAGAGAAAACGAGAAATTGTCACGATATCGCTTTCAAGGACGCTGCGCTTTTTAGAATGATCAACTGATGTGAGTGTTTTACCAAAATAGGTATGGTTTCCTGTGGCGGAAATTGTTGCCAGAGCGTTACCTGTCGCAACAAATGATCCGGAATAAGCAGTTTCTCCACTTTTGCGTTCCTTCGGAAGCGACTCACCGGTCAGCATAGACTCATTCAAAGAGAGGTTGGTCGCGGTAACAATGGTAGCGTCAGCGGGGACTATAGTTCCCACCATAAGCATAACCACATCGCCGGGAACTAATTCCGAGGCGGCCACACGACTCCATTTACCATCACGCTTCGCACGAGTAAAAACAGCCAGGTGTTCTTGCAACTTTGCTATCGCTTGGTCTGCTTTGCCTTCATGCCACAAACGAATACCGAAATTGGCGCCGTACAAAGCAAGGATAATCCATGCATTCCCCGCCTTTCCGGAAACAAAAGAAAGCGCCGCTGCGGCAAGCAGCATAAGAGAAATCGGAGTAATCGTCCACGAAATAAATTTTGCAATGGCGCTTGGTTTCTTTACTTCAAGAACATTTGGTCCGACTTTCTGGCGTACGCGCGTTGCCTCGGCAGATGAAAGTCCTGCCGGCTCGTTGCTGATTGCTGTTGCTACTTGTGCCACGATACTTTTGAATTAGCGGCGCTTCACAAAAGCAAAATGAAAACTCAGATAGGAAAGGTAGGTGGTAACAAGTACGCCAATCCATGAAAGCCACACCGGCACGAGCCACGAACCAAGCACAATATCTATACCAAAGGCAATGCGAACCCAATGCGCAAGAGCGACAATTGCAAAAATAATTCCAATTACAATAAGCGCAGTGCGTTCGCGCAAGGTGCGAACCGGAAGCGCGATGCCCCATCCGTAGTGTGCCAAAAGAAGTGCCAGTACCGAGTCAAACACGACTATTGGAACGACCATTGTTTGTAAAATGGAGACACCGAGGAATGCGATTGGCAGTGCGCCGGCGCCTGAAAGCCAAATGGCGTAGAGCGCATCGGCAAGCACAAGACCGGTAGCGAGTTTTGCGAGCTCTCTGAGATTGTGACGCATAGATAAATAGATAATAAGTTAGTAAATAAAAAGCGACGCATTGTCTGCTGCTGTTCCCAGTATGAGCCCTCTTTGCACCTTTGTGCAACCGGGTTATGCACCACGCCGAGTGCGGCGGCGTGGTACTATCGTATATATGGATATGCAAGAACAGATTACGCGTATGATTGCGCAGTTTTCGTGGGAACCGGTGATTGAAAACACAGAGAAACTTCCGCCCGCGCCCCGCACGCTCGTGGTGTGTGGTATGGGAGGGTCGCATTTAGCAGCAGAGCTACTCGCGCGCGAAATGGTAGACCGACAATTTGTTATTCATCACGACTACGGGATTCCTGCCACAGATTTTAATCGCGATGACACACTTTTTCTCATAAGCTCCTACTCGGGAGAAACAGAAGAAACTTTATCGGCATTTGACGCGGCGATGGAAGCACATTTGCAGGTGGCGGTAATGACCTCGGGCGGGGTATTGCTTGAAAAGGCGCGAGCTGCCGCATTGCCAACTATTGTACTTCCGAAAGAAGAGATTGAGCCGCGTATGACGCTTGGCTATATGCTACGCGGCTTGGCGGCACTTTTTCACGATGAAAAACTCGTACATATTATTACTGATGCGGGGAGTGTGCTCAGCAGTGAGAGCGCCCGCGAAGCGGGCGCGGGGCTCGCCGAAGCGCTTGCGGGAGAAATTCCGGTGCTATATGCGTCCGCACACAACGCATCACTCGCTTATATTCTCAAAGCAACTTTTAATGAGACCGCAAAAATCCCCGCCTTTTGGGATACCATTCCCGAGGCGTGCCACAATGAGCTCTCCGGATATGATTTTGGAAAACCGTTTGCTTCTGTTGCACAAAAGCTGCACAGCGTATTTTTTACTGATGCAACCGATCACCCGCGCGTAAAAATTCGTATGCGTTTTATGCGCGAGCTTCTCAGTGAGCGCGGTATAGGTACCAGCACAATTGAAGTGTCGGAAGATCAAACAACGCTTGCCGCCGGTATGCAAGCAATTCTCTGTGGAACTTGGGCTGCGGTATTTCTTGCAAAGCGCTACGAAGTTTCAAATGCGCAAACACCAATCATCGCCGATCTTAAAGAAAAGCTTGCCGACACACTATGATACTCGTCGCGGACATAGGAGGCACACACACCCGCGTTGCGGTGAGCGAAGACGGGAAGACACTTTCTGATTCACTATCTTTTGCCACTCCTATAGATGATGCAGAAAAAGGGTTTACGAAAATTGCTGAAGCGGCGCAAACTCTTTTAAAAGGCGCGCGGTGCACGCAGTCGGTAATCGGTATAGCTGGTGTTTTTTCACCAGACCGGAGTGTATTTGTTTCCTCTCCTCATCTCCCCAAATGGGTAGGGCAGTGCACCACGACACAGGCAGAGAAAATACTCGGGATGGAGGTTCTTTTTGAAAACGACGCGGCGCTCGGCGCACTCGGTGAGGCAGTTTTTGGAGCTGGTCGCGGATACGGCATTGTTGCGTATGTTACCGTCGGTACCGGTGTCGGCGGCGCGCGTATTACGCACGGCGCACTTGACGCGACTCATTTCAGTTTTGAAATAGGGCAACAACTCATCAGTATGAATGGCGAAGTGAACACACTTGAGAATTTTGTATCCGGGAGTGCCTTTGAAGCGCGATATCACCAATCACCGAAAAAAGTTCATAACCCGCTCATATGGGAAAAAGTAGCGCAAGATTTAGCTGATGGTCTTTATAATACAATCGTACACTGGTCGCCGGAGGTACTCGTGCTCGGTGGTTCTATGATGAAAGACATTCCTTTGTCGGTACTCACTGAACGCTTGCATGCGCGTATGAGTATATTTCCTTCACTTCCCGATATGCGCCGAGGTGAGCTCGGTGATGTCTGCGGACTTTTGGGTGCGCTGGAGTACGCTACAAAGCATCGTGCAGTTAAGGAATAGCTGTACCAAGTAAAACAGTAACGAGCAGGTGAAATGTTTTCAAGAGGTGTTTTCCCTTAAGAGTATTTTTTTGTTTCTATCAATCTGAAGTGGGTGTTTTTTTACTGCGCAAGTAGCGACTGAATAAATTTTTTTGTATCGTCAGGGTCAGTTACCGCATAAGTTGGAATACCGGTTGCGAGCACCACTTCGTCGTTGCCGCAACTTCCAAGCTCGTCGCCCACATAAAGCATTTTGGAAATAGGTATTGAAAGATATTCTGCAAGGCGTCGTACGCCGTACGCTTTGTCCACGCCCTTTTTTGTAATATCAATTGTAGTGGTGCCGCCAATACGCACTTCGTAGGCGGGAAGGAGCGGAGCAAGTGCCGCCGCAAGCGCTTCGCGCTTGTGGCGGCACGGATCCCACTCTTTTTTCTTTTCAAGAGGCGCTTGCTGCCCGAGCGCAGAGAGTGATACTTGCGAACCACGAAATTCAATTTGTTCACCGTACGCGGGTGCTGAAAAATCAATTACCCGTGCTGCGTCGTTTGCAGTATGGAGCGCACGAATTATATAGTGCGCCTCATCAGGCGAGAGCGTTTCTTCATACACGCGCGCCCACGCATCTTCATTGCAGGTATACAGCGCAGCCCCGGAAGTAGGAAGAAAGTAGAGTCGTGACACATCTGTCTCTTTTGGCAGCTGTTCGGCAACTTGTGTTTTCAGTTGTGTAAACATTCCGCCTGACGCTACCGCGAGGCGCGTTTTTGTAAGGAGCACCGCAATGAGTCGTGACATCTCCTCATCAATTGGTTGCTTGCTTTTTGCAAGCGTGCTGTCAAGATCAAAAACAATACACTCAGGCATAAAGTGGGCTGGCGCGCAGCGTGCCAAGAATATGTGAAAGACTTCCGGTCGCAACGCCGATTACTTTATCCCCGCCACCATAATAAATGAATAAAGTATCGCCGCGCACGATGGCGCCGCACGAAAAGACAACATTGCGCACCTTACCACTGCGCTCGTAGGACTCTTTTGGTTCAAATATCGGATCAGCACTCCTCGCTAAAAGTGATACGCCTTGTGGACCAAGAAGTGCGGCGCCGAGACGGTACTTTGCGCGCTGCGAGACACCATGATAAATCAAAAGCCATCCGCCGGTGACTGGTATTGGTGGCCCGGCAATTCCAACTCTTGCAGAGTCCCACATTCCTTTTCGCGGCCCCATTATTTCAATGCAACGCGAAACGCGTTTTTCAACAGAAAGGTCTGGTAGTACATCTGCACAGATATGATTTGAAAGACGGTGATAGAGCAGATGGTTTCCATGTATTACTGTGGGAAGAAGACCGAGATCTTTGTCGGTAATAGTGTCCGGAGTTACAAGATGCGGCTGCGTCCATTTATCAAAACGCTTCGCACAAAAATCAGCAAGTGAGATTGAGGTGAGCGCTCCGCGCGGTGGCTGCACCCCATTGTACGCCGTGTAGGTCATATATAATCGTTCTCCAATAATTGATACACGCGGATCTTCGCAACCGGAATTTCCGTGCGGATTACCGTTTTTTTGTTCAAAATCGGCGCGCGGTACATACATCGGCTCATCCAAGCGTTCGTCAATAGTGATACCGTTTTCAGAACGCGCGTAGCCGATTGTGGAGGTGTTGTCTTTGCTCATTGCACGATAAAGAAGATGCACCGAGCCATCCAAATCAACAGCTGCCGCGTTAAATGTCGCAATCTCTTCAAAGCCCGACCCGCGTGGTTCAAGGATAGGGTTTTCCGGTGCACGCGAAAGTAAAGGCTCGGAGCGTCGTTTTCGTTTTGTTCGTTTCGCAATATGACCGGTAACCGCCTTTCGCATCGGAGGAAAGAATAAGACACCGAGCAAAATACCCACGACAAATGCAGAGAAAAAAAGCGCGAGCAAATTCGCGATGAGAATTGTCATACTCCGTCGCTGCGGCCAAAGTCGTCTTCCAGGCGAACGATGTCATTTTCATCAAACTCTCCAAATGCTATTTCAAGAAAGGTGAGGCCTGCCTGTCCTGCTGAGATGCGGTGCGCGGTTCCTGTTGGAATTTCAAATTCATCGCCAGGGTGTGCCGGGTATTCGTGTTCTCCTACAGTTGCGCTTCCGCTTCCGGAGATGATGTGCCAAAACTCGCTTCGGTGAGAATGTTTTTGGAGAGAGAGTCGCTTGTCAGGAGAAACAGTAATCAGCTTCACCGTGCATGGTTCGTTTTTAGTGAATCTGTTAAAAGAACCCCACGGACGATTATCGTGATCGCGATAGGTGAGAAGCGACATAGTATACATAGTATAACGCTGGGGCACTCTGGCACTACCGATTATCCACAGATATTAAACGAACCCTGGAAAGTAGTCGGTCTTTATGTGCGCAGCAGGTATGTTAAGCGTGCGAAGCAGTGTGGCAATACCGGAAACCATACCGTGCGGTCCGGAAATATAAAAAATGCGCTCGGCGAAATCCGGTACATTCATACAAATGGTATTGAGGTCTATTTTTGAAAGATTGTTTTGTGACCTGTGTTCGTCTGAGAATATATGTACTGTACGCACGCCATTTTTCTCTGCTCTTTCAAGCAGAGTACGGTAGGAGACATCGGCGGAAGTTCTGTTTGCATAGAATAATACGGTATCGCGTTTTTCACCTCGCCCAATTAAATCTCGTATCATACTTACAAACGGCGTAATACCTATTCCTCCCGCAATAAAGACAAGCTTTTGTGCCTGATTACGCGGCAGAGTGAAGTCACCGGAAAGCTGGGATGCGACGAGTGTGTTTCCGCGCTTTAGTGAAAGGAGTGTGCGTTTAAAAGTGCTTGTGGGTTTATAAAATTTCACTCCGAGACGAAGTGTATCGTCACTTGGTGCAGAAACTATGGTGAAGTAGCGACGAATGCCACGACTATCCGCACCGGAATGTGCGAGTGTCCATTCAAGATATTGTCCCGGTCTAAAAGAAAATTTTCTATTTGGTGCAAAAACAAACTCAAAGACATTTGGCGAGATTTTTATCCTGTCAACAAGTGTAAGAACGAGTTTTGTTTTGGGACTTATTATATAAGAGAATAAATTACCGATAAGGAGTGCCAGCGCGGGAGTACTGTATATACCGAAGATATTTGCATTTTGAAAGAACAGCGCGCCGACAAATATGCCATATAGTATCCGCAATGTGCGAGTAGGCGGTGTGGTGAGTGGCTCCGTGAGCATAATGGTGGCAAAGAATATTGTTGGCATCAGTACAAATGCGCGGGATAGTCCATTTACAATACCGACACCATGCAAAAGTGCCGGAACGAAAATAACAAGTGTTGCAGTTACAAGGAATGCAAATACGAGGTCAAAGCGTTTTATCTTACGAGTTATGAGTGCACCGCCCGCAAGCACAAAAGGTAACAGTGCCCAGCTACCTATCCACCAGCTTGCGGACTGCCCGAGCACTAGCGCGGTTACGGCAACACCAAGCGCTGCCGGATTGAAGATATGTTTATCTCTGATAGCAAAAATATATTTTGAAACAACAGCCCACGCGCTCGCCCAAAATACAAGCGAAAGGAATGCAGGAGCGAGGAAAGAAGTGGGTGGTGAGATGATGAGTGCGAGTATGAGCGCGGTTATGTAGGTTGACTCAGGATTACTTGGCGCCGAAAATAAATATGAAAAGATTTTATTGAAGAGAAGCGTGGTAGTCGTGATGAGAGCAACTGACCATGCTAAGTGGGTGGGAGAGAAGGCAAGTAATCCAAAAGCGCTTTCTATACCGGCAACGAGCAAAAAAGCGAGCAGTATGTAAAGAACAATCCTATACATTGTTATACGATTAAGAATGGAATCAATCGTATTCATGGTTTTGTGTACTCATCAAATCCGCTTGTAAAAAATGCCTGACTTGTATGAGTGATGGCGTATGCTTCGTATCCGAATAGGTTTTCAATAAAATGCAGCCCGCGCTCTCCCATAGCAAATGCTGCGGTAGCAAATCGGTCCGCATCGTATACATCTGGACCGATGACGGAAAGACTTACATAAGGAGTATCCACCGCCATGCCTGTTGATGGGTCATAGATATGCCTCCCGCGCAGGTAAGTGCCGGAAGTTGCAACACCCCTACCTTTCGGGTAGACAATCTTTGCTATTTTATTTGTCTCAAAAGGGTGGCGGATACCCACTGACCACGGAGTATCGTCGCTGTTACTGCCGGAAGTTTGGATATCGCCGCCCGCGTCAATACAGAAATTGATACTGTTTCTTGCACGGAGAAGTTTGGCAGCTTGTTGTATCGCCCATCCTTTTACGATGCCGGAAGGGTCTATGGTGCCGTCCTTGTGCCTATGATTGAACGCGCCACCTGTTTCTTTGCGTGTTTTTTCCGCCGCGTTGTAAATATATTGTACTTCGTCACTTGCAGCGGCGAGCGTGAGCTCGCCGCGATTTATTCGCGAGACCGCACTTTCCGGTTTGTATGGGCTAAATACTTCATCAATGTGCGCGAAGTGTGCAAAAATCATTTCAAGTACTTCTTGCGAGCCGTCGCCGACAATCTCAACAGCAATTGGCATTCCCATTATGTCGCGGGTCTCTTTTAGTGATGACATACTGTTTATGATGCCTTGCGCAGCGCACCGGCGAGCGAGGTACGAAAGGCACGACTGGTCTCGGTTGCGCCGGAGACCGTGTTCACGCGCGCACTTTGTACCGCAAGCGCTTCCGAGCGGAGTGCGGGCATCGCGTATCTATTCACCGTTCGTGAGTAGCTGCGATCACTTGGGTGCGAGAGAAAAACAACATTTGAAATAGCGCCGTTGGTGATAGTGGCCCGCACTTTTACAAAACCATAGTAAGCATCGGAACTGGGTCCCGTATAGGAGCCATCGGTGTATGGGCCCATACGATGAACATTTTGCCGCGGCATATTTATATGCCGCGGCATCGCAGTAGAAGTTGCGTGTATTTGTGCAGGGGTAGTTCCTACGGTTGCGGAGGTATGCGTAGTGGCTGTTGCCGGAGCATTAGAAATAATGATAGGTGTTGACGAAGAAGTATTTCCTGCAGGAAATACTGTTCGGAATATACTATAAGTAGCAAATGAAATGATAAATATAAAAGATGAAAGTATTTTTTTCATAGAGTATAAAGAAAATATACCTGAACTTCAGGTATCGTTTATTGATACGCATTAAAACCGATTTTATTACAGAATAGTAGTATAGCAGCTCATATTTGAGCGGTTTATATCGTTAATATCAAAAAGGCGGTAGTGCCGGCAATAAGACAGTAAATAGCAAAAGGTATGAGTGTATTGTTTCCTGTGTGAAGGTAACGCGTAAAAATGCGCGCGGAAATATATGAGGTGAGCGCCGCCGCCGCCGCGCCGGCGGCGGCGGCGCTGAGCATTGCTGGAGTGCCGTGGAGCACGAGGCCTGGCAGTTTTAAAAGCGCAGCAGCGCCTATAATCGGTGTTGCCAAAAGTAGTGAAAAGTGCAGTGCGTCTTCGCGTGAAAGCCCCGCCCAAAGACCACCGGCAAGTGAGGCGCCGGTGCGCGAAAACCCCGGAATAAGTGCAAGCGCCTGCATGGTGCCGGTTGCAAACGCTTTTTTCCACGACAAATGCGCAAGACGCGTACTGCTGTCAGAAACCGCATCATTTTGCGCAGCCCGTTTGCGCATTCGCTCGGCAGCTAAAAGCAAAAGTCCGTTCATCGCAATAAAAAATGCCGCTACCGTGGGTGCAATAAGAAACAGCCGAATTTGTTTTTCAAAAATAAGTCCCAGCAGTCCTGCCGGAACCGTACCAATCACCAAAAGCCAACCAAGTTTTGCGTCCGTGTCGTCAGAAGCAATACTCCGTTGTCGCACAGAGCGCCAAAGTCCGGCAAGAATTCGTTTCCAGTCCTTCCAAAAGAAAAGAAAAAGTACGAGCGCGGTGGCAAAGTGCGTTGCGATTAAAAATGCGAGAAAAAATGGCGAGTGCTCGTTAATGTTCCAGCCGACGAGTGCCGGAAACACAATACTGTGCCCCAAACTTGATATTGGGAAAAGTTCGGCAATGCCTTGAAAAGAACCGAGGATAATTGCTTGCAAGGTAGTAAGCATAGAAAAAGAAGAGAAGATTATACGGCACGCGGCATTTCAGGACTACTGATTTCAGTACTTCTGAAAAGTGCGCAGGTACGACGGAAAAATTTCAAGCATAGACAGTAAATGGTATAGGTGATGATTTAGGCGCTACATACATCAATTGAATAATGTAGGCCTGCAAGTACAATAATAGCACAGGCGACTGATATAAAAAGAAACATATATCGCACCCTTCGCCAATCCCAAAAAATAAGTGCGAGGAGAAAAGGCATACCGGTATGACCGGAGAAAAAGAGGTCGGCACCAAAAAACATTTTTGTGGGCCAAAGGCCAAAATGTGTCAGGTACCTTTAATCAAAGGTACCTGACACATTTAATCACTAGCGTATGGCAGCCCTCATAATAGTGTGGAAAATATGAGCGACTTCGTACGCCGCGTACGAAGTCGCTCA
>ENA-ORDP01001469-ORDP01001469.1-marine-sediment-metagenome-genome-assembly--contig:-NODE-1469-length-12868-cov-3.990322_pt1 | contig 12868 bp, 9 predicted proteins | sample MGYA00248627_ERZ508539 | MGnify/ENA primary metagenome ERZ508539 (study PRJEB26208, sample SAMN05571518) | marine sediment metagenome | biome: deep sea; feature: Hydrothermal vent; material...
CCGGCATTGCAGTTTCTCCCAGCTATCCGGCAGGCTCGGATTAATTTGCAACTTGTCACTTTTCAGGTTGATGCCGCCATAAGTGTTCAGTGCAATCATAATGGTTCCTGCCATAACGCCGGCATGGATGCCTTCGCCTGTGGTGCCGCCCTGTATGTCGTTATAATCACTGGAAAGGGCATCCGAGAAAAGCTTCCAACCCAATTCGTTGTCTCCGGTCATCTGTGCCAGCCGTGCATGCACCACCCGGCTCAGCGTGGAGCCGTGCGAAGTACGTGCCAGGTAGTATTTTAGATTTTTTTGCAGGTAGTCTTCCGGTAATCGGTAGCCCATTTCTTCGAGCAAAGCATCGACTTCTTCTTTTTCAAGGTTGTAAAAAGTCATGAGCATATCTGCCTGCTTGGCAACTTTGTATTCGTCGGCCGATTTTCCTTCGGCTTTCAGCAGGCGGTCCATGCGGTAAACATTGCCGTATTTTTTGCGATAATAATCCCAGTCCAATTCTTTTAAATCAAAATATCCATCATACTGGGCAATAATGCCATCTTCCGAAATTACCAGTCGTAATTTTTTTCGGATATCTTCCCAACAGTTGAGCTCTTCTTTCCGGAAATGGATGGTTTTCGAAAGGTTTTCTTTGGCGTTGTCGCTGACTTCGTCCAGTAATCGTCCGGCCGTTTTAAACAGCCACGCCACCATGATATTGGTGTAAGCATTATCTTTCAGCCCGCCTTTTTCGGTGTTGGGGTATTTCTCATGAAATTCATCAGGCCCCATGACACCATCGATACTATAACGCCCGTTTTGTTTATCCCAAACAGCTTTACTTTCCCAAAACCGGGAGATCTCCAAAATCATTTCCAGACCATACTTCTCCAGAAATTCTTTGTCGTTGGTGATGTGATAATATTCCCAAACATTGTAAGCTACGGCGAGGGAGACATGTCTTTGCAGAGAAGAGTGATCGGATCCCCATTCACCTGAGACCGGGTTCAAATGAAAAGTCTGTGTCTCTTCGCTGCCATCGCTTCCGCTTTGCCATGGAAACATGGCACCTTTGTAACCGTGTTCCAGGGCATATTTGCGGGCTTTGTCTAACCGGCGGTAACGGTACATGAGCAACGAACGGGCGATTTTTGGAAAATGAATGTCGTAAAAAGGCAGGATGAACAGCTCGTCCCAGAAGATATGTCCCCGGTAAGCCTCGCCATGCAGTCCGCGGGCGGTAACGCTGGCATCCAGCTTTTCGTTGTGGGGTGAAGCCGAAACCATCAAATGGTACAAATGCAATCGCAACAGTTTCTGCGACAAGCGGTTTCCTTCCAGATGAATATCAATTTCCTTCCATATTTTTTGGTGTTGCGCTGTGGAAGCTTCCAGCAGTTTGTCAAAAGTTCCCATAGCTTTAGCTGCTGACAGGCAGGAGATGAGCGGATTCCTTTCTTCGCGGCTGGTAAAAATTGCTACTACTTTTTCCAATTGAAAGACATCACCCTTGTCGATGTATTGGTCGCCAAAGGAAAAAACCATACCCGATTCAGTAGTGTGCACCAAGTTGTCATTGATAAACTCTCCGTTCTTTGTCAGCTGCAACCGGGCGCTTTCGGCAATTTCAATTTCCGACTGAACAGTTTTTACTTTCAGGAAGACAATTTCTCCGTCGCTGCCCTGTTCTGTTGGCCGCAAGTGTTTTGATTGCAGAGCTTTGTAGCGATCTACGTCAGCATTCTCAATGGATCCGTCCAGTGCACTCCAGAAGGTGATATTCCCCGAATAGTTCTGTGGAATAACCCGGTAACGCAAAGCGGCCATATGCGGATTGTCCATACTTACAAAGCGTTCTGATTCGATCCGGCTTATGTTTCCCTCTTCATCTTTGATGGTCATCTTCCGCGTAAGCAGACCTGTTTTAAAATCTAGTGTCCGTTGGATATCCAGGATATCCACTTTGTTTGGATCCATCCAGGAGCCATCCTCAATTTTAAACCGCACCGGCAGCCAGTTTGGACAGTTGACTAAGTCTTCATTTTCAATATCTTTTTTGGAAATACGGGTGACCAGCCGATTGTAAACACCGGCAATGTATGTGCCGGGATAATTTATCTCATTGGCATCGGTCTCCTCCATGGCTCCACGGGTACCGAAATAACCGTTCCCAACGGTGAGCAGTGCCTCACGCGAACGCTCTTTTTGTTGGTCATAATCGAAATATTCCAGTTTCCAGCTGTCGGCTTCCATGCCGTTTTTAAACCAGTAATCGATTTTCCCCATATCAATTTCTTCGAGGTCGGTAACCACAATATCGGCGCCGTTTTGCTTCAGGACAGCAATATTGTCTTCACGGGCTACCCCCAGCACCAGGCCGAAGTTACCGTTTTTGCCGGCAGCAACGCCGGAGGCAGCATCTTCAACCACAACGGCACGATGAGCTTTCACACCAAGATTTTTGGCTGCCGTCAGAAAAATGTCCGGGGCCGGTTTGCCATTCAGCTTCGAGGATGCCGAAACCACACCATCTACACGGGTTTCTACCAAATGTTCCAGGCCGGCAGCTTTCAGCACAGCCTCGCAGTTTTTGCTTGAGGAAGCTACTCCCACATGAATGTCCTGCTTTTTCAATTCTTCCATGAGAGAAACGGTTGCGGGATATGTCTCCACACCTTCGTTGCGCAGTACTTCGTTAAATGCTTCGTTTTTCTTGTTTCCCAGTCCACATACTGTTTCCATGTCCGGCGTGTCATCGGGCATTCCAAAAGGGATATTGACATTTCTCGAACTTAGAAAACTCTTCACGCCATCGTAGCGTGGTTTTCCATCCACATAGGCCAGATAATCTTCCTTCGTAAATTCACGGAAAGTTTCGCCGGTCTTCCCGGCACGGGCTTTCAGGTAATCATCAAACATTTTTTTCCAGGCATGGCTGTGCACCGTAGCTGTCTTTGTGATTACGCCATCCAGATCAAATATTACTGCATCAAAAGCGTATGACGACATATTGTATGGTTTTTCTTATTAATGTTTTGCAAATGTGAGAATATTTTCCGTGGCAACGAAAGTAGAACCGGACTTGGGTAGTACAATTTTATATGATAGCCTTTTATTGTTCAGAGAATGCCCAATGCAAACGAGTGATGTAGATATTTGGATGGGGAATTTTTGTTTTGGAATTACCTTGCCTGCCGGCTTGTACGACTTTTTGTCTTAGCAGTCCCGGATATGAAAGATATATCCAAAAATTATTTGGAAAATTCCCTGGCTTGGCTGCTTGCCGATGCAAAGATAGGTAGCCCTTTAATCGTTCAATTTGTTTGCCGGTTACGACAATGGCATCTCTAATATACCTTCATCCGGGTAGATTACAGCGTTGTAGCTGTGCATATCTTTACAGCCTAAAAAATTCATAAATTTTATTTATAATGAAGAAAAACTTTTTACTGGCAGGTTTATTCCTGCTTTCACTATTCTTAAATGCACAGCCGAAAGAGAATTTACAAAGTGATTCTCTACCACCTATGTTGAACAGTGCTGAGAAACTGCTGGCTACCAATGGGCGATTGCTTATCGGTGGATATGGCGAAGTACATTATAACCAGACGTTTAGTAGGGATGTGCGGTACAATGGAAAATTGGATGTACACCGGCTGGTTTTACTTTTTGGATATCGTTTCAGCAGACGTCTGCAGTTTATTTCGGAAATTGAGTATGAGCATGTGAACGAAGTTTCTGTGGAACAGGCTTTTTTGCAATACAAAGTCAATTCGTTCCTGAACATTCGGGGGGGACTGCTGCTGGTTCCCATGGGGATTGTTAATGAATACCATGAACCAACAGCTTTCAACGGCGTGGAACGTCCACTCATCGACAAATATATTGTCCCCACCACCTGGCGGGAAATCGGAATGGGAGTAACGGGGAATATTTTACCTGTATCCCTTCGTTATCAGGCATACATAATCAACGGTCTGAATAGTTTTAGTAATAGTAAAATACTAAATGGTAGTGGATTACGTAAGGGAAGACAAAAAGGAGCCCTTTCCCAACTGAGTTTTCTAAATTTCTCCGCAAGGGTGTCATATTATGGAATTCGCGGATTAAATGTCGGACTTTCGGGTTATTTCGGAAAAACGCAAAGTTCACTTTTCGATGGATTAATCAAATCGGAACCGCTGGCGGTAGCACAGGCCGACTCGTCGGTGGTAGGGGTGATGATGTGGGGCGCCGATGCACGTTATTCCCTGAAAGGATGGCAACTGAGGGGACAGCTATATTATACGCAACTTTATAATACGTTGCAGTACAATTATTTTGACACAGGTGGTGGATTGCCGGGAGACTTGGGACGTAGCATGGCCGGTTTTTATCTCGAAGCTGGATACAATGTTTTTCGTTTGTTTGATAAGGTAAAGAGTGAGTTGGTGCCTTTTCTCCGTTACTCGACATTTAATACGCAGCACTCTGTTACTCAGGGAATTTTACAAAATCCGGCTTATCAAAAACGTGTCATTACAGCCGGTTTGACCTGGAAGTTAACGAGGGGAGTGGTGCTGAAAACTGATTTACGGTTCCTGAAGTCCGGTGCCGATACCCACTACTCAAATACTTTTAATGCCGGTTTCGGTTTCATGTTTTAAAGTGATGATTAATTTACTAATGTGACAATGTGCTAATGTGTTATGTTTCAGTTTCATGTTTAAAGTGATAATACGATGAAAACTGTTTTATTGGGATTATTTATTGTTTTTGGCCTTCCTTTTGGTCAGGATGCCATCAATTACGGGCATACATCTATTATTAAGACCTTGCGGAAGGTTACCAGGATGAAAAACCCACAAATGATAGCCTTAAAACTGCTTCCATCGGTGGAGCGTAAGGAGGAAACGCGGGGGAAATATTTCAGTATTGTCGAAACAAACGATGAAAATACCCAATACTATCTCTACATTGGACGAGTGAACAGTTGTCGTGCCGGAGGCTGTTCTTCCTCATCGGGACAGCCCATAGAAAATCCGGAATATGAATATTTTGATTATTTTATTTTGTTCGATGATACTGCCACCGTACGGTTGGTAAAGGTTTTCAATTACGAGGCTACCCATGGACAGGAAATTACCGCCCGCGGATGGCTGAAACAGTTTTCGGGCTACTCGGATTCAAAATCTTTGGAAGTGGGAAAAAATATAGATGCCATATCCGGAGCCACCGTCTCGGTATATGCCATAACGCTTGATGTTCAGGATAAAACCCGGTTGCTACGCAAAATGCTTTTGCAACAAGATTCAGGGTACGAACTTTAAGTAATCCGAATGTTGCCCCGGTTTCCTTTCTCAAATTTGCCGATAACCACAGCTTCGGTTATACCGTTTCTCCGTAATTCTTTCAGGTATTTTTCGGCGTCCTTTTCAGGTAAGGCAATCAGTAACCCGCCGGAAGTTTGGGCATCGCAAAGTAGCAACCGGTCAGTACGGGGATGGTTGCCGAAATCCACAAAATCTTTTACAAACTCCAGGTTATTGTACGTGCCACCGGGAATGATGCCTGCTGTAGCGAGGTTTTTCACTTCACGCAGGAAAGGAACTTTCTCAAAATCAATACGTACATCGCACTTTGAAGCTGTGCTCATCTCTTTCAAATGACCGAGTAGTCCGAATCCGGTTACATCGGTGCAGGCATGGACTTCGTAATTCAACATGATTTCTGCAGGAATTTTATTCAGCGTGGCCATGAGCAGGCTGACCTCTTTTTTCAATGTTTTGTCCACCATGCCGCGTTTAATGGCGGTGGACAGGATACCGGTGCCGAGGGGTTTGGTAAGAATGAGCATATCACCCGGCTGTGCGCCTTCATTTTTGATAATCCGGCCGGGATGAATGCTTCCGGTAACCACCATGCCGTATTTAGGCTCAGGGTCTTCGATGGTGTGGCCGCCGAGGATGGCAATGCCCGCTTCGGTGGCTTTATCCTGAGCACCTTTTAAAATTTGTTCTAAAACACGTATGGGCAACGTGTCTTCCGGGAAGCCCACAATGTTCAGTGCAAACAATGGTTTGGCGCCCATGGCGTAAATGTCGCTCAGTGCATTGGCAGCGGCAATGGCGCCAAAATCGTAAGGATCATCCACAATGGGGGTGAAGAAGTCCAGTGTTTGCACGATGGCCGTATCATCGTTGATTTTGTAAACTGTAGCGTCATCGGAAGTTTCGGTACCCACTAAAACCTGTGGGTCGAAAAGCGGTTTGAGTTTGGCCAGTACCTTTTCCAAAAGCTGTGGCTGGATTTTACAAGCACAACCCAATCCGTGGGTGTAATGTGTCAATTTGATTTCTTTGTTATCATCAGTTTCCACAATCGGCATTTTTTCTTCTTTGGGCATAAGGATTTTTACTGTCCGGATAATCTCGTCGGCTGCTTTCTTCACTTCGTCCATGGTCAGACTGCGGCCGGTGGAAAAGCGGATGGTACCCATGGCATAATCCATGGGTACCTGCATGGCTTTCAAAACGGCTGATACGTCAATACTTTCGGAATGACAGGCAGCGCCGGCCGAAGCTGCCACTCCTTCTAACCGGTCGAGCAGGGTGTTAGCTTCCACCCGCGGAAACGAAATGCTCAGCGTGTTTGGCAGCCGTTTTTCGGGATGACCGTTTAGTTTGATTCCGGGCAGGGCTTCCTGCAAAAGTTTGTGTAGGTAATCGCGTGTTTTGCGGTAGTATTCCATGTTTTCTTCGAGATGTTCTTTGGCCAGCTTACACGCTTTGCCCAGCCCTACGATTTCCAGAACATTTTCAGTTCCGGCACGCAGATTTTGTTCGTGGTCGGCACCATGAATAAGCTTTTCGAGATGCACACCGTTGTGAATAAACAGGGCGCCAATACCTTTTGGAGCATAGAGTTTGTGGCCGGCTATACTCAGCAAATCTACGTTCATTTTCTGTACATCCACCGGAATTTTTCCCAACGACTGTGCTGCATCGCTGTGAAAGAAAATCCCTTTTTCGCGGGCAATTTTTCCGATTTCTTCCACCGGCTGGATGCTGCCCACCTCATTGTTGGCATGCATCACGGTTATCAGAATGGTTTCTGGCCGGATGGCCGCTTTCAGGACATCCATTTTGACAATGCCAAATTTATCCACCGGAATAGCGCTGATTTCAAAGCCTTGTTTTTCGAGGTATCGGCAAACTTCGAAAACGGCCGGATGTTCCACTGCCGAGGTGATGATGTGGTTGCCTTTGTGTTTGTTGGCCAGCGCAATACCTTTTATGGCGTAGTTATTCGACTCGGTGCCACCGCTGGTAAAAATAATCTCCGATGGGTCGCAGTTAATCAGTTCGGCCACCTGCCGGCGGGCTTTTTCAACGGCTATTTTTGTTTTAACGCCATAAGCATGTACACTGGAAGGGTTTCCAAAATAGGCCTCTAAGTACGGGCGCATGGCTTCTGCCACCTCTTTAGCAATGGGTGTTGTGGCGTTATAATCGAGGTAAATGGGATTCATTCTATGAAATATTTAACAAAAACAAGAGAGCTATCACTTGTTTTTCAGAACTTTATTAATTTGTTCTGTCAGTTCGGGAATTTTATTCTTTACAACATCCCAAACGATAGAATAGTTTATACCAAAATAATCGTGAATTAATTTGTCTCTCATTCCCGCCATATTCTTCCATGGGATTCCTTTCCATTGATTTTTAACATCTGCCGGAATCTTTTTTGAGGCTTCACCAATGATCTCTAAACTTCTCACAATGGCTCTTTTGAGTGTTTCGTTATCAAGTAAATCATCTTTTGTAGAGTCTGGTGTAATTTCTGAAAGAATAAAATCACATTCATCTAAAATGTGTTTGAGCAACTCTTCGTAATGTTTAGGCATATTCCGTTTCCTTTAAAATGTATGCACCGATGTGTTTACTTAATCCGTTTTTTGTTACAATTTCAACTTTATTGTTTTTAAACGCTTTCTCAATCACGTCATAAACAGCCATCAGGTTGTCAAAAGTTTCCTGCATGGGATAGAAATCGACCAACAGATCAATGTCGCTGTTTCTCGTAGCAGAGTCTTTAACATAAGAACCGAAAAGCCCAATGTTTTTAACCCCCAATTGCCTTAACAACACTTTATGTTGTTGAAGAGTAGCTAATATTTTTTCTTTTGTAAGCATAATTTAATTTGCTCAAAGTTACAAAATATTTATAAAGTATTATTGTCTAAAAACAAATAGCAAAGGGTATTCCAATCAATTTGAGGCAAAGCCTTTTTCATTTACAAATTCTACTATTTCGCGGGCATTTTCTACCGGATTATCTTTTTCCACCGTCAGTTCAAAAACCTTTTCCTGTGGTCGCTGTGAAACACCATGGGCATAAGCTTTATCGTAATAACGTAAAGTAAGTCCTGCCACAGTTTGCAGATCTCCGTTTTCCAGTTTTTTCAGTGCTTCTTTCAAAAGCTGACCGCCCAGTCGCTCTCTGATTTTTACCAATTGTTCTTCCAGTTCTTCCTTTTTAAAACCTCCATATTCTTTCACCAGCCTTTTTTCTCGTTCCGGTTTTGGAACGGTGATTTTTACAAGCGGGGCCTGTCTTAATTGCAAAAACAGCGGATCGGGCATAACACATTGTCCTAACTGTCGGCTTTCGTCTTCCATCCAGATGATTTTTTTGAAATTAAATTTCCGCCAGGCATCGGCCAGATTGTTTTCGAACTGTTCGTTGGTGGGCTGGAGTTCCTGTCCCAGTAGACCGAAAACCGAGCCTTTGTGGTGGGCAATATTTTCGATATTTAGAAATTGTTCACCTTGTTTTTCCAATTCTTTCAAAATATCGGTTTTGCCGCTACCGGTATATCCTCCCAGCACAAGTATTTTCACCGGACGGGAGAACTGTTCGCGAATGTACCGGCGGTAAGCTTTGTAACCGCCTTCGAGTGTGTAAGTTTTCATGCCGGCGGTTTCAAAAAGCCATGCAATACTCCCCGAGCGCATGCCGCCCCGCCAGCAATGTATGAGAAGCTCTTTTTTCGGAGCCAGCCTTTTGGCCTGTTTTACGAAATTGGATAGTTTAGGACCAACAATTTCCAGCCCCAGCTGAACGGCATTCTCTTTACCTCCCTGTTTGTAACCAATGCCCACAATAGCACGTTCTTCGTTGTCGAACAGTGGAATATTCACTGCTCCGGGAATGTGCCCATGTGCATATTCTGCGGGTGAGCGAACATCCACCAATGGAAGCGTATCGGTGAGCGGCAGGAATTTTTCTATGGGAAGGATTGTAGCCATGGCCAAAATTTATTAGGTGCAAAGGTAAAATATTTGCAGGCACAGGAAAAAGGCTGTACTTTAGCTTCTGTTTTGCTTGATTTGGCAAAGATAATACCTTGCTGATTTGGTGAAAGAATTTAGTAAAAAAAACAGCCTCCTTTTTGTCCATTACACCAAAAGTTAAGGTTTGATGGTTCGGGATTACAACCGGGTATTTATTTCTACTGCCTCGTGTTGGATGGTTCCGGTACTACAAAACGAATGATCATCATGAAATAATATTTTTGTAATCACTTTTTCAGAAATAATCTATTCATGCAAAGCCAGCATGGGTAACTCCAGTTTGAAGAAATCCTTTTTGTGTATCCGGTGTGAAGAAAAAAGTTGTTTTATAATATTTTTCTTTTCCGCAAGGAAAGCCACCATATCGATGTTGTTGTCTTCTGTAAAAGTTTTCAGCGCTTCGTTTTTGTCGGTTGCCTCAATTACTGAAAACTCAATTCTTCCTTCCCGGTGTTCATTTTCAAATGCTTTTTCCAACTCCTCCACGAGTAGGGCGGTTTCCTGTTTTTTCGTGTTTAACACAAAGTGACAGACATGCATCTTAAAGGGAATGTGTGCGAAAAGTTTGAAAATTTGTTCAAGTGCATGGATGTCCAGCTTGTTAAAACCTGTTGGATACATGATATTTTTAAGCCGAAACCCCGAATAACTCTCCGGTATGGCCAAAACGGGGACATGCGCTTTGGCCATGATTTCTTTTGCCATGCTGCCTTCGAGGAAGCCTTTTTTGCCATGGCCACGGGTTCCCATAATCACCATATCGGGTTGCAGTTCTTTGCATGTTTCCGTAATTTCCCACCGCGGGTCACCACCCTGAAGTGAAGAGGTTATCGAGATGTCCTGGCCGGAGGCTTTAATGAGTTTTTTTACCTGTTGTTCTATTTCAGCGAGTTGTTGTTCTGCCTGCTTTTTCAATGCCAATACAATGTCGCTGTTGAAAAAAACATCGTTATCCATAGCTTCCGGTAAACCGGAATCGGGAACCATGACCTGGTCGTTATAAATATGGAATAGATGAAAGGTTACTTTCTGATTGTCTGCGAGTTTCATGGCATATTTGCATGAGTGTAAACTGCCTTCGGAAAAATCTACCGGAATGAGAATGGTTTTCATGAGCACATTTTTTTCTTTTTCAGGATTTAAGATTGAATATGTTTCCTTTTTATCCCTGTAATGATTTTATAGTTACTGGATTTTAAAATTTGTCAATACAAATATAACTATTTTTATATTCCAATGGCAAGTCCTGCCAGTCCAATCAAAAAACCAACAGCCATATTGATGAGTTTGACCACCACAAAACTTCTTTGTGATTCAGCTAACAAGGGCAGGCTGCCATGTCCATCCTGCACAATGGAGCTGGCCAGCAAAATGCTTAGCGGAATATTGCCACTGGCAAATAAAATCACAAAAATCAGGTGTGGCCCGGATTCGGGAATAATACCAATCAATACGGCGGCGACAAGTACCCAGTACATGTTTTGTTGAATTAACTGATGTATATCAAAATGTTTCATTAAAATCCCGATAAGAAAAAGGGTAAAAAATGTCCAGAGGAAAATCTTGGAGAAGTGTTTTTTTATGATATGTGCCCAAAGATGTTTTTCAAGAAAGTGGTCGTTTACAATAAGTATTACTATGGTAGAAAGGGTGATAACACTGAAAAAAGTAATTTTAATCCAAATAGGGTCCGAATCTTTTGGTTCCGCAGCGCCCAAATTAATAAGATTGTGAAAGATACCGCCGGAAATATGTTCATCAAGCAGGATAAAAGTAACGAAAAACAAAATACTCACGAGCATAAGCGCCCGGGTAGGTGTGATATGTTTGAGTTGGGACCAGAAAGTCTTCGGGGTAAATCCGTTACATTCAGGTATCTCATGCACATGAAGATGTTTTTCGGAAGCATGCGAAAGGAATTTCTTTTTGAAAAAGCGATCCGTCAGCAATCCCGATAAAACGGCAATGATAAAAATAATCAGATTTAACATAAGGGCTTTTTCGGGGAACAGGGTGAACATTACAAAGGCTTCATCGCCGGAAGTGGCTATCATAGTTGCCACCAGCGCTCCGTTCCCGATGATGTCGTGCACAAACAAGGAAACCGCAGTATAAGCACCGAGACATCCGGGGATAACCCCCAAAAAAGTGCCCAACAATACCTGTTTCCATTTGCTTTTTTCCAATCCTTTGCTCCACAAACCTTTAGTAAAGACATTGAGATACTCAATAATCAACATCATAGACATTACAAAAAGGGTGATGAGCAGGGTTTGTTTTATGACAGGCAATAAGTTAATCATAAAGTTCTTGTTTTTGAAGATATTTCTCAGTTTAACTTTAAACAACTTCTTTATACAAAAATCAAAATTATAAAGATTTAGGATATATTTTAAAGTGCATACGTCACTTTATTTATAATTTGGCATAAATAATAAATTGTTGGTTAATATTTATCAGGAGTGCTTGAAATTACCTATTTTTGGTAATCGTTTACTAAAATACATTTGATGGGAAAGATTGTTAATCTTACGGAAGCCGTGTCCATTGCGTTTCATACAATGATTATTATTGCTCAGCAGGGGCATAACGGGCAGGTAAATGTGAATTTTCTTGCCGAAAAAACCAGTAGTTCAAAATTTCATATATCCAAAGTGATGCAAAAATTAGTGAAAGATGGGTTTCTAGGTTCTCACAGGGGGCCTGCCGGGGGATTTTTTCTTGCAAAGGAGCCGGAAAGAATTACATTGCTGAATATTTATGAAGCTATTGAAGGGAAGTTAGAAATAACCAAATGCCCTATGAACCGGCCAATCTGTCCTTTTAATACCTGTCTTTTCGAAGGGGTTACTATAAAAATGACCCGCGACTTTCACAATTTTATTAGCGATCATACGTTGGCCTATTATCTTGAAAGAAAATAATATTCCTCTTAGGAAACTCTTTGGTTTTTACGCTGTGGATTGTCTGTCGGCTTTTTTTGAAACTTGTGGCAAATAGTTTTCTCTTCTTTAAAATGTAATCTCAAAACAATAAAGTTGATACCTGATGTACTGATACCCAAAGGTAAAGCCGGTATCGGTAGTCAAGCATGCTTTCCATCCCGAAAGTGAGCAAAAAGTGCTTGCGGTTGTTTTGGTGGTGTTAAAATTCGGAACATGCTACCGGAGCCTGGTTTGTTCATCCAAAATTAATGATGTCTGTGCAAAAGTCTGAAAACGATAGCTGGAGGCGAAAACTAACACTCATTTCAGAACTGGCATTTACTTGACATTTGAGAAATATTTATTTCTTTTGGTAGCCTCTTTTATTTGCCGCCTCTTCTAATCGTTTCTGGAAGTTTGACTTTTTCTTCGGCTTCTTTTTATTAGCCTCAATTTGTTTGAGTAATTTTTCTTCGTTAATAGCATATTTAAAGAAGTACATCTGCAGGAAAGTAATAATGTTGGCCAGGAAATAGTAGTAGCTCAAACCGGCAGCGTAGTTGTTGAAAATACCGAGGAACAGAATGGGCATAAAGTACATCATGGTTTTTATACCCGGCATGG